>Ga0209075_1003466_pt1 | contig 13119 bp, 13 predicted proteins | sample Stecom2011_FD_187523 | JGI IMG/M metagenome (GOLD analysis project Ga0209075, IMG submission 187523) | Agricultural soil microbial communities from Utah to study Nitrogen management - Steer compost 2011 (SPAdes) (version 2) | ecosystem: Environmental > Terrestrial > Soil > Agricultural land... | reverse complement strand
CAAAGACGACGTCGATGTCGGCAAATTCCGGCATGTTCACCAGGCCGTCCACGCCTTCGGCGGTGGTGGCCACGCCCAGGCGGCTGGCGCGGGCCAGGCCGTCGGAGGCGGGATCGATGCCCACCATTACGCTCATGTCCAGATGCTGGCCGTGGCGCAGGATCTTGATCATCAGGTCGGTGCCGATGTTGCCCGAGCCGATGATCGCGGCTTTCAGTTTTTTGCTCATACCTGTCTTCCTAAAAAGTGCTTTCAAGACTTTCAGATTCTGACGTGATGAGATTAACCAGGCCCCCTGGCCCCCCAGCCACCGTCACTGTGGATCACGGTCCCGGTCATCAGCGGCGACTCGCTGTTCGACGCCAGCAACACGTACAGCGGTGTATGATCAGACGGAGCAGCCACTTTCTTCAGCGGTACAGACGCGGCCGCCCGGCTATGGAAGCCATCGATAAGGTTGACGGGCCTGGCGTTGTCGGAAATACCTTCCACGGATTTCATTCCGGTATCCGTAGCGCCCGGGGATACGCCATTCACACGGACTTCCGGCGCCATCTCGTACGCCAGCTGCTTGATCATGCCGACCACCGCGTGCTTCGAGGTGACATAGAGTATGCCGCCACCACCCGGATAAAAGCCGGAGTTGGAAACCGTGAGGATGATACTTCCCTTGGTTTTCCTGAGCTCGTCATACGCCGCCCGCACCCCGTTCAGATACCCCATCACATTGACCCGGAACAGGCGATCAAAGGCACTCTCAATATTCGCCAGTTCAATCTTTCGTAACGGGGTGAAGTAATCAAACAGCGCCGCGTTACCGACAAAAATATCAAGCTTGCCAAAGGCACTCACGGTTTCGCGTACCGCACGCTCATTGTCCCCGGGGTTTGCTACATCCCCGAGGATGGTCACGATGGAATCGGGGTACTTTTCCTTAAGGGCCTTTAACCCGTCCTCATTAATATCGAAAACACCCACACGCGCACCTTCCGAGATATACCGTTCGACAACAGCACATCCGATTCCTTCAGCGCCACCGGATACGAGGGCGACTTTAGTTTCCAGAGTTCTCACTAAGTAACCTCACAGGAAAGTGTTGATGTTTTTGAACTTGAGGGTTGCGTTAGGAATCACGATCAACCGTTTTCTGATCCTGAAGCCTTCAGGGCTTCTGACCAACAGGTCCTGCCGGCGCCCGTAGAGCACGTATTCCTCGTCAAGCCCGCGGGCCCTGACACTCTGAACGACCGAATGCACCACATATTCATCAGGGTTTTCTCCGTGGTAAACCTCAACATTGCTGACCTGATGAACATTCCGGGTGGGCGGATTCTCCGACCAGGCCGATGGCTGCAGAAATCTCGCCACACGGCGGGTCAGATCTCTCAGGTTATCGTCAAAATAAGCCATGTGGTCGGTGCCATAGAATCCCTGGTCCAGCAGGTTCTCCCGCCTCCGGTTCTCGATACCCGGCATCCAGTAATGAATGTCCTCGTGCATCAGGTTAAGCCAGTCCTCAAAACGTTCCTCATCCAGAAGACGGTACTCATAGTTCAGGAACCGGGACACTTCATAATGCTGGTCAGCGGTAACCGGTTTGAGATCATCATTACTCTTCAGCATTACTGTACCTCCGCCTTTCCTACGTTCCGATCAGGAACCTCTTTCCAGCTTTCAGATTCAAGCAGATCCCGCCAGTACTGATAGAAAGCACGACCATTGGCTTCGTTGAGCTGGCCACTGAATACGTTGCCTGGCAACGAGGTATCGCGGTCAAGACTGTCCATGCCCAGGCCAATAAAGAGATTCTGCTGGCCTGTAACCCAGCCTTTTGCGGTTTTAGTGCAGTACTCCCAGTTTTCACCGTCATCCATCTCGAAGACCCCGGTTGGTGAAAACGTGATCATCGCACCCTTTCTCCACTTCTCTTTGATATCTTCCGGTGCGCTTTTGTTGACGAGTACCCAGGTGTACAGCTCGATCTTGTTGGGGCCTCGGGGCTGCCAGACACGAACGGTATTCTGTCCGGGCAAGAACGAAAAGTTGGGGAATATTGTGCAAGAGGAAACCGATGCGATCATGTTTGACCGGAATGCACCCAGACGCTCTTCTGCCGACGGTTTGATCTGATAGATGTATTTGTTCAGGGCTTTTTCACCCAGCGCCGCCACATTACCAACGGTATCCAGGGCAAACTCATAACCGTGTCCATTCCAGTTAACCGAGTAGGATTCGCCCAGCTCGCTGATCTTGGTAACCGAACCGCCAAGCATCGCTTTGGCACCCGAATCGTGAGTCCATCCGGCGTGCAGCGCGTCCCCGACAAAGTTCTCCGCCGCGATCTTCCAGTTACATTCGTAGGTGGACCGGATACAGCCACCAACAAACTCGGTACCACCTTCCTGGTTATCAAACAGGGCGTCCATATACCAGGTCATCGGCCCCAGGTATTCCTCAAGGGACGGGCTTTCCGGATCAAAGGTCGCAAACACGAGCCCCTTCCAGGAGTCCACCTTGGCCACTTCCCTGAGCCCCCAGCGAGACTTGTCGAAGTTACTGTCTTCATAGACCGAGGACTCGTGTTGGCCGATCAGGTTTCCTGACAGGTTGAAAGACCAGCCATGGTAATTACAGATGAATCCCCGGGTGCTGCCGGATTCCGAGAAGCAGACTTTGTTTCCTCTATGCGGACAGGCGTTGAGAAAAACCTTCACTTCTCCGCTTTTCTGACGGACAACAATCACCTCATCCTCACCCATGGTCGTGGTGATATAGTCGCCGGTGTTCGGAATCTGTGATTCATGGGCCACAAAAAGCCAGCAGCGGGCAAAAATCCGCTCCAGCTCTTTTCTGTATATGGCCTCGTCACTGAAGATCATTCCCGATATTGTGCCATTCTCGATGTCACATAATTGGTCAAGACTAGCTGTCGAGTCAGTTATATCAATTGTCCGAATCTTGTTACTCATAGTCCCAAACCCTTATTAATTAGCCTTCGCTATAATCGCCGAGCCTTCATCAACCATCTGCTCAATGAGCGCGTATACTTTTCCGTCCTCAACCTCAACCGGATAAGTACGAAGATCAATCTCGCAGGGAAAGCCTTCAGCTTTTCCGGTCGGGATATGAAACGTGCCCCAATGCACCGGGCATACAATCAGGTTGTCCTCGATATCGCCTTCTGATAATGACGCTGTCGCGTGGGTACACAGATCCGCAGTCGCGTAGAAGGTGCCGCCCAGGTTGTAAACAGCAATATCGCCATGGGTGCTGTTCTCAACTTTCTTTATCTCATTCTCGGCAATATCCGATACATTGCATAAAAATAGCTTTTCCATATCTGCCTCAGCTCTTCTCTAACTCGATAAAGCCCAGCCCGGTCACCCACTCTCTTACCGGCTGATACTCTATTAAGGTCCCTCTGGAAGGGTTAACGGCACCCATCGCGCAAAGAAAGTTCCTTATCTCCATTGCGCCGTTTCCTGCCCGCTGAAGTATCTGTTCATCGGTGTAAGAGACCAGCCCTTCGATATCCCCTTCGCAGCACAGGTTAATGATCTCGCGATCAAACTCTTCGTTAACCTTCCCCATTTCCGCCGTGCCTACCCAATGGCTGATGCCACCGCTTCCGATCATGAAAACCTTATCCGTGCTATCAAATGCCTCTACGGCACTCGCTATCTGCTGACCCAGTTCGTACGCCCGGCGTGTGGTGATATAGGGATCAACCGCGCTGGCGATATACACCGGGATGGCCTTTATCTGCCGTCCGCTGATCTGCTCCGCCCGGCGCACAATCAGCTGATAGGGAATTGAAAAAGCGTGATCGACGGTAAAAGAACGCGCCACGGTCCAGTCAAAGCTGTTTTCAGCTCCATGAGAGGCAATATGGGACGCGAGCTCTTCATGGTTATCGATCTGTTGCTTTGTCAGGCCTGGCAGCTGCTCTATCGGCCCTTCCGCATGCCCGATGGCGATACAGTATTTGGGAAGACACGTTGTCCCGAACAGCATGTAATGATCGTTCCCCACGATGACAACAGTAGTTGCATCACTGTCAGCCAGCCGCCGGGCACACACTTCATAGGCCTCCCATACCCGCTGCGCTTTCTCGCGGTCGGGCGCATCAGGGGCAGAGAACATGATCGGGTCATGAGGGACCAGAAAACCACCAATAACGTCTGCCATACTTTCTACCTCTTCGGGGAAGCTGAGTGACTTGATACCGAGTCTGCCCTCAACTTCCTGTTGTACGATGAGATGCGCCGATCGGGTGCCATTTCCATCCAGTAGCCGATCGTCAGCATTGGATTGACGCCCAGCTTTTGCATCTGATCCACTTCAAAATTCAGAATCATCTGCCTGCACTCATCATCCAGTGCAAACCGCCCGAGAAACTTTTCCGGGTTTTCCCTGAATTTCTCTTTAGAAAAGCGATCGACGGACAGATTCCAGAGAACCCTTTCAACCACATCACGCTTCATGTTCACCCTCACCAAGAAAGCTGCGCAGAATCGTAAGGAACTTCGCCCGCTGCTCAATCTGGACCCAGTGACCACACTGACCAAAAATATAGAGGTCACTGTCAGCAATGTTTTCAGAGAGCGTCAGCCCACACCTGAGCGGTACGACCCGGTCTTCGCGCCCGTGAAGAATCAGTGTGGGTGCTTTGATGTTCCTGAGCGCCTTCTCGGGAAAGCCTTTTACCAATGTCTCACCGGTTTCGTTGGGTTTGGGTAAAAGCTTGCGCAAGGCATCCTGGGCGCCCGGCCGCGCGCTCGCTTCGTAACGCGACTGGACAAGCTGATCGGTAACCAGTGACTTGTCATAGGGGAACATCCGCATCAGTTCGCGCATGTTGTCGATGGATGGCTCGTACAGCCACACGCCGGCCAATCCGGGGGTTTGCACAAAGGTGCCGGCGGGTGTACCAAGCAGCACCAGCTTATGGACACGCTCGGGGTAAAACAGGGAAAGCCCGATGCCCACGGCACCACCAAATGAGTTGCCGACCAGCGAGGCTCTGTCAACGCCTACCGCATCCATGAAGGCCACCAGGTGGTCCACCCAGAACTTAATTCCGTATTCAGCGTCCTCCCGGAACTCGGTAAAACCAAATCCGGCAATATCCGGAACAATTACCCTGAACTGTTCAGACAGAGCCTCAATCACTGACGACCAGTTACTCCAACCCGATACACCCGGGCCCGAACCGTGCAGCAACAAAAGAGGCGCACCGCTACCACACTCGAAATAGGCTGTTTTATGGCCCTCAGCATCAACAAACTTCCGATCTTGTTCTTTCATTTTGCACCTCAAAGTACACAACTGTATGTTCAAACTACCGAACTTTTATGAGCCTGTCAACAACCGTACCGCTTTCGTATCATCTGAAGACAGGTCGATAAATATCAGTAAAAACATATAATTAATATTAAAATCAAAAGCGATCAGAGATTTTAAGGAATGGAAAAAATCAGGAAATTAATCTCTGTAAGTACAGATTTGCACTTTAAATTGGTGAGGTAAGAAACAGAAGAAAAGCAGCACACCGGCGGTGATGGCGCTGTATCGCGATCACCGCCGGTAAACCCCGGGCGGACCCGGGGGCAGAATCAGACAAAGGCATCGGCAAAGAAGTTTTCAAGCTGGAGCTGGCGCCTGGCGACAAACTCTTCCCTTGACGAATCCACCACGACCGGGGCGCCGCAGGCATAGACCTGATAACCGGACAGGTCCGGATAATCATTCATCACGGCGGCATGGACATACCCGGTCCGGCCGTTCCAGCTCTCTGTATCATCAGAGACAACCGGCGTGTACTGGAACCAATCCAGCTCTTGCGCCCATTGCCGGCACAAACTGTCCATGTAGAGGTCCTCCCGGCGTCGGCCGCCCCAGTACAAATGGACTTTCCCGGTGCCGGCACTTTGCCCGATCAACTGCTGCATCAGCGCCTTTATCGGAGCGAAACCGGTACCACTGGCAACAAATATCGCCGGCGCATTGCTTTCACGAAGATAGAACGAACCGAAGGGGCCCTCGACGGTGACAATATTCTTGACCTGCAAATCATCAAAAATAACCGGCGTTGCTTTGCCACCGGGTACCAGCCTTATGTGCAACTCAATACAGCCGTTTTCAGCATCCGCCGTCGCCAGACTGTAGCTGCGGGTAATCTGATTTTTTAACGTCAGATCCACATACTGGCCGGGCAGGTAGTTGAACACCGATCCCGGTGCCAGCTTGCAGGTAATTTTAACCACGTCATCCGCAAGCTCCTCTTTGCCAATGACCCGCGCCGCGACTTTCTGGATACTCACCCCCTTGAAACCCGTCACCTCAGGCGAATGAATGGTGATATCCGACCGGGGCCGTGCCTGGCAGGTAAGTACGGTACTACCCGAGACATCGGTATCCGACAGCTCAACGCTATCAGGATACGAAACCTCTCCCTCGACAAGCCGGGTGCGACAATCACCGCACCTACCATCGCGGCAGCCGTGCTTGAGTACAAAGCCCTGCTTCAGGGCCGCGTTCAGGATGCTGTCGCCACCCTCCACTTCAAACACCTGGCCAACTGGACTAATTGTCACGGTATGACTCATACAACCTCCCCGCCCCACAGGCGTCTAACCCCTTAAATCCGGATTTCTTGTTACTGATTGCATACAGAAGTGTATTTTATTTTTGTCGTCGTATCAAAAGGATTTTTACGACCAGGCGGCCACGCTAGTGCTTATTGGGAGAGCAATAGAGGGATTTCAGCGGGTTAACCGAGTGGATAGTACGTACAGGAGTGTTGTTACTTGATATAGGCAACTAAATAAAAAGGTCTGGCCATTCCCACTCGCTCCAGGGGGAACAGCCAGACCTTGTGATATCAACCGACAGCCCCCGGCCTTAGGACGGCGCACTGCAGGTCCGAAGCTGCGACTCCGCTTACTCCACGGTCACACTTTTGGCGAGGTTACGGGGCTGGTCCACATCGGTGCCTTTCAGGACCGCGACGTGGTAGGACAGCAATTGCAGTGGAAGGGTGTACACAATGGGGGCGGTGATCTCGTGCACCGACGGAATCTCCATCACATGCAGGCCGTCTTCTTCTTTGACCGCCGCCGCTTTATCCGCAAACACAAACAGCTCTCCGCCCCGGGCGCGAACTTCCTCAAGGTTGGATTTGAGCTTCTCAAGCATGTCGTTGTTGGGCGCCACCGTGATCACCGGCATTTCGTTATCCACCAGCGCCAGCGGGCCGTGCTTGAGCTCACCGGCCGGATAGGCTTCGGCGTGAATGTAGGAGATCTCCTTGAGCTTGAGCGCGCCTTCCATCGCGACCGGGTACTGGGAGCCGCGCCCCAGGAACAGGCTGTGGTTTTTGTCCATAAAGGCTTTGGACATGATCTCGATATCGGCGTCCAGTGCCAACACATCGCTCACCTGTTTGGGCAGCTGGTGGATGGCGGCCACGATCTCGGCTTCCCGCGCTTCACTCAGGCCGTTATGGCGTGCCAGAGCCAGGGTAAAGATCAGCAGTGCGGTCAGCTGGGTGGTGAAGGCTTTGGTGGACGCCACACCGATCTCGGGGCCGGCCTGGGTCATGATCACCAGGTCAGACTCGCGCACCAGTGAGCTGCCCGGTACGTTACAGATGGCCAGTGCTGCCCGGAAGCCGGACTTCTTGGCCTGACGCAGGGCGGCCAGAGTATCGGCGGTTTCGCCGGACTGGGAAATGCACAGGAACAGTGTGTCTGGCTGGATCACATGCTTGCGATAGCGGAATTCGGACGCCACTTCGACCGAGCAGGGGACACCGGCGAGGTCTTCAATCCAGTAACGGGCCACCATGCCGGCGTGGTAGGAGGTGCCACAGGCGATGATCTGCACGTGGCGCACGTTTTCCAGCAGCTTGGCGGCATCGGTACCCAGCGCCTGTTCAAGTACGCGGGTATCGGTGATCCGGCCTTCCATGGTGGCCTTGATCACTTTCGGTTGTTCGTAGATTTCCTTCAGCATGTAATGGCGGTATTCGCCTTTATCGGCAGAATCGGTGCCATGCTCAAAGCGGTTGACCTTACGCTCGACCGGATTACCCTGGCGGTCCTGGACCTCAATGCTGTCTTTACTGATAACCGCAATGTCCCCTTCTTCAAGAAACATGAAGCGGTCGGTAACCGGCAGCAGCGCCAGCTGGTCGGAGGCGATGAAGTTCTCGCCGATGCCGACGCCCACCACCAGGGGGCTGCCCTGACGGCAGACGACCATGTGGTCTGGCTCATCGGCATGCACCACGGCCAGGGCATAGGCCCCGCGCAGGCGCGAGAGCGTGGTGCTGACCGCCTGGAACAGGCCTTCGTCCTTTCGGTAGTTCTTGCTGATCAGGTGGGCAACAACTTCTGTGTCTGTCTGGGAGGTAAACTCGAAGCCGTCGGCCTGGAGCTCGTCTCGCAGTTCCTGGTAGTTCTCAATGATGCCGTTGTGAACGATCGCCAGGTCGTCACCGGACATATGAGGGTGAGCATTCACCTGGGATGGTACGCCGTGGGTGGCCCAGCGGGTATGGGAGATACCCACCCGGCCGCCGATGGGGCTGGCCTCGATGGCTTCTGCCAGAGCCGCCACCTTGCCCACTTCCCGTGCCCGTTGCACCTGGTTTTCATGGCTGATCACGGCCATGCCGGCGGAGTCGTAACCCCGGTACTCAAGACGACGCAGGCCCTCCAGCAAAATACCCTGGACATCCCGTTCAGAAACCGCTCCTACAATCCCACACATGCTGTTGTCACCTGTACGTTAATCGGTCGTTATACTTTTTTCGGCCGTTGCCAGCCGGAAACATTCCGCTGCTTGCCCCGGGCTACCGCCAGTTCCCCCTCGGAAACATCACGGGTGATCGTAGACCCGGCACCGATGGTGGCCTCCGCCGCTACGGTTACCGGCGCCACCAACGAGGTATTGGAACCCACAAATACGCCATCACCCAGGCGGGTCTCAAATTTATTTACGCCATCATAGTTACAGGTGATCGTACCTGCACCCACATTCACATTACGGCCAAGAGAGGCATCGCCCACATAACTCAGGTGGTTGATCTTGCTGCCCTCGCCCACCACGGCTTTTTTGGTTTCAACAAAATTGCCCACCTTGGTGCGGGCCGCCAGTTCGGTGCCCGGGCGCAGCCGGGCAAAGGGACCAATCTGGGCCTCGGCCCCGATCACCGCGCCGTCGATCACGCTGTTGGCCCGGATCTCGGCGCCGTCGGCGATTACAGCATCCCGGATCACGCAGTTGGGGCCGATCGATACGTTACTGCCAAGGCTGACCCTGCCCTCGAACACCACGTTCACATCGATCCAAAGATCGTTGCCGATGGTGAGCTCGCCGCGCACATCAAGACGGGCGGGATCGGCCAGGGTCGCGCCTTCGGTCATGAGCCGTTCCGCCTGTTGCCGCTGATACCAGCGTTCGAGCTCGGCCAGTTGCAGGCGGTTATTGACCCCCTGAACTTCAAACGGGGTTTGCGGTTGGGAGACGGTCACACCCAGGCCATGGGCCACGGCCATGGCAATGATATCCGTCAGGTAATACTCACCCTGGGCATTACTGTTGGATAACGTGGGCAGCCAGCTTTTCAGGTGGCTGGCCGAGACGGCGAGGATGCCGGTGTTCACTTCCCGGATTTGCTGCTGTTCGGCGGTGGCGTCTTTCTGCTCGACGATGGCCTGCACCAGTCCGTCGTCGTTGCGCACGATCCGGCCATAGCCCTGGGGGTTATCCAGGTTAACCGTGAGCAGCGCCAGATTGCGCTGGTCCAGCCCCTGTACCATGGCTTCCAGGGTGTCTTTACGGGTCAGTGGAACGTCGCCATACAACACCAGCACCCGGGCGTTATCCGGCAGTGCCGGCAGCGCCTGGGCCACAGCATGGCCGGTACCCAGCTGTTCGGTCTGGAGCACCCAGTGTACCGAGTCATCCTGCAGGGACGCCCGCACCTGGTCTGCACCATGACCTATGACAGTGTGAATTTTCTCTGCGCCCAGTTGCTTTGCGGTCTCAATAACGTGGTGCAACATGGGTTTTCCGGCCACCGGGTGCAATACCTTGGGCAACGCAGACTTCATCCTTGAGCCCTGGCCTGCCGCCAGGATCACAACGTGTAACGGGTTCATGGGGCGATTTGCTCCGGATTCCTTATTACTTCAGAAACTAAAAAACCGCGTCCCTGTGGATTGTCCGGTTTCCTCCAGGGAAACACAGAACATTCCACATCAGGATGCGGTTCACTGTCAGGCCAGCCCGGACACTGACGCAACCCTGCTCAGCGCAGGTGCTTGCGCAGTTTCTGGATGGTACGCAGTTGAGCGGCGGCTTCTGCCAGCTCGGCTGCGGCCCGGGTATACTCGAACTCACCTGTTTTGTTTGCCAGTGCCTTCTCGGCTTGCTTCTGGGCTTCCAGCGCTGCGGCTTCGTCTACATCTTTTGCACGAAGCGCAGTATCAGCCATCAGAGTAACCAGGTTGGGCTGCACTTCGAGGTATCCCCCCGATACGTACAGAATCTCCTCACTGCCACCCTGTTTGATGATCCGCACTGCACCGGGCTTGAGCTCGGTGAGCAACGGAGCATGGCCTAACTGAATGCCAAGCTCACCCTCGGTGCCGGTGGCGATCAGCATCTCCACCAGACCCGAGAAAATTTTCTCTTCGGCACTTACGACGTCACAATGTACAGTCATAGCCATTTTTCACGCCTCTTGGGTCAGAAAGGAAAGAAGGTGTGTTACTTACCTTCTTTCGCTCTCATTGCCTTCGCTTTCTCGATTGCTTCCTCGATGCCGCCGCACATGTAGAACGCCTGTTCCGGCATGTCGTCGTACTCACCGTTCAGGATGCCTTCAAAGCTGGCGATGGTCTCTTTCAGAGACACGTATTTGCCCGGAGAACCGGTAAATACTTCCGCAACGTGGAACGGCTGGGACAGGAAGCGCTCGATCTTACGGGCACGGGCTACGGTCAGCTTGTCTTCTTCAGACAGCTCGTCCATACCCAGGATCGCGATAATGTCTTTCAGCTCTTTGTAGCGCTGCAGAACGTTCTGGACACCACGGGCCACACGGTAGTGCTGCTCGCCGATAACCAGCGGGTCCAGCTGACGGGAAGTGGAGTCGAGCGGGTCGATCGCCGGATAGATACCCTTGGAGGCGATGTCACGGCTCAGTACCACGGTTGCGTCAAGGTGAGAGAAGGTGGTGGCCGGAGACGGGTCCGTCAGGTCATCCGCCGGTACGTATACCGCCTGGATAGAGGTGATGGAGCCGTCTTTGGTCGAGGTGATCCGCTCTTGCAGCTGGCCCATTTCTTCCGCCAGAGTCGGCTGATAGCCAACCGCAGAAGGCATACGGCCCAGCAGTGCAGAGACTTCGGTACCCGCCAGGGTGTAACGGTAGATGTTGTCGATAAACAGCAGAACGTCACGGCCTTCGTCACGGAACTTCTCAGCCATGGTCAGGCCGGTCAGCGCCACGCGCAGACGGTTTCCGGGGGGCTCGTTCATCTGGCCATAGACCATGGCAACTTTATCGAGAACGTTAGACTCCTTCATTTCGTAGTAGAAGTCGTTACCTTCACGGGTACGCTCACCAACACCGGCGAATACGGAAAGACCGGAGTGCTCTTTCGCGATGTTGTTGATCAGTTCCATCATGTTGACGGTTTTGCCGACACCGGCACCACCGAACAGGCCAACCTTACCACCCTTGGCGAACGGGCAGATCAGGTCGATAACCTTGATACCGGTTTCCAGAAGGTCTGCAGAAGCCGCCTGGTCGGCATAGCCCGGCGCCTTGCGGTGGATAGCCCAACGCTCGTCTTCGCCGATCTCGCCCTGTTCGTCGATGGGACGACCCAGAACGTCCATGATCCGGCCCAGAGTCTGGGTACCAACCGGTACCGAGATCGGTTTGCCGGTATTTTCTGCTTTCAGGCCACGCTTCAGGCCCTCGGTGCTGCCCATGGCGATGGTACGAACAATCCCGTCGCCCAGCTGTTGCTGGACTTCCAGAGTTGTTTCGCCACCTTCAAGCAGCAGTGCGTCGTAAACGCTTGGCACGGCGTCACGTGGAAATTCCACGTCGATAACCGCGCCAATGATCTGAACGATGTGTCCGCTACTCATGCTCGGTTCCTCGTTATCTTGATAGTCAATAAAACCAGTAGGTTTGTGAGCGTTAACCAACAGATGCTGCGCCGCTCACAATCTCCGAAATCTCTTGTGTAATGGCTGCCTGACGGGCCTTGTTATAGACCAGCTGAAGCTCGTCAATGATGTTGCCTGCGTTATCTGTCGCGCTCTTCATGGCAACCATCCGGGCAGCCTGTTCACAGGCCAGATTTTCTACCACACCCTGATACACCTGGGATTCGATATAACGTGGCATCAGCCCGTCAAGAATCGGACGTGAATCCGGCTCATAGAGGTAATCCCACTGGCGACCGACTCCGTCGTCTTCACCTTCCGGCAGGGGCAGCAACTGCTCCGCTTTCGGGCTCTGGGTCATGGTGTTTATAAACGCGTTGCTGACGAGGTACAGACGGTCAATCCGTCCATTCTCGAACGCATCCAGCATCACCTTGACGCTGCCAATCAGCTCACTCGCACCCGGGTTATCACCCAGGTGGGTTACGGCGGCCACTACGTTTCCGCCGTAGCTGCGGAAGAAGGAGGCGCCTTTCTGGCCAATGGCACAGATATCGGTCTCAACACCTTTCTGTTTCCACTCACGCATCTCGCGCACGAGCAGCTTGAACACGTTGGTGTTCAGGCCACCACACAGACCGCGATCCGAGGAGACCACAATGTAGCCTACCCGTTTGACCTCGCGCTCCTGCATGAACGGATGGCGGTAATCCTTGTTGGACTTTGCAATGTGTCCGATCACCTGACGCATCTTTTCGGCGTAGGGACGGGTAGCCCCCATGCGCTCCTGAGCTTTACGCATTTTACTCGCCGCCACCATTTCCATGGCGGAAGTGATCTTCTGCGTGCTCTTGATGCTTCCGATCTGGTTACGTATTTCTTTTCCGACGGCCATAAGTCACTGCCTTTTCAAGTTAGACACTC
>Ga0209075_1003465_pt1 | contig 13120 bp, 15 predicted proteins | sample Stecom2011_FD_187523 | JGI IMG/M metagenome (GOLD analysis project Ga0209075, IMG submission 187523) | Agricultural soil microbial communities from Utah to study Nitrogen management - Steer compost 2011 (SPAdes) (version 2) | ecosystem: Environmental > Terrestrial > Soil > Agricultural land... | reverse complement strand
GTGATAGCATCAGAGGCCGCCGACGAGGTCGCCTCTGACCCTGAGAACGTCGAAACCTTTGCTGATGAGTATACCGAAAACCTAGCACGACGCGAAGCAGGCTCTTCCCGCGGACAGCTGCTGGCACTTATCAAAAACACCCCGGCGGAAGAGCTGCAAGAGACGATTGCGACCAGGGCCACCGAATGGGCAGACAAAAGACCTGCCAAGATTGCCGCTGACGAGGTAGTCAGGGTATCGTCCGGTGCTGCCCGTTTCGTCTGGGGCGCAGCTGGTATATCCTATCTTGTATGGCGAGCCAACCCTGGTGCTTGTCCTCTCTGCCAGGAGATGGACGGCAAACGGGTCGGCATAAAAGAGTATTTTCTGACCTCCGGCGAGTCAGTCACCAGCGACGATAGACCTGGAGGTATATCTGCTGATGCGAATATTGCAGGGCCACCGCTCCACCAAGGGTGCGAGTGCGACCTAGTCCCTGACTAATTTTGGAGGTGCAACATGCCCGAAGTAAGAGCTTTTACCGCAAATGTGAGGTCTGCTGGTGAAGACGAAGAAAAGCGTGTCGCTGGCCGTGGCATTGTCTACGACGAGTGGACTGAACTCTGGCCCGGCTACAAGGAACGCATCCGCAAGGGAGCGGTCCAGATGGCCGACAACGTCAAGAGTTACTTTAACCACGACCCGGGCCGGGTGCTATCCACTTTGGAGAGCGACCCCGCTCTGAAACTGAAAGAGTCCGACGACGGCCTAGAGTATGACTCCCCCATCCCACCTACCAGCTACGGCAAAGACCTGGAGGTCAACCTGGAGCGAGGCAATGTTAAGGGGTCCTCCTTTAGTTTTGACATCCCCACCGACGGCGACAGCTGGCGCGAGGATGAAAACGGCGTTGTCTGGCGGGACATCAAAAAGCTTACTCTATACGAGATAGGCCCCGTCACTGACCCGGCTTATGTCCAAACCACTGCCCAGGCCCGCAGTAAAGAGGCCGTCCATGAGTGGCGGAAGCAACAAAAGCCTGTCAACCGTCTCTTGCGGGAAAGAAAGCAAAAACTAGTCAAATCAATGCTCGATTAAAGGCGTCCTATGCGGCGCTTTTGATATTTGCGCGATGTGAAGCGCGGGCCTTCGGCCGTAGCAGCGAAGCGCAGCGAAAAACCGAAAGGAGAACCAAAATGACCATAAAAGAAATGCGAGAAAAACGAGTCAACCTGGCCAGCAAAGCTCAGGCTCTACTCGATAGAGCAGCTGAGGAAAGCCGGGACCTGTCTGCCGAGGAATCTGCCCAGTTTGACAGTATCCACGAAGAAATCGACAGCCTGAAAAGGCAGATTGACCGCCTTGAGCGGCAGAATGAGCTTGAGACTGAGCTCCGCGAATCCCAAGGCACCGCCGCAGGCGCCCAGGCAACTGCCGGGGCAACCGACACCGACGGCAATCGCCAAAGCCAAAACCAGGAGGAAGAGCGGGCCAAAGCGTTCCGCAATTGGTTAGTTGGTGGCATGGGCGGGCTGACCCCCGAGCAACGCGAAATCATGGCAAAAAGGCAGAGCGCCCTGCCGCAGGAAGCTAGGGCTCTCGCTGCAGGCGTCGACACTGCCGGCGGCTATACTGTAGACGACGAATTTGTCACCCGTATCGAGACCGCCATGAAGGCTTACTCTGGCATCCGCAACACCCGCGCAACCATCATGCGGACCACCGGTGGGAACCCCATGCCGATGCCTACCTCCGATGACACCAGCAACAAAGGTGCCCGGGTTGGCGAGAACACCCAGGCTAGTGAGCAGGACATGAGCTTCGGCAGCAAAATCCTGAAGGCTCACATGTATACCTCGAACATCCTGCGCGTGTCCATCCAGTTCTTGCAGGACACCAGCATCGCCAATATCGAAGCATGGTTGGCTGAGCGCCTTGGTGAGCGCATCGGCCGCATCACCGCTGAAGAGTTTATCACTGGCACCGGCTCCGACATGCCGGAGGGCTTGGCTACTGCCGCAACGCTCGGAGCGACCGGTGCATCGGTTGACGGCATCACTTATGAGGATTTTGTTGACCTTGAGCACTCCGTCAACCCTGCATATCGGCGCCAAGCCGAATGGCTGCTTGGCGACGGCATCGTAAGGACCGCCAAGAAGCTTAAAGACGGCCAAGGCCGGCCCCTGTGGGTGCCCGGTGTGGCTGTCCGCGAACCAGATACCATCCTGGGCTACCGGTATGCTATCGATATGGAGATCCCCGACCCTGCTGCTGAAGCGAAGACCATGTATTTCGGCGACTTCTCGAAGTTCCACATCCGCGACGTCAAAAGCATGCAGATGCTGCGCTTAGCAGAGCGGTACGCAGACTATCTGCAGGTTGGGTTCCTGGTCTTTAGCCGCCACGACAGCGCATTGCTTGACGCAGGTACCAACCCCATCAAATACTTCCAGCACGCATCTGCGTAACTTAAGGAGGGGGCGAACTTCGCCCCCTTTGCTTTTGAAAGGAGGAGACCATGAAAGTCAAAATCTTAAAAGGCATCGCATCTCCTAGTTGGAGCTACTCGGCTGGAGATGTTGTGGATATCAAAAAGGATGAGGCCCTCCGCTGGGTAAAAGCGGGGATTGCCGAAAACGCAACCAAGCCGGCGGGCAGCCAAAAGGCAGTGAAACAACCATCCAGCACTGCGACAAAGCCCGTTGTAAAAGAGAATCGAAAAAAGTAACCGAAGGGGGTGCAGCTTATGCCTGTCGCAAATAGCTACGCGACCGCCGAAGAATATCGCAACTCCATCGAGATGACGGACACTGGTAAAGACACCGACATCATCCGCGACCTGGAAGCTGTATCTCGCCACATCGACAGCAGGATGAGCCGGTTTTTTATCAAGGACACGGAGCCGGTGACCAGAACCTATGTTGTCCCCGCCACCAGCACTTCTCTGTGGGTGGACGACATAGCAGAAATCGAATCAATTGAGGTAGATGGGGCAGTGATAGAGGACTACGAGCTTTGGCCATACAATGCCGACAAGGGCCCCGAGCCACGGCCTTACATGAAGATTATCTCCCCCACCGGATTTTGTCGGGGGCAAAGAGTAAAGGTGACCGCAAAATTCGGCTGGCCAGCTGTCCCTGCGGCGATAAAAAGCGCAACCATACAGTTGACCGCCATCCTGCGGCTTGAGTCACCCAGGGCCACCCGGCGCATCGAAGAGTTAGGCAGCACCATCGAGGCCAGCCCCGACGCCCAAAGCATCATCCGCCAGCTGATGGACGGATACAAAAGGATAAAATACTTATGAAAACCGAGATAAAGGTCGAGGGCCTTGAAGAACTGCAGCGCCGCTTTACCGACCCTGCTCTACTACATGACCCTTTGCAGGCCCTCTTAAAAGAAGCTGAAACCATGGGACGCAGACAGGCGGAAAGCGCAATCGATGGCGGCACCGGCATTGCCGTCCGCTCCATCGGCGGCGAGGTGATGGAGACATCAGCCCGGATATATTCTGCTATGCCTAGAGCCAGGGCGGTATCCATCGAAAAAGGCAGGCCACCTGGCGAATCGATGAGTTCTCTGGTGCCACAGCTCACTCGCTGGGGTAAGTCTGTTGGGCACCCCTTGCCAGGACGAGAAATAGCCCAAGAGGTGCAGGCAACAGGGACAAGAGGCAAGCGATTCCTGCGAGCGGCCAAAGATATGATCAAGCAAAATATGCCTGGCATGGTGGCTAAGATGGCCAGAAATATAGAGGCGAAATGGGGGCGCGGATGATGGACTTTAACACTTTTTGGAACAACCTAAAGACGCTCGAAAAGGGAATCTCTATCACGTCCCCGGTCGCCAAGACTGTCAAAAATGCTTACTGGGGCACGCCACCCAAGGCCGTCGGCAGCCTCCCTGCCGTGATAAATACTTTGTCTGAAGCGGACCGCACCCTTGGCTTTGGCTCCCGAGACCAACGTATACAGGTAAATGTCCAGCTCTTGGTCGCCAAGGCGACTGTTGAAGACGAGAGGTCATGCATGATTGCCACCGCTTTTTGGTTCGCGGCAAAGGATGCTTTTGACAAAGACTACAATCTTGGCGGCAGCGTGTCTATGGCAACCTTGGTCGGTGCTGACCCCACTGTGCCGGTGATACTGGTCCATGCTGGACAGGCTTATATCGGTTTTAACGCGGTTCTCACGCTGCAAGCTGTCGAAGGTTTCGAGTTTTAGGAGGTGATCAGATGGCTAGACGAGGGTCAAGCGAAGTTGGATTTTTGCTTGTAGACGGGTACGACATCCTGGGGGTCTCTACCAGCCTCACGGACAACCTAGAGGCACACATCCAAGAGGGACATGGATTCGGCGAGAGTTGGGTAAGGCAACTCCCCACCGGCACCAAACAAGCCGAAATCACCCAGGAAGGCTTTTACGATGACGCCAGCCTGTCCAGCAATGATGCGCTGGTCGGCAAAGAAGGCGTTAACCGCTTGCTTTGCTACGGTCTCGAGGGCAACACTATCGGGCGAAACTTTGTTGCTTACTCTGGGGCGATGCAAGCAAATTGCACTCGCATAGCCACCAGGGGCGAGCTGCACAGAGCAAACTCAAGCTACCAAGGCAACGGAATTGTGGAAGATGGCAAGATACTCCACCCCCACGTAGCTGAGACCGGGGCAGGTGACACCACCGGGTCAGCAGTTGACCATGGCGCGAGCACCGTTGAAGGCGGCACTGCGTACCTGCAGGTGAGCGCCCTTGCCCTAGGTGGACATGACGGCGCCCTTGTGAAGATTTTGCACAGCGACGACGGCGAAATCTGGGACGAGTTGGTCGCTTTTACTGCTTTAACCGCAGCACCGGGCAAGGCCCGCAATGTCGCTGCTGGTGAAGTTAAGCGATACTTGGCCGCCAGCTGGGAGTTCACTGGCGCGGGCGAGAGCCCACAAATAAAATTCTTCGCTGGGTTCCGGCGGAGATAGGAGGCAAGCCAAATGAAATACGGAAGTCCGGATCTGAAATTCGAAATCGGCGCGGACGACAGCGGCACTAGCATGGTTGACCTGTCAGAGTATGTCGATACCATCAACGAATTGAACATCGAAGCACCCTTGCAAGAAGGACACGGTTTTGGTCATGCCTGGGTAAAGCAGCTTTGGTCCAAGATCAAGCAGTGTAACCCGGTGACCGTCGAAGGCTTTTACGATGATTCCCCCGGAGGGCCTCATGAGACTCTCAACGCCATCGGAGAAGTCAGGCCCGTCTCCATCACCTGGGGTGGGAGCAAAAAATCATCCTTTGATGCAGTCATTACAAACTACAGCCGCACCCCGAGTAGGGGAGAATTGACTCGCTACAGCTGCACACTTACCCCCAGCGGCGCGGTGGAGGAGGTATAGCATGGCGCTAGTGACTGATACTGTAAGGCGGATACAAATCCCCCACGAAGAGGGGGAGTGGATGGAAATCAAGCGGCTCAGCTGGCGACAGCTTGAGATGGCGGCAGAAATCCAGTCTGACTCCATGCTGAAAAAGCTAAAGGCCATGGGCGGCGACCTGGTCAAGGCCCTTCAGCAGGCTGGCAAGCAACAGGAGCAAGACCCTGCCACCAAGTATGACAGGGGTGCAGTCCTGAAGTCTGGCATCGTCCGCTGGAGCTACGATGCAGACATCGAGGAAAACATTGACGCCCTGGACGAAGAAACTGCTGACTGGGCCTTCCAGGAGATACTTAACCTCAACCAGCCCCGGACGGAGGAGGAGCGAAAAAACGGCTAATCGCCCTCCACCTAGCACTGGAGGGCCAAGAGGCCGACGTGCCTTTTGAGTGGTATATATCTCAAGTCTGCGAAGAATTTAGCTGTTGCCCGTCCCAAGCTGTGGACGAGCTGATGGACAACGACAAGCTCATCCAAGATATCATCGAACTTCGGGCGTACGCCCGGACAAAGGATTCCATAGACAACGCCAAAAAACCCGAGGACGTGCCTGACTCACCCATGGTGGATCAGGTTTTTGCTATCCAAAAAGAGCTACTGAAAAGGAGGCGGGAGCATGGCCGGACTAGCTGACTTGGCCGTCAGAGTATCAGCAGAAGTCGATAACTTTACGCAAGGCATGGCTGACGTGGCCAAAGAGGGCGGCGACACCGCCTCCTGGCTGGAAGACAACTGGCTTAAAGTGGGAGCGGCAACCGCCGCGGCGGGTGCAGGGTTGGAAATCCTATCCCGCAAGCAAGCTCCGCTTACCGAGCAAACCCGCAAGTTGGCTGGCGCGCTCAACATGCAGGAAGATGAGGTGCGCGACCTCGCCTCAGGCTTGACAAACGTGACTTTCCCGCTTGAAGACGTCTTGGACCTCATGGAAACCGGCCGCCAGCAAGGAATCGAGTCTGCCGAGCAACTGGAAGAGTATGCGAATTTTTGGGATATGGTCGGCGACGCGACGGGCGAAGGTGGCCCGGCACTGGCAGGCGCATCAAGCGCACTCCGCGCAGTCGGGATAGCTGCAGGAGAAGAGTCCGAGGCCCTCGGGGCTTTTGGCTATGTAAGCCAGGAGACCACGGGCAACGTCAAGGAGTTTTTGAATTTCCTTGAGCGCACGGGTCCCGAGCTACGCGAGATGGGTGCCGACGTTGACGACGCTGCTGCAATCATGGGCATTTTGGAGCACGAATTCGGTATGACTGCCCGGATGGCTAGACAGGAGTTTCGCCGAGCCGTCAATGAGGCGGACGGTGACCTTGGCACCATGCTTGATACTCTCGGTATAGGCGAAGACGCTTTTGGAGACTACCAGCAAGCGGTGGACGACTCCAGTGACGTCATCGAACGCAACGCGGAAATCCACGGTGAAAGCTATACCGCCATGGAAAAGCTCCAGCAAAAAGCGTCGGAACTGCAATACAAGTACGGCGACATCATCGGGGTCCTGGGCAGCTTGACCCCTCTACTCATCGCCCTCGGCCCAATCATGAAGGGGCTATCGGTGGTAAAAGGCATCTGGGCCACAGTCACCAGTGGGTCACTGCTGCCAGCACTAAGTGGAGCTATCACCAGCGTCTGGTCTTTCACCGCGGCATTGCTCGCCAACCCTATGACATGGGTAGTGGTGGGCATCATGGCCTTGATTGCGGCAATCGTCCTACTGGTCAAAAATTGGGACACGGTGGTCGAGGCCCTCAAGGCTGGCTGGGACTGGGTGAAAGACGTCTTCGCTGCCGGCTGGGAGGCTTTTGCTGAATTTTGGTCTGGCGTCTGGGACGGTATAAAAAACGTGGCCGTCAGTGTCTGGGACGGTATAGTCGGCTTTTTCAGCGGTGCCAAAGACAAGTTTGTCGGCATCTTCGGCAAGGTAAAAGATGGCATCGTCGGCATCTGGCAAGGCATCTGGGACGGTATCAAAGGTTTTATCAACAAAATTATCGGCGGCATCAACGGCATGATTCGCGGCATGAACAAACTCAAATGGGACATCCCCGACTGGGTGCCGCTTATCGGCGGCAAAAAGTTTGGCATCAACATCCCGCAGATCCCGACACTCCACACCGGCACGGATTACTTCATGCCACCAAACGGCGGCAGGGAAGGATTGGCGCTACTTGAGCGCGGCGAGCGAGTAATCCCCAGCGGACAGTCTGGGAACAGCAAGGTGGAACATACCGGCACCATCCGGGTTGAGGGCATCAACAACGCTGGGCAACTGGTGGCCGCGGCGGACATCGTCATCGAAGGATTGCAAGCGCCAAGGGCCCGGATAGAGCTTGACAGAGCACTTGCCAAAAACAGCGCAGGACAACTGAGACCGAGGGGGGCATGGTGATGGATGGCTACGTAGACCTAGTAACTTTTGACGGCAGAACCAGTGATGACCCGGATTTTGGCATTGAGCTTGTGACTGTAATCCAGCGTCCCCTGCTAACTGACACAAAGGACAAAACCATCAGTGTCACAGGCATGGACGGCGTCTGGGACCTGGGTGCAGACCGAGGTCCGGCCAATATCCTTGTGATTTTTTACTTCCAGGGCGGCACCATGGAACAGCTTAGGGCGTATACTCGCAACCTCGCGGCCTGGCTATCCCCAAAGACTGCCAAACCGCTTATCTTTGCAGATGAGCCGGACAAACAATACTTTGCACGGCGAACTAGTGAGATATCAGTCGAGCAAGTGCTCACCCTTGGCCATGTAGAGGTAAACTTTTTCTGCCCCGACCCCCATGCCCACGCAATTACCACCAAAACCGCCAGCCCCAACGCTGGCACAGCCCCAACCCCCGTCAAAATCACAGCCACCATGACCGCCGCCACCGACCACCTGCAAATCGACCTTGGCGACCAGCACATCCGGCTGGAGACCGCACTCACCATCGGCGACGAAATCATCATCGACACCAACCAAGGCTGGGTGGCGCTCAACGGCCTTGACGCCCGGGACAAGCTGACCTACGACAGCGAGCTCCGGCAGTTCCTGCTCCCGGTGGGGGCTTTTTCTTTGACCGCGGACAACGCAACGCTGGACTATGTATATCGAGAGAGGTGGCTATGATGAAGATAATTGTTACAGACCCGCACCTGCGGACGCTGACCGAACTTGACCCTGACGCCGTCATCGACCCCGTGACTATCGAGGACTGGGACAGCGGCGAGCACGCCCTGAGCCTTGGCTACCCCTTGACCGGACCTGTTGGAGGCTACAGGCCGACACTACTGGCGGATATTTGGAATTTGACCTTAGAGGAGGTGGAAACAGTTGAGCTTTAATCCGAGCATGCGTTTCTCAGATTTTGTCGACGAAGTAGGACAGAAGACAATCGAAGATAGTGGGAGCAACGCCAACGGTAGCTGGGTAAAATTCGGTGACGGAACGATGATTTGTTGGGGTACAGCAAGTTTTACAACATCGATGTCCCCTCCATCAGGATCCTCAATAAGTAATACAGGAAACCTAGGCATAGATTTACCACAGACGTTTACAATTACACCCAAGGCTTTTTTCCAAGTAACCGGAGAGTCAACTGTACCAAACGCTTTTATATTGTCTGCAAATTCTCCTAATACAACAACTATTGTTAGAATGCGGCTTGCATCAATATTACCTAGAGACACCGAAACCTTTTATGTGGATTGGCGTGCTATCGGTAGGTGGAAGTAAATGACTAACACCATAGCCAATATCTCCAGCCTCTACGACCCCGACCACAGCCCCACCGCCGCCGACGCCGAGACCCTGACCGGCGGCAACATCCTGCTAGTCCGAGACCCCGACGACGAGTGGCAACCCTTCGTTATCCGTATGCCCGAGACCTCAATCGGCGACACCCTCGTCAAAAGAGTCCAGGCTGACCATCTTTACTACGAGCTTGGCCACGGCCAACCCAAATCTTATGCCCTCACCAATGCAATCCCTAGCACAGCCATAGCTGAGGCCCTAGACGGCACCCGCTGGCAGGTAGGGAGCATCGACGACAGTTTGGTGGCAGTGACCAAGGACTTGAGCGGCGAGCTACTCAACCCCCTGCAGAGGCTACGGCAGATAGAGAGCGAGTATGAGGCCCGGCTGAGGTTCCGGTGCGAAACGGGGGAGCTCAAACCTGCCCAGCTCACCCGGACGGAGGAGACCCGCGAAGACTGGGAAGGTGGAACGCATGACGGCACAGATGTGCCAACTTGGGGTGAAGGGCTCATGTTACAAGACGGAGTGCCCGAGGGGACGAGGATATCCCCACCCCTAGCCTTTGGCAAGTTCGCTAAGGCGGACAGCACTTTGATTGAGTGGGACGCCGCCACAGGGTCATCTTCTATTAGTCTTGACATATACGTGGCAGTCACGGACGACGGGGACAGCCCGCCAACCACCGGCTGGGAACACGCCACCAATGGCCAACCGGTGCCTGGCATCAGCCCGGGGCAAGACCTCAGCGGAAAACTCCTTTGGTGCAAGCAGGTGCTATTCTCCGAGGATCCTTATATGCTTACTCCCGAGCTTTATAGCCTGACCATCACCCTGGACGGACAAGAGCGCACCAGCACTGGTATCTATGGCCTGTTTGTTGACCTCTTGGAAATTGACAACGCTTTCAAGGGCCAGCGGTTTGAGTTTGGCCACAACCTGGAGTCAGTCACCATCACCGCCGACTATAGCGAAATCAAGACAGCTCTTGTCGGTGCCGGCATGGGTGAAGAGGTGGACATCGCCACCGGCGAACCGCTGCCTATGACCTTCGAGGCGGTAGAGTGGCGTAAGACCAACGGCGACCCTGCGGACAAGCCCTTGGGCCAAGACTGGGTTGGGGATGAAGAGGCCCGCAAGCTTTACGGCATCCCTGACGGCAATGGCGGTATGCTACACCGCTTTGGCGTCCATGAGAGCGACGGGGTGACACCCTTGGGAGTGCTGCAGGGGACTTGGACTGTGCTGCAGAGGCAAGCCCGGCCCCAAGTCAGGGTGGATGCAAAGGTGGCCGACCTTGAGCAGGTGAGCGTCATCGACATCGAGACGGGGCAACCGACCAAGCTCAGCCACGGAAAAATCCGGCTGGGCAACATCAGCTACATCTTGGCCCGGCACAAGGGCATCCGTGCGGCCCTTGACGTGAGAGTGAGCAGACTAGAGCGACCGCTCAAAAGCCCCCTTGACACCCGCGTCACCTTAGGCGACCCTCTGCCCCTGTCAAGCCAGCGGATGATTGAGCTGGAGCAGTGGCAAAAGTGGGCCGACCGGCGCAGGAGACAGTTGGACCGGGGGAAGGGACCGGCGACAGTGACAGTGGTCTATGAGGGAGAGAGTAGCAACCCCTGGTATGCCAGGTATATTGTCCCAGCGGGCGACACCCTTGACCAACATTGGGCGGCTATCATGGCACTACTCCCAGACTCTGGTGGGCAAGTTGTTCTCCTGGAAGGCAGGTACCCAGTCTCATCTCCCTTGATCATCACCAGGGACAGCGTTCGCATCTCCGGTCAAGGCTCAGGGACTGTCTTTAGGGTCCAGGACGGAACCAACATCGCTGCCGTCTTTGATGTGACCGGTGACGATGTGCAGGTTGCTGACCTGGCAATCGACGGCAACAAAAGCAGTGCCGACTGTGACGCTGGCATAAAGGTAAGTGCCAACGGCGGCAAGCTGCAAGGCGTCACATGCCGCAACATAAGCGGGAGCGGCATTGTGGTGAGTGGGGGCAGCGAGATTACCTTGCTTGGCAACGCCAGCACCGACAACGGCGCGGCGGGAATCTATATCGAGAGTTCAACGGATATCACCATCGAGGCGAACACCTGCCGGAGAAATGGCGAGCACGGTGTAAGCCTTTTCCACGCAACAAGCTGTAGCGTCATCGCCAACAAGTGCTACCAGTCCGGCGGTGCGGGTGACGGCAATAATACCGGCATTTTTCTAGGAGAATCCTCTGGCAACATCGTGCAGGGTAACACTTGCAGCGGGAACAGCTGGACAGGGATAACACTATACCAAAACTGCTCCGATAACACCATAAGCGGGAACACCATCAATGATAATACGGGTGACGGCATTTCCATCGGTGATGAGTCTAATGGAAACGTTGTCACAGGGAATACGTGCAGTGGCAACCGAATCGGAGTATATTTAGCGGTCTGTTCCAGGAACTCTCTCACTGGTAATACGATTACAAACAGCGTAAAAAGCGGCTTGAGCCTAACGATGAGCGACAAGAACAACGTGCAGGATAACCGGTGCGCGGATAATGCTGAATTCGGCATCAGGGTCGGCAGTCTCAGCAGCAACAACTTTGTCACCAATAACGACCTTGTGGATAATGGGGACGGCTCTTTACAGGATGATGGCAGCGGAACAATCCTGGCCCCCGGAAATCGAATTTAATATGTCGAAAAAGCAGGAATTTGGCAGCGCTATGTGGTATACTTTACCAGGAGGTGATTGTATGAGACGCCTACTGGAAGTCACCGCAGTAGCTGTGCTGGTCCTGACTTTTCTACTCGCCGGGCCTGCGGTTGTCAAGGCCGCGACCGACGGAGACGTTGACCTTTACCAGATGATTGCTGACCTACTTACCAAGGTTGACGAGCAGGAGGAGGAGATAGGGCAGATGCAAGAGCGCATCGATGAGCTGGAGGGACAGGTAGAGGAGCAGACTACCCCACCGGGGCCAGAGCCGGAACCTATAGAGGAAGACCCGACGGAACCGGAACCAGACCCAGAGCCAGCACTACCGCCAGAGGATGACCCGGAACCAGCACCGGAGCCAGAGCCGGAACCCGAACCAAATCCATATGCGCATCTAAGTCTGGATGATGTCCACGCAGCGATGATAGACTACGATGCAGTGTTTGGCAAGTGGCAAATAAAGGTAAACGAGAAAATCGATGAAAACGTAGCACTTTTCCTCGCAGACTATGTCTTTTCTGATGCCAAGGTAATCTACACAGAAAAAGAACTTGGTCACGAAAAGGAAAAACTTGCGGATTATGGCATAGCCGACTATATTATCACCGAACTACACGTCGACCCCCTCTTTTACGAGATCGTCGAAGGCAAGACTTTCGGCAGCCGGTCAGATGTGATTGCCTATCTTGATAGCCGCATAAGCGACAAACCCTTTAAGCCAGACAATCCTATGGACTGGCACCGTGACGATCCTCACTTTTATACCAACTGGCAAGACGAGTAAAGCCATGAAAACACTCATTTGCCTGCTGATTGCCGGATGCGTCTACATCTACGGCTGGAGCTGGGGCCTGGTCCCAGTGACCTACGCAGCGGTAGCACTTTGTGTGCTAGCAAAAAGAGTGCATAACTAAAGCCCAACCGGGCTTTTTTTAATGCAAAAAAGGAGAGAGAGCCCATGGATCCCAAAACATACTTCACCGGGGCAGCCCACGGGGCAAGAGTCACCAGCCCCTACGGTATGCGCAACGACCCCTTGAACCCTGGCAGCCAACGGATGCACTACGGCATCGACTTCGGCGGCAAGCCCAGGGGCCACGTCTGGACAAGCCCCTATCCCGGCACCGTCACCCACACCGGCACCCACGGAGCCCGGGGCAAAGTGGCCGTGGTCAAAGTCAAAGGCAGGCAAATCTTGCAGCTTTTTCAGCACCTGGACGAGTACCAGTGCAAGACTGGGGACGAGATAGAGCAAGGCTACCCCATCGG
>Ga0209075_1003462_pt1 | contig 13129 bp, 14 predicted proteins | sample Stecom2011_FD_187523 | JGI IMG/M metagenome (GOLD analysis project Ga0209075, IMG submission 187523) | Agricultural soil microbial communities from Utah to study Nitrogen management - Steer compost 2011 (SPAdes) (version 2) | ecosystem: Environmental > Terrestrial > Soil > Agricultural land... | reverse complement strand
ATTACGTAATTTTGTAAAGCTTTATTAATTAATCTTTCTTTTATGAGTAAAAAACAGATTCTCTACATTTCTCAAGAGATTACGCCTTATCTTCCTGAAACAGAAATTTCAATAAAGGGAAGAGAGTTGCCTCAAGCAATTCAAGAAAAAGGAAATGAGATTAGGACTTTTATGCCAAAATTTGGTTGTATAAATGAAAGAAGGCATCAGCTCCATGAAGTGATTCGCCTTTCAGGTATGAATTTAATCATTGATGATAACGATCATCCTTTGATTATCAAAGTTGCATCCATTCAACCTGCACGAATGCAGGTATACTTCATTGATAATGAAGATTATTTTGAAAGGAAAGCAATTCTTTCTGATAAAAAAGGTGAATTCTTTGATGATAATGACGAAAGGGCGATCTTCTTTAGTAGAGGAGTACTAGAAACGGTAAAGAAGCTTGGATGGGCTCCAGATATAATTCACTGTCATGGTTGGATGACAAGCTTAATTCCACTATACCTTAAAACTTCTTATAAAGACGAACCTCTTTTTGAAAAGTCTAAGGTTATTACTTCATTATACAACGACCGCTTTTCAGGAAAGCTAAATACTGATTTTAGCAAGAAAGCAATGATGGATGGTGTAAGTGAAACAGACATCTATAACTTCATCGATCCAACACATAAAAAGTTATGCCATGCGGCAGCTTCATGGTCTGACGGTGTAATTTTAGGATCAGAATCTTCTGAAATCCTTGTAAGCGACTTAGACATTCCAGTCCTTGAGTATCAAGGGGCTGACTATATTGATGCTTACGACGATTTCTACAATCAAATTTTAAAACAAGAAGAAAAAGTATTGGCAGACTAAGCTATATGATAAAACAATCTCGATTAAATAAATTGCGGAAAGTAACCATCCTTTCCGCAACTTTTTTACTTACACTTTCTGCATGTAAAAAAGACGAAGAAAAAATTAGCCCCAAATTTGCACAAGACATTTCCAAGGCTGATTTTACCAACCAAATAAAGCTCAGCACAAAAACCATAAAAAGCGATTCAATATTAGCGGATAAAATTGCTACAGGTCTTGCTGGAGTATACAAAGACTCTGCTTTTGGAACGAGTAAAGCATCGATATTCGTTCAGCCTCTGCTTCCTTCAAACTACCTGACTCTAGGGGAAGTGGGAGAAACAATGATTACTGATTCTATTGTGCTTAGCCTCATTTATGATGGAGGGTTTGGAGATAGTACTTCCCAAACATTTGAAGTATTTAGAATTACTGAGGAGATGGATAGAAATAAATCCTATCCATCAAATTCCAATATAAGTACTTCTACAGCCATCTTGGGTACAAAAACTTTTCGTCCACAATTCAATAAGAAGTTAAAAATATTAAATCCAAACATTACAGGCGGAGTAGATACAATAACAGTTGATCCACAATTGAGAATTAGGCTTGACAATGCATTAGGAGATGAAATACTAAGTAAATCAGGACAAAGTGAATTGGCAAACAACAATAACTTTAAAGCATTTTTTAATGGGCTTAAAATTTCTCCAAAAGTAAACCCCAATATTGCAGACAATGAAGATGCTATCCTTTACTTCGCATTAACATCTTCTGCTACAAGAGTTAATCTATTCTATTCTGTCATCAACTCCAACAACGATACAACTAGAAGAGTGGTGTATTTTCCAATCAATTCTACTTCAGTAAGGTTCAATACATTTGAACATGACTATACGGCTACAGCTGTAGAGGCAAGTTTGAATAGCACCGAAGATGATTCTATATACACCTATGTACAAGCAATGGCCGGGGTTCAAACCTTGATTAAGTTCCCAGATTTAAAAGAGCGTTTCAACAATAAAAAAATGGTGATTAACAAAGCCGAATTAATACTACCTATAGCAGGTGGAAGTTATTCTAAATTTGGTGTGGCAAATTCATTAATTTTGGCATCGAAAAATGAAAGTGGAGAATTGACTTTTATTCCTGACTTTTTTGAAGGGGAAAGCTACTTTGGAGGACAGTATGACTCCGATAAAAAAGAATATAAATTTAACATTAGTCGATACATCCAAGATGTAATTGATGATAAAACAATTAGTGATGGGTTAATAGTCTTAACGACAGGTGGTGCAGTAAAAGCTAGCCGAGTCGTTTTACTAGGATCAGCAAACCCAAATAAAAAGATAAAATTAAACTTATACTACTCAAATACGGAATAAAATTATGTGTGGAATTGTAGCTTATATCGGTAATCAGGAAGCCTACCCAATTATTTTGAAAGGGTTAAAAAGACTAGAATACAGGGGATACGATAGCGCTGGGGTTGCTTTACTCAATGGCGAAATTAACTTGTACAAAAAGAAGGGAAAAGTGAGCATGTTAGAAGCTTTTGCTAAAAATAAAGATTTAACGGCAAAAGTTGGAATTGGGCATACAAGGTGGGCAACACATGGTGCACCAAATGACGAAAACGCACACCCACATATGAGTGGAAATAGCGAATATGCCATTATCCATAATGGAATTATTGAAAACTATCACTCCTTAAAAAAGGAGTTAATCATCAGAGGCCATAAGTTTAAAAGTGAGACAGACACTGAAGTGCTGATTCACCTAATTGAAGATGTTCAGAAAGCAGAAAAGTGTTCTTTAGAAGAAGCTGTACGCCTAGCACTCAAAAGTGTAATCGGGGCTTATGCAATTGTAGTTCTCGACAAAAATCGTCCAGATAGATTAATTGCTGCCAAAAAAAGTAGTCCATTAGTTATTGGTTTGGGTAAAGATGAATTTTTTATTGCATCTGACGCAACTCCTATAATAGAGTACACCAAAGATGTTGTGTACTTAGAAGATGATCAAATTGCCATTATCGAAATGGGTAAAGAACTTAAAATGATCGACATTGATAACCAGCCTATCACTCCTTATATTCAAGAACTTGAAATGAATTTAGAAGCGATTGAAAAAGGCGGTTACGAGCACTTTATGCTCAAAGAAATATTTGAACAGCCACAAGCTATTAGAAACAGTATGCTTGGTAGATTGAATCCCAAAACAAACATGATACGATTGGGCGGAATCGAAGAGTATGAAAGCAAATTTTTACAAGCCAAAAGAATAATTTTTGTAGCTTGCGGAACTTCTTGGCATGCATCTCTTGTTGGGGAATATATGTTTGAAGACTTGGCGCGAATTCCAGTTGAGGTTGAATATGCTTCAGAGTTCAGATATAGAAATCCTATTATTAATGAAGATGACATTGTTATTGCTATCAGCCAATCAGGTGAAACCGCCGACACTTTAGCTGCTCTAAAATTAGCCAAAGAAAAAGGGGCAATGATTTATGGAATATGTAATGTTGTAGGTTCTACAATTGCAAGAGAAACAGATGCAGGCTCATATACTCATGCCGGTCCTGAAATAGGAGTTGCATCTACCAAAGCTTTTACTACGCAAGTTACAGTTTTAGCACTAATGGCACTTAGTTTAGCAGAAAAGAAAGGAACCATTAGCAGGAGTCGTTACAACGCTTTAATAACTGAACTGAACAACGTGCCCAACTTGATAGAGAAAGTGCTTAAAACAAACGATAGCATACTCGAAATCGCAAAACTTTATAAGGATGCAAGAAACTTTTTGTATTTGGGTAGGGGTTATAATTTTCCTATAGCTTTAGAAGGAGCCTTAAAGTTAAAGGAGATTTCATACATTCACGCTGAAGGATATCCAGCCGCTGAAATGAAACATGGCCCTATTGCTTTAATTGATGAAAACATGCCTGTTGTAACAATTGCAACAAGAAAAGGCAGCTATGAAAAAGTGGTTAGCAACATTCAAGAAATTAAAGCTAGAAATGCAAAGGTAATTGCCATTGTAACTGAAGGCGACACTATGGTTAAAGAGTTGGCGGACCATGTAATTGAAACACCAGCAACAGAGGAGTTTATCGATCCATTGGTTTCTGTAATCCCACTACAGCTTTTATCATACCACATTGCTGTATTGAGAGGATGTAATGTAGATCAGCCAAGGAATTTAGCAAAGTCGGTAACTGTAGAGTAATTCGAAATTTTAATATATACTGAATAGCAAAATAGCCTAAAGGAAGGCTATTTTGCTATTTCACCCACATTATCACCCGGTTGTTGTTGGTGTATTTGTCTAAGTCTTTTGCAGTAATAATAGCAATAAAGTCAACCAAAGGTAGCAAACCTAAACCACCGCCTAGCGTTAAAGAATATACCACTGGCACCGAAGGATCAGTGCCTAAATAGATACGGTGCACTCCAAAGTGTCCTAAAAAAATAGCCAGTAAAGCAGCTTTTAATTTTTTAAATCGCGGTTCGTTTACTTGAACCATGGTATTATCTTGCCCTAACTCTAGATTATCCGAAAATACTTCAATCTCATTTTTAAGCATAAAAAAATCTACTTGGTGAGCATATAAACTGCTCACACAAGTAGATCCTAGAATTAACAGCAATACGAATAATCGCATTTGTTTATTTTGCTTTTTGAAGCTTTGCATTTACTTTATTCCAGTCAATTACATTAAAAAATGCATTGATATAATCTGGTCTTCTATTCTGATAATTTAAATAATAAGCATGCTCCCAAACATCAAGTCCTAAAATTGGTGTACCTGAACAATCAACCACATCCATTAGTGGATTGTCTTGATTTGGCGTGCTTGAAACACTTAGCTTACCATTTTCATAGCATAGCCATGCCCATCCAGAACCAAATTGAGTCGCCGCTGCATTAGAAAATGCATCTTTAAATTTTTCAAATGACCCAAAGTCTTTATCAATCATTTCTGCTAACTCACCAGTTGGGTTACCACCACCATTTGGCGACATTATTTCCCAAAATAAACTGTGATTATAAAAACCACCACCATTATTCCTAACAGCAGCAGATTGTTTAGATATAGAAGAAAGAATTTCGTTTATAGACTTCCCTTCTAATTCTGTTCCAGCGATAGCTTTGTTCAGGTTTCCTGTATAACCATTGTGATGCTTCGTATGGTGTATTTCCATAGTGCGTGCGTCAATATGTGGTTCTAATGCATCATATGCATACTCTAATTTTGGTAATTCAAAAGCCATTTCATTAAGTTTTAGTGAATAAATCTATTTTTCTCAAAGGTATATTTTATCTACCTTATTTAAAAAAATAACAACTAATATAATTGCTTGTTCGCAATTTAGTTTTTATTATTTATTTTTGGTGCTCATAAATCATTAATAATTTCAAAACAAACCATGAAAAAAGTCCTAACAATCCTAACTGTCGCAAGTCTATTTGCCATAACATCATGTGGCACTCCAGAAAAAAAAGAAACAAATACTGAAAAAGAAGCCAATGAGTTGATGGAAGAAATGAACAAAAAGGCAGCAGAAGTAAGTGAAAAAACAGAAGACGAGGTAGATAAGATTACAAAAGATGCTGAAGAAGCAACAGATAAAGCAAGAGAAGAAATGGAAAATGTTGCTGATACAATAGAGCAAAAAGCAGATGAGGTTATAAATTAACTCGCATTCTATTTTCTAAACAGTACACAGAAAGCTTCTAAATTAGTCTAGAAGCTTTCTTCATTTATAAAGAACTTCTATCGCCTTTTTTACAGTCTCATCATCTTTATTAAGTATTTGATTGAATACATTGTCTCCAAAAAGTGTTCTGCCAATTGTTGCTTTTAAACGATTTTTAATTAGCTCTTTGTTTTTTTCTGCAGCAGTTTCATCAAGTTCAACCCCATTTTTATCGGCAAAAATGTAAAATTGTTTCAGCTGACTATCTGTCAATTCAAAACTATCTACAAAAGAGTTTTCGGTATACTTCTCATTCAACATGCTTCTATTTTCATCGGCAAACTGAAAGCCATAAAGATAAAACATTCCTCTATAATTAAGTTTACCATAGTAAGCATGAATGTTTGAAGTATCTAATGGAACAAAGTAATCTGGCATAATCCCACCACCACCATAAAGCACTTTACCTCCCTTGGTTGTATACTTTAAAGAGTCTGGAAAGTCAATAGAATCAGTACTCAGCATTTCGCCACTTTCGTAGCGCTCATATGATTCACTATAGTATGCTTTAGCTCCATTTTTATATGGCTTTTGAATGCTTCTACCTGTTGGCGTATAATATCTAGCAACAGTTAAGCGCATTGCAGAACCATCGGGCCATTGCACACCCTCTTGAACAAGTCCTTTGCCAAAAGAACGACGACCAACGATGTGCCCCTTATCATTATCTTGCAGTGCCCCTGCTAAAATCTCACTAGCAGAAGCAGAGTTTTCATTAATTAATATTGCCGTTTCAGTATTTTTAAGCATTCCACGCTTGCTTGCATAAAAATTTTCACGCTTCCGAGATTTCCCTTCAGTGTAAACAATTAGCTCGCCTTCTTCTAAGAACTCATCTGCCATTTTAGTTGCCGATTGTAAAAACCCCCCGCCATTGTTACGTAAATCAACTATAAGTTTTTCCATTCCAAAAGATTTTAGCTGTTCTACTGCCTCAACAAACTCATTATAAGTGTCTCTTGCAAAACGAATTACCTTAACATAGCCAACCTTATCGTCAATTAAGTAAGACGACTCAACACTATACAATGGGATTTCATCTCTTTGAATTGAAAAGTCGAGCAATGGACTATCCGCTGCTCTTTTAACTCTAATATTCACCACAGACCCCTTTGGCCCTTTCAACAACTTTACAACTTTATCATTGTCAATCTCTTTCCCTGTAATATCCTCCTTCTCAACACTTACAATTCGATCTCCAGCCATTATTCCTATTTTTTCAGAAGGCCCTCCACCAATTGTCCTTACTACCATTACAGTATCATCTTTAATTCTAAATTCAATCCCAATGCCTTCAAAATTTCCTTCTAAAGGATCATTAACTGCATGATAATCTTGTTTCGGAATGTAATACGAATGTGGATCTAAGTCTTGAAGCATCTTGTTTATAGTTGCTTCTATAATCTCACTCTCTACAATAGTATCAACGTAATCACTCTTGATATAACTAATAACTTGTTGAAGTTTATCTTTTTCTTGAAAAGTAGCGTGATTCGGAAAAATAACCGCCGAAGTTGATTGTTCTGACAATTGCTTCCCGATAAAAACTCCCATTGACAAAAAAATGGCAATCAGAATTGGCATTAGTAAATATACTCTTTGTCTATCTTTCATCTTTATAACTATATTTCAGGGATATGTTCTACTTCAATTCCAGCGCGTATTAAAAACGCAATACCCGAATCATCTTTGTATCCATTTAGGTAAACCACCCGTTTAATCCCGGCTTGAAGCACAAGTTTACTGCATTCTTTGCAAGGAGACAAAGTAATATAAAGCGTTGCTCCCTGAGAATTGTTTGTCGATTTCGCAACTTTCATAATTGCATTTGCTTCTGCATGCAACACATACCAGTGGGTCTCTTCATTTTCATCCTCACAACAATTGTCAAAACCAGTGGGCGTTCCATTATAACCGTCAGAAATAATCATACTATCTTTTACCAATAGTGCCCCAACTTGTTTTCGTTTACAATGCGAAAGCTTACCCCAATCTACAGCCATTTTCAAATAGGCTTTGTCATAGCGGAGTTGCTTTTCTTTACTTTCGTATTTAATTTTCATTTCCAATCATCTTTATAGTATCTTCAACAACTTTAGGGAAATATTGATGTTCTAACTGCTGAACTTTTTTTGCAACGTCAATTGCAGAATCAGTACTTTCAATAGTAAAAGACTTTTGGAACAACAATCTCCCCTCATCATAGTTTTCATTTACAAGGTGAATGCTTATTCCACTTTCCATTTCCCCAGCTTCTACCACCGCTTCATGAACTCGACTTCCATACATTCCTTTCCCACCATATTTTGGCAACAAAGAAGGGTGAATATTTATAATGCGGTCTGGAAATTCTCGAATCATCTCTTCGGGAATTCTTCTTAAAAAGCCTGCCAAAACAATCCATTCAATTTTTTCAGACTTTAAATAACGAATTACCTCTGTTCCTGTTAAAAACACCTCATTAGAAAAAACAGCAGTTTTAACTCCTGCATTTGCAGCTTTTTCAAGAACTTTTGCATTCGGGTTGTTGCTAACTACCGCAGCAACGACAATTCCCGAAGCAGAGGAATTGAAATATTTAATTAACTTATCAGAATTGGAGCCAGTTCCAGAGGCAAAAATGGCAAGTTTTATCATTGCAAAATTTTGAAATTCAAATTTAGACAGAAATAAGAGCTTTTATCACAAAAGTTCGCTCAACTTGCCAAAAGTAAGCGAATAAATAAAAAAATGTTCTAAATAAAAAAGCAACGCTCTAGTTCAATTTTATTTTATACTTTTGCATTCTTTAAATAAAAGGGCAATAGAAGCCTGAAAAAGAAAAAGTTAAAAATCAAAATCGTATATTTGGACTGTTGCAAAATATGCGATACATCAAAATGAAAATAAATTTTGATTTTGATGTAATATCAATTTTCTTTGCAACTTAAAACATAAACTAAATAAGATGGCAGATACAGCATCAAGAGTAAAAGCAATTATTGTAGACAAATTAGGAGTAGAAGAAAGCGAAGTAACTCCAGAAGCAAGCTTCACAAACGACTTAGGCGCCGATTCTTTAGACACGGTAGAACTAATTATGGAGTTTGAAAAGGAATTTAACATTGCAATTCCAGATGATCAAGCGGAAAAAATTGAAACAGTAGGTGACGCTATAACATACATAGAAGGAAACACCAAGTAAAATTCATTATCGAATGGAGTTAAAAAGAGTTGTTGTTACAGGCCTAGGAGCCATAACTCCTTTGGGTAATAATGTAGAGGAATTTTGGAACAATTTGAGTAATGGAGCCAGCGGTGCTGCCCCCATTACTCACTTTGATGCATCAAAGTTTAAAACACAATTTGCTTGTGAAATAAAAAACTACAACCCTCAAGATTATTTTGACCGCAAAGAAGAAAGAAAGCTTGACCTATTTGCACAGTATGCTTTAGTAGCTACGAAAGAGGCGATGGAAGATTCTAAGATTGACTTAAAGTCAGTAGATTTAGATCGCTTTGGTGTAATTTGGGGAGCAGGTATTGGCGGTCTTCAAACATTCCAAAAAGAATGTATTGATTTCGCAAAAGGAGATGGAACTCCACGATTTAATCCATTCTTTATTCCAAAAATGATTGTGGACATCGCTCCCGGTCATATTTCAATTGAGTATGGACTAAGAGGTCCAAACTTTACTACAGTTTCCGCATGTGCATCTAGTACTAACGCCATAATAGATGCTGTAACTTATATTAAGTTGGGTAAAATGGACGTTTGTGTAACAGGAGGATCTGAGGCGGCTGTTTGTGAGGCAGGAATTGGTGGGTTTAATGCAATGCATGCACTTTCAAAAAGAAATGACGATCCTAAAACTGCTTCTCGACCATTTGACAAAGACAGAGATGGATTTGTGCTTGGAGAGGGAGGAGGAACCCTTATTCTTGAAGAATATGAGCATGCGAAGGCTAGAGGAGCAACAATTTACGCTGAAGTAGTTGGAGGTGGTCTTTCAGCTGATGCGCATCACATGACGGCTCCACACCCTGAAGGCTTAGGTGCAATAAATGTAATGAAAAGTGCACTTCAAGATGCCAACCTAAAACCTGAGGACATTGATTATATAAATGTTCATGGCACTTCTACTCCACTTGGAGATATTGCAGAAGTTAAAGCAATAACAGAAGTATTTGGCAAACATGCTTATGACTTAAATATCAGTTCAACAAAATCAATGACTGGTCACTTGTTAGGTGCTGCAGGAATTGTTGAATCCATTGCAAGCATTTTGGCTATCAAAAACAGCCTAGTTCCACCAACAATCAATCACTTTACCGATGATGAAGCATTTGATAGTAAACTAAACTTCACTTTTAACAAAGCACAAAAACGAGAGGTTAAAGCTGCATTGAGCAATACATTTGGTTTTGGAGGGCATAATGCTTCGGTAATTTTCAAAAAGATTTAAATTTTGAGCCTATTTCAAGGCATTCGGTTTTTTTTGCTTCCTAACAATGATAGTAAGCGAAGTACCCTTAAAAGCATTTTGGGTTTTCGACCAAAAAACATCAAACTTTACGAACAAGCTTTTACACATAAATCAATTGTAAACGAAAGCAAAGAGCTGCAGCCAAGCAATGAGCGCTTAGAGTTTTTAGGGGATGCAATATTAGGTGCAATTGTAGCTGAGTACTTTTTTAAAAAATTTCCTTATCGTGAAGAAGGTGAGCTTACAAAATTAAGATCTAAACTTGTAAGCAGGCAGTTTCTAAATCAACTTAGCATAGAAATTGGATTGGACACATTTTTAGAGACCTCAGCAGATGTAAGAAGGGCGAAATCTATTTTTGGAGATGCCTTTGAAGCACTAATTGGAGCAATATATTTAGATAGAGGCTATAAGACAACCAAAAAATTTGTTTTTGAGAAAGTGATTGCAGATTATATCAATATTGATAAAGTAATCGAAAAAGAAGTTGACTTTAAAAGTAAATTGCTAGAATGGTGCCAAAATCATAAATACGATTTGCACTACAATTTTAATGAAGTAAATGGATCTTCAAGCAGTTATTTTAACTGTGAATTATATATTAACAATAAAGTAGTATCTTCAGCTGCAGACAAATCAAAGAAAAAGGCGAGTCAAAAAGCGGCGCAAGAATTCTTGCAAAAAAAAGAAGCCTAATTCAACTGAATCATTTCCTAACTTTGGATGTGTTAAAACTGTTTTCCTATGAAAACTTTGAGCATTGATTTAGAACCGGATTATGATTTTAGTTTAATCGGAATCTGTTGCCATAGCAAGGATTTTAGGCTTTGCTGGGAAATTAATCAACGTTTGGCTATTGATTTTGTAAAAACAGAAGACCTTATACTCTATGATAAAAAGGCAAAAAAAGCATTCCCATTTTTTATCTATGATGATGCTGAGAATGGTTTAGAATACTCCCTGATTAAAAATAGAAGTCTTTCAGGAGTTTTGATTCCTGAAGAAAATAAGGTAGATTACTTCTTAATCATAAAAGGCCCATTTCAGAAAAATAAAATAAATGAGGTTTGCAGTTTATTACGCAAGGTAAATATTGTATTAACAGCATACCCCATTGAAGTAAGCACATTGAAATCTAAACAAAATTTAATTTATTAATACTATGCCCAGTCAAAAGAAAACTAAAATTGTAGCAACAGTTGGCCCTGCCACTTCTTCAAAAGAAATGCTAGAGCAAATTATAAAGGAGGGCGTAAATGTGATTCGAATTAATTTCTCTCATGGCAAACACGAAACGCATGAAAGCATTGTAAAGCATGTTCGTACAATTAACAAAGAACAACAAATTCACACGGCAATTCTAGCTGATTTACAAGGCCCAAAAATTAGGATAGGAGAAATAGATGGCAATGCAGTAAAAGTCAAGAAGGGAGCTTCTATTTGCTTTACAAATGAAAAAGTGACAGGCACTGCTGAAAGAGTTTACATGAGTTACGCCAATTTTCCAAAAGATGTTCAAAAAGGAGAAAAAATATTAATTGACGATGGAAAATTAGCCCTTAGAATAACTGCTACTGATGGCGAAAAGGAAGTACATGCTGAATTTTTAAACGATGGAATCTTATCTTCAAACAAAGGAGTAAACCTGCCGAATACAAAAGTCAGCTTACCTTGTTTGACTAAAAAAGATTTAAAAGATCTAGAACTAGCCTTAGAGCTCAATGTAGAATATATTGGTCTTTCGTTCGTTCGCAGCGCAGAAGATCTTATCGAGTTAAAAAATATCATTAAATCAGCAAATAAAACATCATTAGTAATTGCAAAGATTGAAAAGCCCGAAGCCATTGATGCAATCGATAGCATTATAGAAGAAGCAGATGCAATCATGGTTGCCAGGGGAGATTTGGGTGTAGAAATTCCAATGGAGCGTGTTCCATTATTACAAAAAGACATTGTTAGAAAATGTTTAAAAGCAGCCAGACCTGTTATTATTGCTACCCAAATGATGGAAAGCATGATAGACAATATCAGCCCCACTAGAGCGGAGGTAAACGATGTTGCAAATGCTGTTTTAGACGGCGCTGATGCCGTAATGCTCAGTGCAGAAACTTCTGTTGGTAAATATCCAGTGGAGGTTATAAAGGCCATGACAAAAATCATCAAACAAATTGAAGCTGAGGAAAGAATCTACCATTTAGAATTTCCTCCCGAGGTTAACGAAGATCGGTTTATTACCAATTCAGTTTGTTACAATGCTTGTCGTTTATCTTATCGAACTAAGGCCAAAGCAATTGTTACTATGACACATAGCGGATATACTGCTTTTAAAGTCTCTAGCTTCCGACCAAAAGCTGGCATTTTTGTTTTTACTGGCAATCATAATTTGCTCAATAAACTCAGCCTAGTTTGGGGAGTTAAGGGTTTTTATTATGATAAGTTTGTCAGTACTGATCATACTTTTGCAGACATCATGTATATTTTGAAGAAAAGTGGCAATCTCATGAAAAAAGACTTGATGGTAAACGTTGCCAGTATGCCAATCAATGAGAAAGGGCAATCTAATATGATGAAATTAAGCTATGTAGAATAGAATTAAAAAACATTTCAATTTGAACTTTTTCAACTTTATGCATCGCTATATCAAATACCTTCTCTCAATTTAGATTTTTTACCTTTATTCGAAGCTATTACCTAAGTAACAACAAGATAAAAAGCCACTCATTATCTAATGACAATTTGTAATTTTATATCTTAAAATATTTTCCTATGAAATTGAACATTCCCCTATTAAAAGAAATTTGCGAAGTACCTGGAGCTCCGGGCTTTGAACAACGAATCAGAGAAGTTGTTATCAGAGAAATTGAGCCCTTGGTTGATAAGATAGAAATTAATAATATGGGTAATGTTTATGCCATTAAAAAAGGGAAAGAACAAAAGCGGGTAATGGTTGGAGCTCATATGGATGAGATTGGGTTTATGGTAACCCACATTGATGATAATGGCTTTTTACGCTTTCATACTTTGGGCGGATTTGATCCAAAAACATTGACTGCCCAAAGGGTA
>Ga0209075_1003460_pt1 | contig 13133 bp, 11 predicted proteins | sample Stecom2011_FD_187523 | JGI IMG/M metagenome (GOLD analysis project Ga0209075, IMG submission 187523) | Agricultural soil microbial communities from Utah to study Nitrogen management - Steer compost 2011 (SPAdes) (version 2) | ecosystem: Environmental > Terrestrial > Soil > Agricultural land... | reverse complement strand
CTTGATCACCAAGCGACTGTAGGCTTTGACGGCTCGGGCGGCGAAACTGACCATGGTTAATCTTCGTCTGTTGTTGATTATTGTGTTCGAAAATTGTCAGGGTTTGAAACTAAGCAATCCTGATCAGGGCGTCAACTCTTGTCGAGCCCTCTGTTGAGCCCTCTGTCAGGGATCTGGCGAGCGGCTTGTCTTGCTGCTATTCATGCCGGTAAAGTCAGGGGCGATGATTGGAGTGAGTGAAGGAGAGGGTGGTGGATTCGGTCAGCCAGTTTGTGTTGGGTGCCGCTGTCGGTGGCGCGCTCTTGGGGCCGAAAATCGGTCGTAAAGCCTTGCTGTGGGGCGGCGTGATTGCCACGGTGCCCGATCTGGATGTGTTTGTGCCCTTGGGCGACCCGGTCAGCAACTTTACCTACCACCGCAGTGCCAGCCATTCCCTGTTCGTGCTGACGCTTCTCACCCCACTGCTGGCCTGGCTCATGCAGCGCTTCCACCGATCCTCGCCCGTTTCGTTCAAGGCCTGGGCCGGGGTGGTCTGGCTGATCCTGGTCACCCATGTCTTGCTGGATTGTTTCACGGTCTACGGCACCCAGATTTTCTGGCCCTTCTGGCCGGACCCGGTAGGCTGGGGAACCATTTTTATTGTCGACCCCTTATATACCCTCCCGTTGCTGGTGGCGGTGCTGGGTGGCCTGTGTCTGCGTGAGCCGCGGAGATTACGGCGCTGGTCTAATTGGGGGCTGGCGGTCAGCAGCTTGTACCTGGCCTTCACGGTGGGAGCCAAGCTCCATGTAGACCGAGTGGTGGCGGGCTCCCTGGCCGAGCAGGACATTCCCTACCGCCAATTTATGACCGTCCCCTCTTATTTCAACACCATTCTCTGGCGCACGGTGGTGATGACGGACGAAGGTTATCTGGAGGGCTTTTATTCGCTTACGGACCCGGAGCCCCGCATCGGCTTTCGCGCCTATCCGAGCCAGCCCCGGTTATTGGCGCAGGTGGGTGACAGCTGGGCCGCCCAGCGTCTGGCCTGGTTTACCAAGGGGTTTTATCGGGTGCTTCAGGAAGGGGACTGGATTACCATGACCGATTTGCGGATGGGGCAGGAGCCCTATTATGTCTTCTCTTTCCGGGTGGCAGTCCGTCAGGGCGAGCAGATCGTGGCGATTGTGAATGAGCGTCACCCACAGCCGGGGCCCTCGCCACGGGCGCTGTCCCAGGTTTGGGAACGGATATTTACCGGGCCGGAGACGGACTCCTGTACAGGGAGTGAGGCTATGCTCGCCTGCTAGGCGGGCTTTATAACTGCACGCGGTGGGAGAGCCAGATGTCTTATATTCATTACATCTTTTGTGCAGATTGGTTAAACTTGATACCAATGATCTCACCAGAAGCCTCCCCGTAGTTTATCGAGTCACCCAACATGCAAAAGTTTTCCCAGGAACAGCTTGCCAGGGAGTGGGCAAGACATCTGGAGCGGTTCTCGCCCGAAATCAAGCAATACATTCAGGATCTGGCAGAGCGGCATCAAAGCCTGCTGGCGGATCACTTTTATTCCCATATGCTTGAAGCCCCCCAAGCCTCCACCTTTCTTTCCCACGAGCAAGTGAAGACACGGCTGCACGCCTCCATGCAGCGCTGGATCACCGGGGTTTTCTCCCTGCACGAGGAGCAGAGTCTGGAGGCCGTCGTTGCCCACCAGGTCAAAATCGGTGAAGTGCATGCCCGGGTTTCCATTCCGGTGCATCTGGTGCTGCGGGGAGCTCGCCACCTGAAGAAGCGGATGGAAGACCTGGTGCACCAGGACGATATTTCAGACTTGCAGATCCGCATTGCCACCTCACTGATTGCCGTCAATATTGATCTGGCGATGGAAATCATGAGCTACGCCTATGCCGCCTCCACCGAACGCAACTCGCGGGCGGAAGAAGCCTATCGCCTGTTTGCGGTGGCACAGGATATCGGCAATGAAAAAGAGCGCCAGCGGGGCGCCTTGCTGGACTGGGAGAATCAGCTGATGTACGGGCTCGCCATGGGGCTTGCATTGGATCAGCTACCCCGTATTCAGTCTTCCGAGTTTGGCTTGTGGTTTCGCCACAAGGGCGCCCATGCTTTTGAAGGGGCCGCGGAGACTGGGCTGATTCTGGAAACGATGAGCAAAATCGACTCGGTGTTGTTGCCCACCTTCAAGTTTGGCCAGGCGCAGGATCAGGTGCAGCACTTGCGGGAGCTGCGGGAGTGCTCCAAGTCGATTCGCTATCATCTGGATCGATTGTTTGAGCAAAACAACGAACTGGAATCGGGCCGGGATGTGCTGACCCGGTTGCTGAACCGAAAATTCTTGCCGGTGGTCATGGCCCGCCAGTTGAACCAGGCCCGGGCTGAGAACAAACCCTTTGCCGTGCTGCTGATTGATATCGACCACTTCAAGCGAATCAATGACAACCACGGTCATGAGGCGGGAGACCATGTTCTGCAACAGCTGTCGAGCTTTCTGGTCAATACCAGCCGGGCCGGGGATTATCTGTTCAGGCTGGGCGGCGAGGAATTTCTGATGCTGTTGGTGGACGTGGACGAGAAAAGCGCATTGCGCACCGCCGAAAAACTGCGTACCGCCGTTTCGAGGGAAGACTTGAAGCTGCCCCACTCCCAGTCGGTCCGGGTGACGCTGAGTATTGGCCTGGCCATGTTCAATGGTCATCCAGATTATCAGTACCTGCTGCGCCGGGCGGACGAAGCGCTCTACCAGGCCAAGCAAGGTGGTCGTAACCGCGTGGTCATCGCCGGAAACTGATCGGTACCGCCGGCGGTTCGCTCTATCATTGACTCTAAACTGTCATCAGCGGTAGCAGCGGAGGATTGCCGATGGCCCTGAACAGCACCTATGAGACGACAGAACCGACCCGCGCAGAAGTGGAAGCTCTGGTCGGGGCCACTCTCATTGAATTTGGCGCCCCCTGGTGTGGTCACTGCCAAGCCGTCCAGCCGTTACTGAAGCAGGCCTTCGTAGACCACTCCCAAGTGCGCCACCTCAAGATCGAAGACGGTCCGGGCCGGCCCTTGGGGCGTTCGTTCCGGGTGAAGCTTTGGCCGACCCTGATTTTTATGCGAAATGGCGAGGAGATCGAGCGGCTGGTCCGACCGGGTGATCTTGGCGCCATTCGCCGGGCTTTGGCGAAAATCGACGCATGAATGAGCGGCCGATCTGGCGTCTGGGTGGGTTCAGGGTGCCGGAACTAACCGGATCAGGGTGATTTCCGACGGTGCCCCAAGCCGCTTTGGCGGCCCCCAATAACCCGTACCCCGGCTGATATAGAGCTGAAGCTGGCCAACCCGGTGCAGGCCCGCGGTAAAGGGTTGCTGTAACCGCACAAAAAAGTTCCAGGGCAAAAACTGACCGCCATGGGTGTGGCCGGATAGCTGCAGGTCGAAGCCCGCTTGGGCGGCGGCATGGCAGGAGCGGGGCTGGTGGGCGAGCAGAATTTTGACACCCACCTCTGGTGGAGCGCCTTCCAGCGCCTTGAACGGATCACTGCGATGGGTGGATTCGAACACATGGGCGCCGTAGTCGGCGACACCGGCCAGCACGAGTTGCTCACCGCGATGGGAAAGCATCTGGTGTTCGTTGAGCAATATCCGCACGCCTAGCCGTTTCAGCTCCTGTAACCAGCCCCGTACGCCGGAGTAATACTCATGGTTGCCGGTCACGAAGTAGACCCCGTGCTTGGCCACCAGCCGGGCCAGAGGTTGCACATGGGGCCCCAGCTCTTTGACCGAACCGTCCACCAGGTCGCCAGTGATGGCGATTAGATCCGGATTCAGACGGTTGACCGCCTGCACAATGGCCTCCAGATAGTCTCCCTTGACCGTCGGGCCGACATGGATATCGGTGATCTGGGCAATGGTGAAACCATGCAGTCCATCGGGCAAGCCAGCAATGGCTATCTCCACTTCTTTCACTTTTGCCAATCGGCGGGCATTGAAGAGCCCTAACAGGGTGAGCAGGAGCGCCCCTCCAACCACCAAGGGCGCGCTTAGCTCGGCCAAGCGGCTCAAACTCGTATCACTCAGCAACAGGGTGCCAAACAGCAGGGTCACGTCCCGTAAAAACGTCAACACCAGCAGAGAGGAACCAAAACCAATGGCCATCATGGAGGGCCAGTCGAGTCGCTGGGCCAGTGAGGTCCGCAGCCAGCGCCTTGAGACGAAGCCCAGGGGAATCACGCATAGCGACAGCAGGAGGTAGAGAGCGCCCAGTTGCAGGCTGAAAGGTTGCCCTGGCAGGTCGGGCAGCAGGCGCACGCCGATATACAGATGCAGTAACGCCAAGATGGTGAGAACAATGACCAGTAAACGCTTACGACTCATGTTCGGCTGAATTCCGTCGTGGGTTTGGTCCGCTATTAGACCAAGGGGCAGGCCGTGACACAAATGTGGCTGCTCCGGCCCCTATCTGGGCCAGCTGGCGACTCCCGCCGAGCCATCGACTGGGCTATCTGCCCAGCATGGCTTTCTTCAGACGCTCCTGTACCGGTCGATCCGACAGCCAGATGCCGAACAGGGCTCGTTTAAACTCCAAACCGCTTTCCACCTGATACAGCAGTGTACCGTTTTTGTAGATATCCACGCCTTGGTTTGGCAGGTAGACCAGGTCGAAGTAATCGTGCTTTTTGATCTCATCGGCAAAGGCCTGCAACGTTGAGTTGATCAGCGTCTGATAGGGCGCTGTTTGGCCGTTGGTGGATTTCTCAAACCCTTCCCGGACCGCCTCGGTGATTTTCTTGCTGGTGAGCAGGTCGGTGAGGATGTGCATGCGAATCGCCATCGGCTCGTTGGCCTGCAAAATCCGCTGGGCATCCTGTTGGGGTTGTTGCAGATAAAGCCCGGCCGCATAGACGTCGACGAACCATTCCACCCGGGTGCCCGCCCCGTTTAGCTGCAAAGGAGTATCAATGGTGGGGAGCTGGGTTGGCATTTCAATGCCAGCGATCTTTTGTGCTTGCGTCATGGGCGTGAATACCAGCAATAACCAAAATAGGATCGATAGACGAGTCATAACAAGACCTTATCGTGATCGTGCGAGAGGCTTAACGCGCTGCTCGGAGTGTTCATCATGTCATGCCCGCCTGCCAAAGGACTTGGCCGTCGCGCCTGGGGTGGCGGTGCATTTTGGCCAGTCTCGGGGGTGGGAGGCTGCTATGGCTTCTGTGCTGGCGTGCGGTTCATTAGGTTATAGGAAGTTGAACTGGAAAGGAGCAGGCCATGAAAACGGGATTTTGGGCAGGAGTTGTCTTGGCAAGCGGGGTGATCATGGGCTGCGACGGCCAGAATGAACGGGCTCCGGAACCGGTGGAGCGGGGCATTAAAAATCAGGAAATGACCAACCAGGGGCAGGATCAGGAACGGGATATTATCTCGCCGGCGATGGAGACCGACCCCACCATCGATCAGGAAGCCGAGCCGCCGGAGGATGGCAATGAGGCAGCGGAACAGGACTCCTACATGCCCGGTGCGGAAGATCCTGAGGAAATGCGCCAGCCTGATCCTCAAGACCTCCAATAGCTTTGGGGCGTCTTGTCGCCAGGGAGGTGTGAGTTGCACGGACCGCGGACAGTGATTGCTCAGAGGGCGTGGTACTGGGTGCTGGCCTGCATGTTTCTGGTTTGTTCCCTTGGTGCGCAGGCCCGGAATCAAGACTCCGCCGAGCCTCAGGTTCCGGCCCGGGTCTGGACGGTGGAGGTGCGAGGAGCCATTGGCCCGGCGACCGCGGATCTAATCGGTCGAGCCCTGGAGGAGGCCGCGCAGGCTTCTGGCGACTTGCTGGTGATCCTGCTGGATACGCCCGGCGGTTTGGATAAATCCATGCGCACCATCATTCAGAATATTCTGGCCTCGCCGGTGCCGGTGGCTACCTATGTTTATCCCCAAGGGGCGCGGGCCGCCAGTGCGGGCACCTATATTCTCTATGCCTCCCACATTGCCGCCATGGCGCCTGCCACCAACCTGGGTTCGGCCACCCCGGTAGAGCTGGGTGGCCCCTCGCCAACACCCGCGCCACAGCCTGATCCGTCCGCAACTCCACCGGCGCCGGGGGAGCAGCTTTCAACGATGGAGCGGAAGCAGATTAATGATGCCGTGGCCTATATCCGGGGGCTGGCGGAGTTGCGGGGGCGCAATGGCGACTGGGCGGAAGCCGCGGTCCGCCAGGCTGAGAATATTGATGCCCGGCAAGCCTTGAAACTGCAGGTGATCAATCTGGTGGCCATGGACCTGGAGGATCTGCTGCGGCAGTTGGACGGACACCGGGTGGAGGTGGCCGGCGGCGAGCGAATACTCAAGCTGCACAACTTCCAGGTGAATCGGATCGAGCCAGACTGGCGCAACCAGTTCCTGGCCATCATTACCGACCCCAGCATTGCCTACATTCTGCTGCTAATCGGTATCTACGGCCTGATTTTGGAGTTCTATAACCCGGGCATGGGCTTCCCCGGCATTCTGGGCGGGATCTGCCTGCTGTTGGCGCTTTACTCATTACAGATGCTTCCCATTAGTTATGTGGGGCTGGGACTGGTGGGGATTGGAATTGCGCTGATGGTGGCGGAAGCCTTTGCTCCGAGTTTTGGTGTGCTCGGCATTGGCGGGGCGATGGCGTTCGCGATTGGCTCGGTGTTGTTGATGGATACCTCCTTGCCCGCGTTTCAGATCGCCTGGCCGATTATCCTGGGGGTGACCATTACCTCGGTGCTGGTGCTCTGCATCTTGCTGGGAATGATGTACAAGGCGCGCCGCTCGCCCGTGGTCAGCGGCACTGAAGCCATGGTGGGCAGCCTGGCGGAGGCGGTCGAGGATTTTGAGGGTGAAGGGCGGGTGATCGCCCAGGGTGAAGTATGGCGGGCCCACAGCCGGGGCCCTGTACGTCATGGCGACCGGGTGCGGATTGTCGCCGTGCAAGGACTAACGTTACACGTGGAGGCAGAGCCATGACTTATGCCACATCCGTGGTCTTGTTGCTGCTGATTATGCTGCTGGGCTCGGCATTTCGGGTCATTCGAGAATATCAGCGCGCCGTGATTTTTATGCTGGGGCGCTTCCACAAGGTCAAAGGGCCGGGGCTGATTCTGGTGATTCCGGTGGTGCAGCAAATGGTGCGGATTGACCTGCGCACGGTGGTCATGGATGTCCCCACCCAGGACGTGATCTCCAAGGACAACGTCTCGGTGAAGGTCAACGCGGTGGTCTATTACCGGGTGGTGGATGCCCAGAAGGCCGTCATCAATGTGGAAAACTATCAGGAGGCCACCAGCCAGCTGGCCCAGACGACTTTGCGCTCGGTTCTCGGTCAGCATGAGCTGGATGAGATGCTGTCTGAGCGGGAATCCTTGAACAACGATATCCAGCGGATTTTGGATGTGCAGACCGAAGCCTGGGGGGTAAAAGTCGCCAATGTCGAGCTCAAGCACGTCGACCTGGACCAGCAGATGGTTCGTGCCATTGCCCGGCAGGCCGAGGCCGAGCGGATTCGGCGCGCCAAGGTCATTCATGCCACCGGTGAGCTGGAGGCCTCCCAGAAGCTCCAGGAAGCCGCGGGAATCTTGGCGCAACAACCCCAGGCCATCCAGCTGCGCTATCTTGCTACTCTGACGGAAATTGCCGGCGACAAGTCCAGTACTATCGTCTTTCCATTACCCATGGATCTGCTGCAGGCGCTGAACCGGCAGCAGAAATAGAACGATAGGGCGCGGCAATCAGGCGGGTACCACCTGCACCTGGTACTTACGGCGCACCCTGCGTGCGCTGGCGGCCAGGGTGAGCGCTAGAGTCGCCAGGGTGACGCAAAATACCTCGATACCCACTTTCAATCCGTAATGATCGGCAATCCAGCCCACCGCCAGAATCGGCACAATGGAGCCCATATAGCCCACCATCAGGTAGGACGAGAACAGTCCCGCCCGGGTCTGGCCGGTGCTGACCCGGTTAACGATAGCCACGCCCGACAGGTTGCCCATGCCATGGCCGATGGCCGTGGCCAGCACACTGAGCATAAACAGCCAGGGCGAGCTGGTGGCGGCGGTAACCAGCAACAGCAGGCAACTGACGCAGAGGGCTCGCATCGCCCAGATCACCAACTGGAGCGGGCGCAGCGCCCGGGCAAACCACTGCACCGTGGCAGACAGCATCAGAATCAGGGCGATAAAGGTGCCACTGATGGCGGGTCCGTTCCAGGGCAGCATCTGTTCCATAAAACTCGGTGCCAGTGACGCATACAGGCCGAACACGGCAAAGGTACTGAACGCGCCTATGCTGGCCAGCCAAAATGGTCCTCTGACCTCTCTCGGAGGCATGGTGATGCGCGGCGTGAGGGCGCGCAGATCAAAGGGTCTCCGATCTTGCGAGGCCGGTATGTTGAGTCGAAACAGGCCATAAATCGCCAGCACACTCAGCGTCAGACTGGGCAAATAGGTGGTCGTCAGTGGGGCGGGCGCCCATTGGGCCATCAGGCCGCCGACCAACGGGCCGGCCCCAAAGCCACAGGCCATGGCCAGGCTGGTGATGGCTGAAACCAGTTGTGGATCCCGGTACGGATTCAGACCGATAAGACCCACCGCGGCGGAGGTGGTAATCAGTCCTGACGCCATACCAATTAGCAGACGGCTCACGGCGAGGCTGTTGAGATCCCAGGCCACTGCCGACAGGGCAATGCCCGCTGTGACCATGATCAGTCCAACCCGCAACATGGGCATAAACCCGAGCCGGTCTGTCAGCCGGGTCAAAAACAGTAGACTGATGAGCACCCCCACCATATAGGCGACGTAGATGCCCGTAATATGGCTGGGTTGCAGCTGCCAGGCGTCATGGTAGAGCGGATAAAGGGGGCTTGCCAGAGCCGTACCCATAACGCCGACAAACATGGCGAAACTGACCCAAAGCGTAGGGCGCGAAGAACTTCTCATATAAAAAATGGCCGATGAATTGTTGACGAAAACGATGGAGCTACGGGATCGGGTGGAACGGTTGGGAACCGTTCGCTGCACTGGCTTTGAGCCAGATCTGTAGAGATTGTAAGAGGAGGCTGTTTGTCATGAAATCAGGACTTGTCACGATGCGTGTGAGGGAATCTACTGTAAATTGGCGATTTATTTTTCAGCATAATTTATGCCAGAATGAAAAGCTGTGCCTATCGCCGGCACTGTCTCGAATATCACCAGAGGATTTCACATCATGTTGCGGAGCCTATGCTGCTGACGTTCATTCTCCTTCCGTTTATTGGTAGTTTGATAGCAGCCTGTTTGCCGGCAACCGCCCGTAACCGGGAGGCCTGGCTGGCCGGTTTGGTGTCATTGACGGGGCTGGTCCTGGCAGCTTGGCAATATCCCTCGCTCAGTGATGGGCAAGTTCTACGCTATGAGTTTGACTGGCTTCCCGAGTATGGCCTGAACTTCGTTCTACGTCTGGATGCGCTGTCGTGGATCTTCGTCATGCTGGTGCTGGGGATCGGCTTTCTGGTCGTACTCTATGCCCGCTATTACATGTCGCCGGAAGATCCCGTTCCCCGGTTTTTCTCCTTCCTGCTGGCCTTTATGGCATCCATGCTGGGCGTGGTGCTCTCGGGCAACTTGATTCAATTAGTGGTCTTCTGGGAACTGACCAGTGTCACCTCGTTTCTGTTGATCGGTTACTGGCACCACCGGGTCGATGCCCGCCGTGGCGCGCGCATGGCATTTACCATCACCGGTGCCGGGGGGCTGTGCCTGCTGGCTGGTGTGTTGCTGATTGGAAACATTGTCGGCAGTTACGACCTGGATGTGGTGTTGGTGTCCGGGGATCTGCTGCGTAATCACGACTGGTACCTGGCGGTGCTGATCCTGGTAGGACTGGGGGCGTTGACGAAAAGCGCCCAGTTCCCATTCCACTTCTGGCTACCCCATGCCATGGCGGCGCCAACCCCGGTTTCTTCCTACCTGCACTCCGCCACCATGGTGAAAGCCGGGGTGTTCCTGCTGATGCGCCTGTCGCCGGTGCTGTCCGGCACGCCTGAATGGGTGTGGCTGGTTGCCGGAGCAGGGGTGTGTACCATGCTGATCGGCTCTTTCTTCGCCATTTTTCAGCATGATTTGAAAGGCCTGCTGGCCTATTCCACCATCAGTCACCTGGGCCTGATTACCGTGCTGCTGGGGATTGGCACGCCGCTGAGTATTACTGCGGCCATTTTCCATACCATCAACCACGCGATCTTTAAGGCCTCTCTGTTCATGGCGGCGGGCATCATTGACCACGAGTCGGAAACCCGCGATATCCGGGTGCTCAGTGGTCTTCACAAGATGATTCCCATCACCGCCACCCTGGCGATTGTGGCCAGTGCCTCCATGGCCGGTGTCCCGCTGTTGAACGGCTTTTTGTCCAAGGAGATGTTCTTCGCCGAAACCGTCCTGGTGGGTGGCTCCGAAAACTGGTGGATGTCCTGGGCCGCGTTGGCCATGGGGATCTTCAGCGTGACCTATTCACTGCGTTTTATCAGTGTGTTCTTTGGGCCGAAAGCGGAAAACCTGCCGAAAATACCCCATGAGCCGCCTCACTGGATGCGCTTTCCAGTGGAGTTTCTGGTCTTGCTCTGTCTGGTGGTCGGCGTGGTGCCAAGCCTCAGCGTAGAACCCTTGTTGCACAGTGCTATCGTGGCCTTGTTGGGAGATAACGCGCCCGAGTTCGACCTAACCCTCTGGCACGGCTTCAATTTGCCCTTGATGATGAGTATCGCGGCTTTTGTGGTCGGGGTAACGTTGTATGTGGTGCTGCGGCGGTTCTTCGACCTGAATAACCGTAGCCAGGTACCACTGCTGCATCCCATCAGCGGGGCCAAGATGTTCGAAAGCGGTCTTCAGCGTTTGGTGATGGTGACCGAAACGCTGATCCGGTGGTTCGGAACCCGTCATTTACAGCCCCAGTTGCTGATGATCATGCTGGGCTTGCTCGCGGCTCTCCTATGGCTCGTTGCCTTTATGCCGGGTATGGAGCTTAAAGCGCCGACTGAACTGGACCCCTGGTTTGCACTGGTGTGGTTGATCGGCATGGTCTGCGCCATTGCTGCGGCTTGGAGCGCCAAGTATCACCGCTTGGCGGCGCTGGTTCTGATTGGCGGTACCGGTATTGTTGTGAGTATGACCTTTTTGTGGCTGTCCGCGCCGGACTTGGCACTCACCCAGTTGATGGTGGAGACGGTCACAACGGTCTTGATCTTGCTGGGGCTGCGCTGGCTGCCGCCGCGTTTGACCCCCGAGGAGCTAAATCTACAGGAGCGCCGCCGAATTCAGTTGCGGCGTTTGCGTGATTTTGCCATTGCCGTGGCCTGTGGCCTGGCAATGGCGGGAGTCAGTCTGGTAGCGCTGCTGCGACCCGGCAGCCAGAGTATCTCCGATTTCTTCCTGCTGAAATCCCTGCCCGAAGGGGGCGGCACCAACGTGGTGAACGTCCTGTTGGTGGATTTCCGGGGCTTTGATACCTTTGGCGAAATCACCGTGTTGGCCATTGTGGCGCTGACGGTGTTTGCCCTGTTACGTCGCTTCCGGCCGGCACCGGAGAGCAGGGAGATTCCCGCCCAGCAGGCCAATGAAATCGATCCGGCCACCCAGCAGACCGTTCTGGAGCATGTGACCCATGGCTACTTGCAGATGCCGGCGGTTTACTTGCGTTTTCTGCTGCCGTTTATGGGCATGGTCGCCGCTTACTTCTTCATGCGGGGCCATAACCTCCCCGGCGGTGGCTTCGTGGCGGGGCTGGTGTTCTCCACCGCCATCATCATGCAGTACATGATTGGCGGCACCTTGTGGGTAGAGTCGCGGCTGCGCATGCAACCCTACAAGTGGATTGCCTGGGGGCTGCTGGTGGCTGGCGGTACGGGCCTGGGCGCCTGGCTGCTGGGATATCCGTTCCTGACCAGTCATACCGCCCATGTGGAGCTGCCGATTTTGGGTGAGCTGCATGTGCCCAGCGCCTTTATGTTCGACCTGGGCGTGTTCATGGTGGTGGTGGGCGCCACCATGCTGATTCTGGTGGCGATTTCTCACCAGACCCTGCGGGGGCATCGTCAGGCTGCCGGGCTCACGGCGGAGGCGAGTGCGGATGTATCTTTATCGAGGAGCAATAACTGATGGAAGTTGTCATCGCCGTTGCCATTGGTGTTCTGTTCGGCTCTGGAGTCTGGTTGATCCTGAGGCCGCGCTCCTTCCAGGTGCTGACCGGGCTGCTGCTGATGTCCTACGCGGTCAACTTGTTCATCTTCAGCATGGGGCTGCTGGCCATTAACAAGCCACCCCTGGTTCTGGAACCGGGCATGCCTGACCCGGCCAGCTATGCCGACCCGCTACCCCAGGCGTTGGTACTCACCGCGATTGTGATTGGCTTTGCCACCACGGCCCTGTACCTGGTGCTGATGATGGGCTCTCGCGGGCTCACCGGCACTGACCACGTCGATGGACGGGAGCCGAATCAATGAGTTTGAGCTGGAGCCAACAGCTGATCCTGGTGCCGGTCCTGTTACCGTTGTTCTGTGGAGCAGTACTGATCCTGATTAATGAAAGCCGCCATCAGCTGAAGTTCGCCCTGAACTTCGGCTCGGTGCTGCTGCTACTGGTCACTGCCATCACCCTGATGTGGCAGACCGACAGTGGCCGCTGGCCGGAGGGCCTTGGGGTTTATCTGGCGGCCAACTGGAGTGCCCCGTTCGGAATTGCGCTGGTGGTGGACCGGCTGGCGGCGCTGATGCTGCTGCTCACCGCAGCTCTGGCGACCTGCGCGCTGCTCTACTCGCTGAAGCGCTGGGGGCGGATCGGGGTGCATTTTCACTCCCTGTTCCAGTTCATGCTGATGGGGCTCAATGGCGCCTTCCTGACCCACGACCTGTTCAACCTGTTCGTGTTCTTCGAAGTCATGCTGGCGGCGTCCTACGGGCTGCTGCTGCATGGCTACAACGTCAACCGTATCCGGGCGGGCATGCAGTTCGTGGCGATCAACCTGGTCGCTTCACTGCTGTTTCTGATCGGCGTGGCGCTGATCTACGCCAATACCGGCACCCTGAATATGGCCGATGTCGCCGCCCGAGTCGCGGCAATGGAGGCCGCCGAGCTTGGCATGCTGCAAGTGGG
>Ga0209075_1003458_pt1 | contig 13140 bp, 11 predicted proteins | sample Stecom2011_FD_187523 | JGI IMG/M metagenome (GOLD analysis project Ga0209075, IMG submission 187523) | Agricultural soil microbial communities from Utah to study Nitrogen management - Steer compost 2011 (SPAdes) (version 2) | ecosystem: Environmental > Terrestrial > Soil > Agricultural land... | reverse complement strand
AGTCCTTCCGAAACTCAAAGAATCGAAGGGGAACATCATTAATATTGGATCAAAGGTAGCGCTGACAGGGCAGGGGGGAACCTCTGGCTATGCTGCCGCTAAGGGGGGCGTATTGGCACTTACTAGGGAGTGGGCGGTGGAATTGTTAAAGTACGGGATTAGAGTAAATGCCGTTATTATTGCGGAAAGCGACACGCCCGCGTATTTGGATTGGTTGGAAACTTTCCCCGAGCCCCTAGCGGTTAAGGAGCAAATTATATCCAAGATTCCCTTAGACAAGAGGATGACGACGCCTAGTGAAATAGCTAATTCCGTATTATTTCTTGCTTCGGATTGCTCATCGCATACCACAGGACAATTTGTGTTTGTGGATGGTGGCTATGTTCATTTAGACAGAAAGCTAGTCCATGAGGAGGTTAAAGCCACCAATGGTGTATTAAAAAGGGGCTAATTTACGTACTAGCTATATCGAGGCAGGACAGAATATCTTCCTTAATTACATTACAGCGTCTATTCCAATCCATGAACGGAGTAATGTGCATGTATCAACAATAGATCCTAGGTTATACCGAAAAAACCAACGAAAGATTTTATGAAAACACTAATATTGAACGAGCCTGGCAAGTGGGAGATGGCCGAAATGGAATTGGACAAGAATTTAGGTGCAGAGGAGGCGCTCTTGAAAGTCCACAGAATTGGTATTTGCGGAACAGACATGCACGCTTTCAGGGGAAAGCAGCCTTTTTTTTCCTATCCAAGGGTTCTTGGACATGAACTCGGATTGGAAGTCGTTGAAATTGGCGAACAGGTTTCAGGTGTTAATATTGGTGATAAATGTTCTTTGGAACCCTACTTTAATTTAAAAGAGGGTCAGGCTGTCAGGATGGGCAAAACAAATTGCGGCGAATATATTTCCGTATTTGGAGTACATCAAGATGGCGGCATGAGCGAGTTTATTAAAGCGCCTGCCAAGTATCTGCACAAATCTGAAAAATTGACGTACGATCAACTGGCTCTAATTGAGCCCTTAGGAATCGGTTGTCATGCCGTAAGCAGGGCAAATATACAGCCGGTAGACAAGGTCTTGGTAATAGGAGCTGGTCCGATCGGTTTGGCCACCATGCAATTTGCAACAGTCAAGCAAGCTAAAGTAGCTGCATTGGACATCAATGAAGACCGGTTGAAGTTCTGCTTGCAGAATTTGGATCTGGTAGGAACAGTGAATGCCAACACAGACCATGTAATCGACCAACTGAGGGAGTTATTTGATGGAGATCTCCCTACCGTGGTAATGGATGCTACAGGCAATCAGCATTCGATGAAAAACACTTTGGACTATGTAGCTTTTGGCGGGAGAATAGTATTTATCGGTCTTTATCAAGGCGATTTTACGTTCTTTGATCCGTTATTCCACAGAAAGGAGATTACGCTCCTTGCCAGCAGAAACGCCCTGGGTTCCGACTTTAAAGAGATCATTTCCCTAATGGAAGAAGGCAAGGTGGCGACAGACCATTGGATTACCCATCGCGTTGCTTTTGAGGATCTGCCAACACATTTTGAGTCACTTCTTGATCCCGAATCAAGAGTAATTAAAGCGATGGTTGAGTTGTAGGTCCCTAAGGTGTTTCTCATTCCTCTACAGCGGAGGCGTAAATGAACCTTGATGCTCCGCGAATTTTAGCGTCGGTCACTTCCATAAAAAAGAAAAAACCTAACCTGCGATATTTCAGCGAGTTAGGTTCTTTAGGTGTGGAGCTGGCGAGATTCGAACTCGCGTCCAGATAGGGAAACACCGTACCGTCTACATGTTTAGTTGCCTGTTAAGTTTTCGATGCCGGACTGCTGAGCAACACACCTGTCCTGGCACTTAGCTGTTGAATTTCGCACCGGCTTAACAGCATCACTGGCACTAGCCCTGTCTTTTCGACACCCCAGATTCAACCCCGACAAGGCGGAGGGTCGCGGGATGTGGCCGGGGAATCTCTATCGAGGTTCAACCCTTTAAGCTATATCTTTCCCCTAAGGGTAAGATTAGGCAGCCATGGCGTAATCAGATTCGCCAATTATAATTTGTATGAATTATTTACGGACGTACATACTCCACCCGACATGCGAGCCCAGTCTTCACTCCTACTGTCAAAACCGGTCAGCCCCATAATATAGTAATCATACAAAAGTACCACGAATTTTGTTCCCGATGAAAGAATATATTCCAACGGCTGGTAAATCTCTTAGCCTTATTTTTGCACTGTCTAGGCCAAACGTCTTGCTATGTTTAGAAATCTACTTATCAGCTTCCTCTTTATATTTCCCTCCCTGCTCTCCGCGCAGATTTTGAATATGGAGAAATTGCGCTTGGAGCAGGATACCGCAAAAAGCCTCTTGGCAAAAGCTGTGATCGGTCTTACTGCCAACAACAGGAGCGGCGCAGAAGACGAACCGGCCCACCTGTTTGCTTTTAACTTCGATGTCAACCTCATGCACTATCCTGGCAAGCATGCCTATATCTTGGTCTCAAAGTTTGATTACCTGAGAGTCAATGAGGAGGGGGTGATGAATTATGGCTATTTTCACGGTAGGAGCAATTTTTTACGGGAGAGAAAATTCAATTATGAAACTTTTGTCCAGTACTCCTTTGACAACGCTAGGGGACTGGATACCCGATGGATTGTGGGGGGAGGTCTTCGACATGACCTTTTTAAAACAGACAAAACCACTTTGCTGATTGGTATTGGTGGAATGTTTGAGACAGAAAAATGGCGCTATCCAAAGACCGATGGACTGGTGCAAAAGGAGCTGTTTAAAAGTTCTAACTATCTTTCCTTCCAGTCGGCCGTCAATGAATACATTGATCTCAATCTTGTCAATTATTACCAAACGGGGTATGATGCTGATATCGAGGGGTTTCGAAACCGGCTTACGGTGTCACTTATTCTAAATGCTAAATTGACTGATAGGCTCTCCCTGACCAACTCTTTTGACTTGGCTTATGAGGATAAGCCGATCATCCCCATTACCAAGCTGATTTATACGCTGAAGACAGGTATTTCAATTAATCTCTAAATTTCTATACCAGTTTACTTAGCGATTCCGACAGGTTTACTCCCATTAGCCCTGCTGGATTTGGAATAATTTCCTAACTTGCAGCGATGGAAAATTTTGTCGTTTCAGCCAGGAAATATAGGCCTTCTGATTTTAAAAGCGTGGTGGGGCAACAGCATATTACCACCACCTTGAAGAATGCAATCAAGAATAACCACCTTGCCCAAGCCTTTCTTTTTTGTGGTCCCAGGGGGGTAGGGAAGACTACCTGCGCGAGAATTCTCGCAAAAACCATCAATTGTGAAAACCTGACCCAAGACGCAGAAGCCTGCAATATCTGCGATTCCTGCAAGGCATTCAATACCAACAGCTCGTTTAACGTCTATGAGCTGGATGCGGCTTCCAACAACTCGGTAGATGATATCCGTACACTGGTGGACCAGGTGAGGTATGCGCCTCAGAAGGGCAATTACAAAATCTATATCATTGATGAGGTTCACATGCTTTCCGTCCAGGCTTTCAATGCTTTTTTGAAAACTTTGGAGGAACCTCCGAAGTATGCGATTTTTATTTTGGCGACTACGGAGAAACATAAGATCATCCCAACTATTCTTTCCCGTTGTCAGATATTTGACTTTAACAGGATACAGATAAAGGACATCGCGGAGCATCTAAAGCATGTAGCATCAGAGGAAAAGATAACTTATGAAGAGGAGGCCTTGCGGCTTATCGCTACGAAGGCTGACGGTGCTTTGAGGGATGCTCTATCTATCTTTGATTTGATCGTCACCTATTCTGCAGGGAGAAAGCTGACCTACGAGGAGACCATCAACAACCTCCATATCTTGGATTACGATTATTATTTCAAGGTGACGGATGCTTTGTTGGAGGAGAGCATCGCTCGGTCATTGTTGATTTTTGATGAAATACTCAGACAAGGATTTGATGGCCACAATTTCATTGTAGGCTTGAGTGAGCACTTTAGGGATTTAATGGTATGTAAGGATGCGGCAACGGTGGAGTTGCTACAGGTATCGGAAAGCGCCGGAAAACGATATTTTGAACAGTCGAGCAAGGCGCCCCTTTCTTTTCTTCTGTCAGCCCTTAACGTCTGCAACCAGACCGATATTCACTATAAAAGCAGCAAGAACCAAAGGCTGCATGTTGAATTGGCGTTGATGAAAATGGCAAAGCTTCCGCAGGCCCTTTCCCTTGCCAGCATCGCACAGGAGGAATCAAAAAAAAAAGCTTAGCCCCTGAAAAGCCTGCTTCTCCTCCAATAGTTCCCCAGCTGATTCCTGGAAAGTCGGTAGGTACCTCCTCTAGACCAGTCCAAAAGACGATGGCTATCCCCACCAGTCTCACTGATGTGGACAGATTGATCCGTGAAAAACCGGTCGCTGCTAAAGTACTGACGGAAAAGGAAACCACAGCACAGGAGGAAACCCATCTCTCAGAAAGGGATCATGAGCAGTTTGATGAATTTAAATTTCAAGATGTCCTGGAGCAAATTATATTGAAATTTAAGGAGGAGCACAAAAACATGGAAATCTCAGTATTGAGACAGCCTTTCAAAGTGATGAATGATACGGTGACCTTCATGCTAAACGGTGAAATGCATAAAGATATTTTTGCAAAAATCCGTCCTGAAATAACGGGTATGTTGCGTAAGGCGCTCCGGAACTTTAAGGTGGATCTTACTTTCGAAATTAAAGAAGATGAGGAGAATTCAGCAAAAAGGCTTTACACCTCTACCGATAAGTTAAACTACCTGAGGGAAAAATCTCCTGCTTTAAAGGAGCTACAGAATCGGTTTGGCTTGGAAACTGATTTTTGATGGATGTTACGCAAGGCATTGCTCACCTCCAACATCAATCTCGCTTAGCGTCTAGGTGGTCCGCCTTCAAAAATCTATACCTATTCCGAAATTGATCAGGTTCTGCAATTGTATGGCCTGCTTGGAGGTACCATCATCCATTTTAATCAGCACATTTTCGTCGTATATTAGGACAGTTTCTATCCGGGTGGAGATGTACCGATTGACTTTCATATTGACGGTGGAGTTAAAATTGACCACCATATTTCCCAGCCGTTCGTAATTGGAAAACAGGTTGAGATCGGCTTTCCATCTTACATTGGTCATCAGCTGTGTATCTATTGACGAGCCTAAGGACAATCCCGCCTCAGGTCTGATGTTTTCTCCGGGCACCACACCAAAGGCTCCCGCTCTGCTGAGTGAATCATCCAAAACGATGGTAAATCTCCCTGTAAAAGGGGAGATGATGGCGGAGAACTTATTGTTGTTCCGGTATTGCTTTTGGTAATTGAGACCGGTGGAGGATTGTATATATCCCGGACTCAAAAGATCGGAAATAATGTCCCTGGTTTCCCTGTCAGAACCGGCAGGCCGTTGGTATTTATACCCTTTTAGAAGCTGGCTACGGGCGTCGATTTGTGTGGACAAATAGAGGCTTTCTGAAAGTTCGCGTCCGTATTTGCTGGTGAACACAAAGTTGTCGTTGGTTTTGCGCATGGGGAAGGAACGGTCCGCCTGTCTGTTGGCACCAAAGCTCACGGTCAATTTGGTGTCCCAGATCTTGTCATTCCTGTTGTAGTTCGCAAAAAGGTTGATACCGGTATTTAAAGCAAAAGAACTTGCCCCGCCCGCGGCCCAATTGGACAGGCTTACCTGTTGAACACTTAGATTGAAATTCCCTCCTCTTTTCCAATAAACTGGCACCACTTCAGGCGTTAGAATCAATGAGTCCCCTAACATGATCAGCGTATCTGCACCAATAATCACGGTATCGGCCATATTGATTCTCCCATTGTCCTGAGCGATCGCATCCGTTAAACAGATGAAAAGAAATGTCCAACAAAAAATGTACTTTACTTTTCCCACATTGTTCGATTTTGAAGCAAAGGTAATTTGCTTTATAGGGATATGCTACTTTTTGATAATGATAACTTGTCCTATACTTAAAATACTATTTTCATTTAAGTTATTCCATTCCCTCAATTGATCTACTGTTACCTGATATTGCCGTGAGATAGCGTATAAAGTCTCTCTAGGCTGGACTTTATGACTTAGGTGCTGGTTTGGCATTGGTGCTTGCGTCGCGGTATTGGCTCTCGGCCCCGTCATGTTGGTAGGGGTGGCAGGAGGGTTTTGTGCCGGTGTATTCAGCGCAATGGTGGAACTTGCGGTCGCCGTCACAGCCGGTTGGGCGTATTCGATAGGTTCGTTCCTTTTGCGGTAGCTTTGGAGCTTTAACACCATCCCTTGTTTTAGATCCTCGTCTTTGTATATCCTGTTCTTGGCTTTAAGCGAATTTAAGCGGATACCATATATCTGGGAAATCTTCCATAGCGTCTCGCCCGGCATTACTACATGTTCCTCGATCTGCGCTTTGCCTTTTTTCCTTTTAGTATAGTAATATTGTCCTGCCTGAATTTGATCGGATTTCTTTAGGTCGTTGACTCTCTTGATGCGGTTTTCGTTGACTCCCGCTTGAGTGGCAAAATTCTCCACCGTGGTTGTTTTCTTTGCAAGTATGCCTTTAATTCCATTAATCCTTATCTGGCCAGGTTTATCCTCGGCATTCCTGTTTCCCGTGATTCGGGGATAGCCTTGGGCGTTCTGTCTGGAGGGTACTGTATAAGTCGCTTCTGATTCATTAACCGCGAGTACCGGACGTGTGGTCGGTGAAAGTCCCTGGCTGACATAGGTTACGGTATATTGCCGATCCCCGGGAATACTCCCGTTGGGTGTCCATTTGTTGTATTCTTTCAGATGGCTTTCAGTGACACCAAGTCGTTTAGAAAGTGCAGACAAACTCGTAGGTCCCGTTACAGGGTATTCCTGGAGGTAATTGCCGTTGCTCACCAACTTACCTAACTGTGACTCAAAGGCAATCTTGTGTGCAAGGAATTTTTTGAAATACCAATGGGTGTTCCTATCAATGTCCACGGTCTTTTTTCCTCTGTATTTGTCTCCAAAATACTTCCGGGCTCCGCCCAGACCCATTTGATAGGAGACCAAAGCGCACATCCAATTGTCCAGATGGCTTTGGTGCTTTTTGAGGTATAGCGCGGCTCCTTTGGTAGAGGAAACGATATTCTTTCTTTCGTCGATCTGGTTGTCAACCCTCATAAACACTTCCTCTGCAGTACCCTTTTTAAACTGCCAGAACCCCACTGCATTGGAAGTGGAGACGGCATCGGAGATTAAGCTGCTCTCTTGTATGACAAGGTATTTTAAGTCTTGTGGTACGCCCTGTTCCCTTAACACCCGCTCTATAGTAGGCATGTAAAGGTTTACCCGGTCCAGTTTGATCTGGAAGTAATTTGGGCTTCGGTAGAGCGCATCCACGTCTAGCTGTATTTCCCGTTGCGCCTGATCGTTAAGATGGAGCGTCATATCCGCAAACTGTATAGTTTTGGGTACCCGTGGGCTTTGTGCATGGACAATATGATGGGTGAAATAAAAAATAAAAAGCAAGGGGAAAATATAATATCTCATAGTTCTAAAGTTAGAGTTTCCGGGCCATTAAAATTCCATCCCTGATGGGAAGTAAGACATTTTCTACCCTAGGATCGGCCTGCACCAAACGGTTAAATTCAACTAGAGCTTTGGTGTCTTTATCAATTTTCTCATTCTTCAATAGGATCTTGCCCGACCACAAGACGTTGTCTGCCAGCAGCAGGCCACCCGGATTTATTCTGTCTACGAGTAGGCTATAATAATTGTTATAGTTGGTCTTATCAGCATCAATAAAAACCATATCGAAGTTACCTTTTAGCTGGGGAATAATATCCAAGGCATTTCCGATCCTATAATCTATTTTAGCAGATAAGCCGGATTTATCAAAGAAGGTCTTTACCCTTTCTTCCAACTCCCCGTTGATGTCTACGGTAATGAGTTTACCTGATGGTGCCAAACCTTTGGCTAAGCAGATGGCTGAATAGCCCGTATAGGTTCCAATTTCCAAAATGGAAGCTGGAGAAAGCATTTTGCTGAACATTTCCAGCATTTTCCCTTGCAGCTTTCCCGAGAGCATTCTTGGCATCAGCACTTTGGCGAAGGTCTCTCTTTCTATGTGCTGGAGAATGGGGTCTTCTTCTGTCGTATGTGCCTCACAGTAATTAAAAATGGCGGGGTTGAACAATTCCATTTCTTATTTAGGTAGATAGGTGAGAAAACTGAATTCATTTTCGTCGAAAACCTCATTGGCTATATCCTGTAGGTCTTCTGCCGTCGTATTTCGGATGGTATTGAAAATGATATCTAATGGATCAATCCTTCCCTTGTCCAATAGACTTTTGCCGTATACCAACATAAGGGAAGCGTAATTTTCTTCTGCCATGGCCATTTGGCCGATTACCTGTTCTTTTGCCATGTGAAGTTGCATGCTCCCCAGTTTCTTTTCCCTCAGCTTCTTTATTTCTTTCAGCACAATCTTTTTTGCTTTGTGGGAAGTGCCTTCTTCCGTTGCATAAAAGATACCGACAAACCCTGTGTCAGAGTAAGCTTGATAGACAGATTCTATGCTGTAGACAAAGCCATATTTTTCCCTTAAAGCCAGGTTAAGCCTGGAGGTCATACTCGGGCCGCCTAAAATATTGTTCAAAAGAAACAATTTAAACCTGTTTTTATTGTGAAGCGATAAAGCAGGCTTTCCTATGGCACAATTTGCTTGAGAAATTTCTTTGTGGATTATTTTGTTTTGCGGTGTATAGTGATGAAATCCGCTTCTGACGAAAAGGCTTTTTTTCGGTGCAATTCCCGACAAAAATGGTTCCACTTGCTTTAAGACTTTATTGAAGCTGATATTGCCTACCACTGAAAATACAATCTTGGAGGTGTCCAACCTTTCGGAGATGAAATCGAAAAAATCCTGTTGGCTAAAACGGGATACAGTTTCTTCTGTGCCAAGGATGTTTCTTCCCAAAGCATGGTTTTGGAAGATGATTGCATCAAAATCATCCTGCAAAGCGTCCTCTGGGGAATCGCGGTACATGGCCATTTCCTCCAAAATCACCTGCCGTTCCTTTTCGATTTGCTTGGGAGGAAAGATACTGTTGAAGGTGATATCGCACAGTAGTTCGGCAGATTTGCTGAAATGGGTCTGCAAAACACTGGAATAGAAACAGATCTTTTCCTTGGTGGTGTAGGCGTTCAACTCTCCACCTACCGAATCCAAACGGTTGAGGATATGAAAAGCCTTTCTTTTTTTAGTGCCCTTAAAAGCCATGTGCTCCCAAAAATGGGCCAATCCTTCTTGTTCATTTGACTCGTCCCGGCTTCCGATATCCACAACAAAACCGCAGTGAACGAGTCGGGTATGGGTGATTTCTTCGTGAACTATCCTGATGCCGTTAGGTAATTCTTTATAGTTATATGACATTTACTTCCACTTCCAACATTTAACTTACAAAAATAGCATACTTTGCGGCATATTGTATCCGATAAATAATTATGTTGCTTTTTGCCGAATAGATATCATCGAAAAATGAGTCCTATTTGATCCTCAGAACTCTTTTCTTGTCCAAGCCCCCTGAGTAGTTCATTATTCTTCGCGGGGAAACGCGTGCCGCAGAAAAAAGCAATTTGCTGGTTGTCTGAAAATCTTTTAGCTTTATACTTACAAAACCCAAAATAGCCAATAGTCAAATTTTTAGCAATCACTGCATCCTACTTCTAATTTATGGAGACCCACGATTTAAAGGCCTCATTAATAATATCGGTTTATAAAAACGTCGAGTTTCTAAAAATAGTCCTCGACTCTCTAGCATACCAGACAGAGCGAAGGTTTGAGGTGATTGTATCTGAAGATGGAGAGTCGCCTGAAATGGATGATTTTATTCTTAATTACCCTTTCCAATTTCCCCATCAACATGTCCGCCATCGGGATGTGGGTTGGAGGAAGAACAAGATATTGAATGAAGCCATCAGGTCTTCTAAAGCCGACTGGTTGGTTTTTATCGATGGAGATTGTGTGCTTCATCCCCGATTTATGGAGTTCCATTTAAAATTGGCCGATCCAGCGCACATTTTGGCAGGGAAAAGAATCAAGTTGGATGCTGCAACCTCTAATTTATTATTAAGTCAAAGCTTGCCTTTGGATAGGGTAGACGCTTATATTTTGAAAAATTTCTTGAAACTCAAAGCGAACGGAAGCAAATTTATAGAAGAAGGGATATTTATTTCTCCTACCGGAGTATTGGGTGGATTGTTTGGAGGGAGAAAAATGAGACGCTTAAAAGGCTGTAATATGTCTTTCCATAAAAAAGCGATTTATTCCATCAACGGTTTTGATGAAGATTTTGTTAAACCTGCAGTAGGAGAGGATGCGGACTTGGAATGGCGGTTTCGCCAAGCGGGTTTCCGGTTGGTTTCCCTAAGAAATTTGGCTGTACAATATCATTTACACCATCCCGAATGCTGGAGTTTACAGGAAGACAATATGAAATTGATGAGCGAGAAGCAGGCGCGGAATGAATTTATTTGCAAAAACGGATTAAAAATACAACCATGAGATATCAGACACAGCCGCAGGCTTTATTTATCAAAAACAGAAAAAAATTAGCTCAAAAGTTATTACCCAATTCTTTAGCGGTTTTTCATTCTAACGATATTATGCCCACCAACGCGGATGGGACTATGAGGTTCAGACAGAACAATGACCTTTTCTATCTCACCGGTATAGACCAGGAAGAATCCATTTTGGTGCTCTGCCCGGACTTTCCCAATGAGCAGATGCGGGAAATATTGTTTATACGTAAAACCAACGAACATATTGCAGTGTGGGAGGGGCATAAATATACTCAGGAAGAGGCTTTCGAGACTTCTGGAATCCAGAATATTCAATGGGTGGAGAGTTTTGAAAGTACCTTTAATTCCTTGATGGCTTTAAGCGAAAATGTTTATTTAAATACAAATGAACATTTAAGGGCAGAGGTAAGGGTAGAAACTAGGGACGCCAGGTTCATTAAATATTGCCAGGAGAGATTTCCATTGCACCATTACCACCGAGCTGCGCGGCTTATGCATCAGCTACGGGCAGTGAAGGAGCCGGAAGAAATCGATCAGTTAAAAATTGCCTGTGACATAACAGAAAAGGGCTTCAGGAGGATACTTCAATATATCAAGCCGGGCGTGATGGAGTATGAAATAGAGGCGGAATTTATGCATGAATTTTTGATGAACAGAAGCCGCGGGTTTGCTTACGAGCCCATTATTGCCTCTGGACCAAGTGCTTGTGTTCTCCATTACATTGAGAACAACAAAGCCTGCAAAGACGGGGACCTGATACTTTTTGACGTGGCAGCAGAATATGGGAACTATAATGCAGATATGAGCCGCACCATCCCCGTCAACGGAAGGTTCACAAAACGTCAACGGCAGGTTTATGACGCAGTATTACGGGTGCACCGTTCCGCTTCTGATATCTTGCGTCCGGGCGTGAATATACAGGATTACCACAAGGAAGTGGGCAAAATCATGGAATGGGAATTGATCCAATTGGGCTTGCTTGATAAAACGGATGTGGCTAATCAGGATCCCACCCAGCCCTTGTACAAAAAGTATTTTATGCATGGAACCTCACACCATCTGGGTCTAGATGTACACGATGTGGGCACGATGTACGAACCTATTGTGCCAGGAATGGTATTTACCGTAGAGCCCGGAATCTATATCCCGGAAGAGGGATTGGGCATCCGTCTGGAAAACAACATCGTCATCCAAGATAACGGATTCTTGGACCTGATGGAAAATATCCCGATTGAAGCGGAAGAAATTGAGGAGTTGATGAATAGGTAGTCTTCGGTATTGGGTATTGAGAAGCAAAATGTGAGACATGTGGTCTACTCGATACCCAATACTAAATATCTAACTTTTAGTAAACCTATCCACAACAAGGGCAATCGCGCCATCTCCGGTAATATTTGTTGCAGTGCCAAAGCTGTCTTGGGCGAGGTAGAGCGCGATCATCAGCGAAAGCAACGTATCATTGAAGCCCAACATGCTCTGAAGAAGCCCGAGTGCAGCCATAATGGCTCCTCCGGGCACTCCGGGCGCCGCTACCATGGTAATTCCCAAGGCGAGGATAAACGGAAAGAAATCCATAAAAGGGGTGGCCATGCCATTGATGGTCATGATGGCCAAGGCACAGGTGGTTATCGTTACGGTAGAACCCGATAAGTGGATGGTAGCACATAAAGGGATAACAAAATCAGCGACAAATCCCCTTACCCCCATCTTCTTGGTCTGTTCCAATGTGACAGGAATAGTGGCAGCCGAGGATTGGGTTCCCAAAGCCGTAAAGTAGGCCGGCATCATCTTCTTGATTAATTTGAAAGGGTTATTCCTACTTAAGCCCCCAGCTATGGTATATTGTATAGTGACAACGAGGATCTGAAGAATGATCACCAATATAAATACTTTGAAAAACACGCCAATGATTTCTTCCACCTGTCCCGCAAAAGTCATGTTGGCAAAGATTCCCATCACATGGAAGGGAAGCAAGGGGATGATAATCACCGTGATAAGCTTTGAGATGATTTCCTGAAATTCGTTCATCATTTTTTTAAGACCATTGCCTTCTATAGCTGATATCCCAATACCCAAGATAAACGCCATCATCAAAGCAGACATCACCCCCAACAAGGGAGGCATTTCGATGGTAAAAAGCGGAGGCAGCAAGGCATGTTCAGGATTGTCCGTATTGCCAATGGTCAATGATCCTGGAGTAAGAATGAATTTGAAGAGTGAGGATCCTGCTCCGTAGCTTAAGAGTCCTGAAAACACCGTGAACCCATAGGCTATTGCGGCGGTAAGCGCCAGCGATCTTCCAGCCCCTTTGCCAAGATCAGCAATACCGGGAACAATAAATCCAATGATAATTAACGGGATGACAAACCCCAAGAAGTTGCCAAACAGCCCATTAAACGTAGCGAGTATTTCAGTAAAGATTTGGGGTAGATATGCTCCTATCAATATGCCAATAATGATGGCAATGATTAACCGGGGAAGGAGACCTATTTTCTTCATAAATATAAATTAAACTGAACCAGCGCCAAAAGTACAAAGGCAGG
>Ga0209075_1003456_pt1 | contig 13147 bp, 11 predicted proteins | sample Stecom2011_FD_187523 | JGI IMG/M metagenome (GOLD analysis project Ga0209075, IMG submission 187523) | Agricultural soil microbial communities from Utah to study Nitrogen management - Steer compost 2011 (SPAdes) (version 2) | ecosystem: Environmental > Terrestrial > Soil > Agricultural land... | reverse complement strand
CTTTTATAGTAGTTTTCTCTTCCGAATAAGGATGTGTAAACGAGAGTTCACTCGCGTGAAGCAACATGGTATTCATCTGGAATTTTTCCAACCAAAATTTATTTTGCTTGTTACAACCGTGAGGTCGGTCTCCGATTATAGGATGAAAAATATGAGCGAAATGCTTTCGTAATTGATGCATTCTTCCGGTTTCGGGGATGGCTTCAACAAGCGTATATCTTGAGGTTGTGTATTTCCCGAAAGGAATATTTATTTCGTAATTTTCTAAGGATTTAAAATAAGTAACTGCATCCTGCAAAACTTCATTGTCATTTTTCAAGGCATAATCGATAGTCATTTCGTTTGGAGTAAACCCTCTTACCAAGGCTAAATATTTTTTTTCTACCTCGCGATTTTGAAACTTTTGTTGCATTATGCTATCTGTCGCTTTGTCTAAGGCAAAAACCAAAATTCCCGAGGTTTTTCGGTCTAATCTGTGTGAGGGATAAACCGTTTTTTGAAGTTGATTGCGCAATATTTGTAATGCAAATTCTTTAGCGTTTCTAGCTATCGGAGATTGATGTACTAAAAGACCATGAGGTTTGTTGACAGCAACTATATAATCGTCTTGATAAAGAATTTCTAACATCGGGTTACATGTTTTTAATTTGTACAAGTGAGCTATGCGTTCGTCCAATTAGAGCCAAAGGAGAGAAAAAGCAAGTTGAGGTATTATACCAATTACAGAGCCGATTGCTAATTCTTTTGGAGTGTGTGCTTTCATCACTAATCGAGACGAAGCGACTGCACCACACACAAATACCAAAATAGCAATAAATGGAATAAAGTTTTTTTGAGTATGAATGCTTAACAAGATAACAAAAGTTAAAAAACTTGATATCCCTAACATATGAAGACTCGCTTTTATTTTTGTAAAAAGCATAACAAAAGCTAAAAAAACACTTGTAGCACTGGCCAAAAAACAGAAATATAACTCCGGAAAATATTCTATTTGAATGATTTTAGTAATCAAATAAAAAAGAAAAAGCATTTGTGCCGCTAACGGTATTTTTCGTTGATTGATTTCTACAGCCGTTAAAGAATCAGCCTTTTTGAGTATATACAGCAACCAAAAAAAAAGAAGAGGAATAATTACTGTAACAATAAAGGTCTGAATGATAACGATATAAATCTCTCTAAACAAAAAATAATTTGTTCCAAAATAAAAATAAAATAGCGTTGCCATTATCGGAATAAACAACGGATGAAAAATGTAAGAAAATATGGAGAGGATTTTTTTCATTTTAATAGCTAGTAAATTGTTGTTCATTAAAACAACAATTTACTATATCTTTTTACGCATTCTCGCTACGGGAATATCGAGTTGTTCTCTGTATTTTGCGATAGTTCTCCTTGCGATAGGATAGCCTTTTTCCTTTAGGATCTCGGCTAATTTATCATCTGGATAAGGCTTTTGTTTGTCTTCTTCTTCGATTATATTTTGCAAAATCTTTTTAATCTCTATAGTAGAAACATCTTCTCCTTGGTCATTTTTCATCGATTCTGAGAAAAAGTCTTTCAGGAGTTTCGTTCCGTATGGAGTTTCAACATATTTGCTGTTGGCAACTCTTGAAACTGTTGAAATATCTAGACCAATCATATCTGCAATATCTTTTAATATCATTGGTTTTAGTTTTGTTTCGTCTCCCTCTAAAAAGTACTCTTGTTGATAATGCATAATGGCATTCATCGTTACAAAAAGCGTTTCCTGACGTTGTTTTATAGCGTCAATAAACCATTTAGCAGAATCTAATTTTTGTTTAATAAACTGAACAGCGTCTTTTTGAGCACTGGATTTATCTCTAGACTCTTTATAAGTTTGAAGCATCTCCTGATAATCTTTAGAGACGTGTAAAGAAGGTGCATTTCTTCCGTTTAACGAAAGCTCCAGTTCTCCATCTACAATTCTAATGGTAAAGTCCGGGACAATATGTTCTATCATCTTGTTACTTGCTGCATACGATCCTCCTGGTTTTGGATTTAATCGCTCGACTTCATCAATAGCCTTTCGGAGTTGCTCTTGTGATGCTCCATACTTTTGAAGTAACTTTTCGTAATGTTTTTTGGTAAAAGCATCAAATTGGTTCTCGATTATATCCATGGCCATTTCGATAGAATCTGATGGAGTCTTACGTTTTAGTTGTAAAAGTAGACACTCTTGTAAGTCTCTGGCTCCAACTCCCGCAGGTTCTAATTCTTGAACAATTTGAAGAATTCTTTCGACTGTTTCTTCGTCGGTATAAATTCCTTGTGTAAAAGCCATATCGTCTACCAAATCTTGAATCGAGCGTCGGATATATCCCATATCATCAATACTTCCGACCAAAAATTCGGCAACTTCTCTTTCTGTATCTGATAAAATAAATGTGTTTAACTGATTGAGCAAATCCTGATGAAAACTCATTTGAGCTACAATAGGAATTTCTCTATCTTCATCGTCACTACTATAGTTGTTACTGTGTAATTTATAGTCCGGTGTTTCGTCATTGCTTAAATATTCATCAATGTTGATGTCATCAGCCTCAATCCTGTCGTTGTCATACTCATCATACCCGTCTTCTGGATTATCGTATTCCGAAGCTTCATAGTCATCTTCTTTACCCGATTCCAAAGCAGGATTCTCTATCATTTCCTCTTTCAGACGTTGCTCAAAAGCTTGCGTAGGCAATTGTATGAGCTTCATCAGCTGAATCTGTTGAGGAGATAGCTTTTGCGAAAGTTTGAGTTGTAAATGTTGTTTAAGCATTCTAAAATCTTAATTTTTACAAAAATACATAAAATTAAGATTCCTTGGAAGCTTGTAAAAAACAAAAGTTTATTGTATTTTTTAGAGATTTATTTTTGTTTGTTGAATAGAGGTAAAACAAAAAGAGATACCAATCCCAGCGTAAGAGTGAAAACAGTTTGAGCTGTCCATACCACCCATCCGAAAGCGGTTCCGATAGTTGCAGATATTCCATAAAAAATCAGGATTTCTGAAACTAAAAACGGATAAGAACCCAATCCGTTATTGGTAAAAGCGATAGCAATACTTCCAACAACGAAAGTAGTCAAAACAGCAGTAAAACTGAGGGTTGAAGTTTCAGGAAAAGCAAAAATAGAAACCCAGAACATTAAAACGTATGATATCCAAATTAAAACAGTGTGTAGTAAAAACGGCCATTTCGTTTTCATATTTACAACACTCAAAACGCCTTCTTTGAGTCCGGATAACTTATCTTTTAAGGCAATTATTATTTTTAGTTTTGAATAGCGATATACCGTAAATGCAGCGATAAATAATAATATTCCCACTGTTCCTACTACCATTATTTTGTCTTTTGGAATATAATCGAGCACAAAAGTTTTGACAATTTCGAATTGTAAAAAGAAAACCAACACAACCATCATAAACAATAGGACAAGGTCCACTACTCTTTCGGCTATTATGGTTCCGAATCCTTTGTCAAACGGAACTTGGTTGTAATTTTTTAACACCAAAGCTCTGGATATTTCTCCGGAGCGAGGAATAAACATATTCATCAAATAGCTAACATTTACAGCTAAAAATTGATTTTTGAAAGGGACGTTATAACCCAAGTGTTCGAGTGTGTATTTCCAACGGTATGAACGTGCAAACGATCCGATAAACCCAAAAATTATCGAAAGAAAAATATAGAAATAGTTAGCATTTTTAAAATTATATCTGATTTGCTCTATTTCTTCATGGCTGAACCGACTATAGGCAAATACAATAAAAAAAATTCCCAATAGTAAGGGAATTATGATTGATAGCCATTTTTTAATCGGTTTGCTCAAAATTTACTTTAATCGGTTTGTTGTTTCGTCTGGAAAAATAATCCAAGGACTAAATTTTTTTGCCTCTTCAAAGTCCATGAGTGCATACGAAATAATAATGATTATGTCACCTTTCTGTACTTTTCGGGCTGCAGGTCCGTTCAGTGTTATTTCTCCGCTTTTTCTGTTCCCTTTGATTACGTATGTTTCAAAACGCTCTCCGTTATTGATATTTACAATCGAAACTTTTTCTCCTTCAATAAGATTGCTAGCGTCCATTAACTCTTCGTCAATAGTAATACTCCCGATATAATTCAAATCGGCACCTGTCACCGAGACACGATGTATTTTTGATTTTAAAACTTCAATTTTCATTTTGCAAAAGTAATCAATTTAGTGAAATAGTGTCAATAAGACGAACATTTCCGATATTTACTGCTATAAAAGCACGGTATTTTTTGGTTTTGTGTTTTTTAGTGATTTCTAAAAGTGTTTTAGCATCTGCAATAGTAAAATATTCTAATTGCATTATTTTTTGTTTTTTAAAAGATTGTTTCACAAAAGCGTAGATATTGTCAAGATCTTCGGTCTGAAACATTTCTTTTGCTTTCAGAAGGGTTTGGTAAATAAAGCTTGCTTCAGCTCTTTCTTGGGGAGTCAAACGTTCGTTACGAGAACTCATAGCTAGACCGTTTTTCTCTCTTAAAATCGGACAAACAACAATTTTGACTTGAAGATTGTGTTTTTCTACCATTTTTTTTACGATGAGAACTTGTTGATAATCTTTTTCGCCAAAATAAGCTCTTTGTGGCTTAACGATTTCAAAAAGTGTTTTTACGATAGTTCCAACTCCATCAAAATGTCCTGGACGTTGTTTTCCTTCCATTTGGTGTTCCAAACCGTCATAATCAAAGCTTGTTGAAGCTACATTTTCTCCGTAAATATCCTGAATAGTAGGAGCATACACAATAATATCGGAGTTTAGTTCTTCAATTTTTTTAAGGTCGTCTTCAAGAGTTCTGGGGTATTTTTTTAAATCTTCTAAATTATTAAATTGGGTAGGATTTACAAAAATACTTATAACGGTAATTTTGTTTTGTAAAAGTGATTTCTTTAGAAGCGAAAGATGACCGTTGTGCAAAGCACCCATTGTTGGGACCAGACCAATAGTTTTATTACCTTCTAAGAAGGGTTTTAAATGTGATTTCAGCTCTTTTTGATTGTTAAAAACAGTCATTTAATAAGTGATTAAAGTGTGCAAACTTACTGATTTGATTCTTAATTGCATAAATTTTTGTATCTTTGCACGTTAATTTGTGTCAACAAACACAACATTAAGAAATTATGGAAGAGAAAAAAATATTGTATGTGTCTAGTGAAGTAGTTCCGTATCTTGCTGAGAATGAGGTTTCTTTAGCATCGTACGATATACCTAAAATGATTAATGATATAGGGGGGCAGATACGGATTTTTATGCCTCGTTATGGAAGCATTAACGAAAGAAGACATCAACTACACGAAGTAATCCGACTTTCAGGAATGAACTTGGTAATCAATGATGTAGATATGCCATTGGTTATCAAAGTAGCTTCTATCCCGAAAGAGAGAATTCAGGTTTATTTTATTGATAACGATGAATATTTCAAAAGAAAAGCCACATTTGAGGACGAAGACGGAAATCTATTTGAAGATAACGATGAGCGAGCAATATTCTTTGCAAAAGGAGTAGTCGAAACCATCAAAAAACTAAATTGGATTCCAGATATTATTCATGTTCATGGTTGGTTGTCAAGTTTGTTGCCGCTTTATATGAAGCATTATTATGCTCACGAAAAATTGTTCGAGGAAACAAAAGTTGTCACGTCAATTTATAGTCAATCTTTTGAGGGAACACTTTCAAAAGAGTTAAAAGAGAAGTTGCTGTTTGATAAAATACCTGCCGAAATAGTTGAGTGTTTAGATAAGCCTAATTGTGAGAATGTCATGAAGTCAGCTATTGAGAACTCCGATGCGGTAATTATTGCGTCAGACGAAATCTCTCCAACTTTAACAGAATTTATACAATCTTCAGGAAAACCTTTTTTACCTTTCGTGCCAAAAGATTCGTTTGCAGAAGCTTATACGAATTTTTATAAAAATCACGTTTTATAAAACACAATATAGTATGAAAATAACCTCTTTTTTTAAAAAGGTTTTACCTGTTTTATTAGCAGGTTTTCTTTGGTCATGTGATGAAGATTTTAACTCTATTGGTTCTGATATTATCGGAGATGATAGCACCAATATAAATTCGACTTATTTTGATAATAACATTGCTTACAGTAAAGCTACTGGTGCAGTTCAATCAGGAAAATTACCTATTAACAGCTTAGGAGTCATTAACAATCCTGTTTTTGGTAAAACCATCACAAGCTTTGTCACTCAGTTGCAATTTGTAGGAGGAGTTAATCCGGTTGCAGGAGTTCAAGACGCTACTGTAACAAGAGTAGAACTTACTATTCCGTACTTTAGCACGTTAAAGCAAACCGATAGTAACGGTAACCGCACTTACGAATTGGATTCACTTTATGGGGAAACAGGAAAATTTAGACTTAATGTTTATGAGTCTGGATATTATTTGAGAGAGTACGATCCTTCTACAAATTTTGAAGAATATCAAAAGTATTTTTCGGATATGTATGATGAAATAAACAATGCCAAAATAGGAAACAGGCTCAATGATTCTGACGATGATGAGCAGAACGATATGTTTTATTTCAGCAATGAAGAATATGTTACTTATGACGAAATTGACTCTACAGTAGTAAAAGAGAGAATAGCGCCTCAGATGAGACTGGAGTTAAATAAAGACTTCTTCCAACAGAAAATATTTAACGCTCCTGCCGGGCAGATGGATAACAATAACACCTTAGCTAATTATTTTAAAGGATTGTTTTTTCAGGTTGAAGATTTAGGATTAGAAAGTCATATGATGCAGCTTGACTTTTCAAAAGGTCAGGTCTCGGTATATTATGATACTCCAGAAACAGAAACAGAGAGAAGACTAATTCTAAATTTAGCAGGTAATTCTGTAAGCCTGGTTCAAAACCAATTCTCTACGGATTATTCTAATGCTTTGTCTAATGCCGATTCGGTTACAGGAGATGAAAAACTCTACTTAAAAGGTTCAGACGGATCATTGGCTTATATTGAGCTGTTTGGAGGAGGTGATTCTGCAGAGTTAGAAGAAGCGAGAGATAGAGTTGAGAGCGAAAAATGGCTTATTAACGAAGCAAATCTTATTTTTTATATTGATAAAACACAAATGGATAATAATCCATTCGTTCCTTTCCGATTGTATTTGTTTAATGCTACTGAAAATATTCCACTTTCGGATTATACCTTAGACGCATCAAATAAACTTGTATATGGAGGGAGATTGGTAAAAGAAGATGACAAAGGAGTGTGTTATAAGATTAGAATAACCGATCATATAAAAAATCTCCTTAAGAATAGAGATTCAAGAAATGTTACATTAGGACTTACTGTAACAGAAAACATCAATTTATCTGCATTGGCCACTCTAAAAGACGGAATAGGGCTTCCTGAAACCAGCCCATACCGCTATGTACCTTTTGCTTCGGTGATGAGTCCTCTAGGAACAGTTCTGTACGGAACCAATACGACAGATGCTAAAAAATTAAAATTAGAAATACGTTACACTAAACCTTAATATTATGTGTGGAATAGTTGGATACATCGGAAACCGTGAAGCCTATCCGGTTATTATAAAAGGACTACAAAGACTTGAATACAGAGGATATGATAGTGCAGGAATCGTTTTATACGATGGAGAAAAAATGAATCTTTCTAAAACCAAAGGAAAGGTTTCAGATTTAGACCAAAAAGCAAAAGCAGAAATTTCGCTTAAAGGAAGCATAGGAATGGGGCATACACGTTGGGCAACACATGGAGTTCCGAATGATGTAAACTCACACCCACACGTTTCTAATTCAGGAGATATAGTACTTGTTCATAATGGGATAATTGAAAATTATGAGCCTTTAAAGCAAGAGTTAACCAAAAGAGGTTATACCTTTAAATCAGATACAGATTCAGAAGTTTTAGTAAACTTAATCGAAGATGTACAAAAAAACAATAATCTTAAACTAGGAAAAGCAGTTCAAGTTGCTCTTAATCAGGTTGTAGGAGCCTATGCGATAGTGGTTTTTGATAAGAACAAACCAAACGAACTTATTGCAGCAAGGTTAGGAAGTCCGTTGGCAATCGGAGTAGCACCAGGTGAATATTTTATTGCCTCAGACGCCTCTCCTTTTATTGAGTACACCTCAAATGCTATTTATCTGGAAGATGAAGAAATGGCAATTGTAAGAAGTCATAAACCATTAAAGATTCGAAAAATTAAGGATGATTCATTAGTGGATCCTTATATTCAAGAGCTTCAAATGAATTTGGAGCAAATAGAAAAGGGAGGTTATGACCATTTTATGCTGAAAGAAATTTTTGAGCAACCAGACGTAATTAAAGATACTTATAGAGGTCGATTATTGGCTGATCAAGGTATCATTCGTATGGCAGGTATCGAAGATAATCTAGAGCGATTTCTTAATGCAGACCGAATCCTGATTGTTGCTTGTGGAACTTCATGGCATGCAGGACTGGTAGCTGAATATATTATTGAGGAGTTTGCAAGGATTCCGGTTGAGGTAGAGTATGCTTCTGAGTTCAGATATAGAAATCCTATAATATCTCCTAAAGACGTGGTAATTGCTATCTCGCAATCCGGAGAGACCGCAGATACTTTGGCAGCTATTAAATTAGCTAAAAAAGAAGGTGCTTTTGTATTTGGAGTTTGTAACGTAGTAGGATCTTCTATCTCTAGAGAAACCCACGCAGGAGCATATACTCATGCAGGACCTGAAATAGGAGTAGCCTCAACTAAAGCATTTACTACCCAAATTACAGTATTGACTTTGATAGCGTTGCGTTTGGCAAAAGCCAAAGGAACACTTTCTAATTCAGATTATCATAGATATTTACAAGAATTAGAACTTATTCCTGAAAAGGTTCAAGAAACTTTACAAGCGGCAGAAACTACTAAAGTAATAGCAGATATATACAAGAACGCTTCTAATTGTTTGTATTTAGGAAGAGGTTATAATTTCCCTGTAGCACTAGAAGGAGCTTTAAAGTTAAAAGAGATTTCATATATTCATGCAGAAGGATATCCGGCTGCAGAAATGAAGCACGGACCTATTGCTCTGATTGATGACCAAATGCCTGTAGTAATTATCGCTCCTAAACAAGAGCATTATGATAAAATTGTAAGTAATATTCAGGAAATAAAATCGAGAAGTGGTAAAATCATAGCGGTGGTAACCAAAGGAGATGTCCAAGTCAAAGATTTGGCCGATCACGTAATCGAAATTCCACCTTCTTCGGATGCTCTATCTCCGATTATTGCCACAATTCCACTACAGTTGTTGTCTTACTATATTGCTGTGATGAGAGGAGCTAATGTAGATCAGCCTAGAAACTTAGCCAAATCAGTAACCGTAGAATAAAAATAAAATACAATCAAAAAAAAGAGGATAAATTTAAATTTATCCTCTTTTTTTAGTATTAGATGGAAGCGAAAAGCTTATCCATTTTTTCTTTTTCTTCTTCTGCAAGTAGATTGTCTACCAAAATTCTTCCGCTGTGTTCGTCAGTAAGAATTTTTTTGCGAGAAGCTATTTCCATTTGAGTTTGTGGAGGAATAGCAAAATAAGAACCTGCAGAAGCGCCACGCTCAATAGATACAACTGCTAATCCGTTTTTCACATTCGTGCGGATTCTTTTATAAGCAGCTAACAATCTATCTTCGATTTGAGTTTCAAATTCTTTAGATTTCTCGATTAAGAAATTTTCTTCTTTTTCGGTTTCTGCCATAATAGCATCAAGTTCTGATTTTTTGTGAGTTAAATGTTCAGACTTAATTTCTAATTTTTCAGTAGTTTGAGCAATAACTTCTTTTTTGTGAGCGATATTCGCCTGAAATTCTTTGATGTGCTTTTCGGCTAATTTAATCTCAAGCTCTTGAAATTCTACCTCCTTAGTAAGGGAATTAAACTCACGATTGTTGCGAACTTCTTTTTGCTGTTCAGAATATTTTTTGATAAGCGTTTTATGCTCTTCAATTGCGTTTAACTTTTCTTTGATTTGATTTTCAATACTTTCTACTTCTTGTCCTAGTTTTTCTAAACGTGTAGTAAGTCCTGCAACTTCTGCATCCAAATCCTCCACTTCTAAAGGAAGTTCTCCCCTTAGATTTCTAATCTCGTCGATGCGAGAGTCTATTAGCTGTAAATCGTATAAAGCTCTTAGCTTTTCTTCAACAGTCAATTCTTTTGTAGTTGCCATAATTATAAGTACTTAACTGGGTTTGTGTTTTCCTCTGATAAAACGACTGCAAAATTAGGAAATTTTTTCCTAAGAAACTCAATAATATAATTTTTTGTAAATCTCTCACTTTCATAATGACCGATATCGGCTAACAGAATCTTATTTTCTGCCATAAAGAAGTCGTGATATTTTAAATCTGCTGTCAGCAGAACGTCTGCACCTTTTGCTATTGCTGTCTTGATAGAAAAAGCTCCAGAACCTCCTAAAACTGCTACTTTTTTGACTTTTCGATTTATAAATTCGGAATGACGAATAGCGCCAGTTTCCATTTTTTGTTTTACAAATAACAAAAAGTCTTTTTCGCTTTGTTCTGTTTCTAATTCTCCAATCATACCGAGTCCAATATTTTGATGCTTGTTCTCAGTTTTATAAATTTCGTATGCTACTTCTTCGTACTTATGATTATCGAATAGAGCTTTTAATATTTTATTTTGTAAATGCTTTTCAAAAGTGACTTCAATTTTTACTTCTTTAGCAATCACAAACTCATCTATCTTTCCGACAACTGGGTTGCTGTCTTCATTTCCTTTATAAGTACCCTTTCCTTCCGAGTTAAAGCTACAATTATCATAATTACCAATATTTCCTGCTCCTGCCTTAAACAGAGCATTACGCACTTGATTGGCATTGTCAGTTGGCGCATAAGTAACTAACTTATAAATAAAGTTTTCTTTTTCAACTAGCATTTTAGGGTTTTTGATTCCCAGAGCATCACAAATAATTTTATTGACACCGTTTTTATGATTATCAAGTGCGGTATGGACAGAATAAATAGAAATATCGTTTTTAATAGCTTTGATAATAGCTCGCTCTACATACGATTTTCCCGTAATTTTCTTTAAACCAGTAAACAGAATAGGATGGAAACAAACGACCAAATTACATTTTTTATGAACAGCCTCATCAATTACCTGTTCAAGCGCATCATGACACACCAAAATACCGTTAATATCTTGGTTAGGATTTCCGACTAATAAACCAACATTGTCAAAATCTTCTGCATAAGCAGTCGGAGCCATTTGCTCTAAAACCGAAATAATATTTTGTAATTTCATTCTTCAAAAATACGGAATTTTAAGATAAGATTCTCAACAATTTAATTCAACAAAAAAGCTCAGAAAACTCTGAGCTTTTTTATGGGAAGTTTATTTTTTTAGTTTTCAGTATCAGGTGCTTGTCCGATTAAATCCATAAATTGGTCTAACTTTGGAGTAATGATAATTTGAGTTCTTCTATTTTTCATTCTACCCGCTTCGGTATCATTGCTCGCAATAGGATTATACTCACCTCTACCACCTGCTGTCAAGCGTTTTGGGTCTACTCCGTAAGTGTTTTGTAAAGCCTGAACCACCGATGAAGCTCTCAATGTACTCAAGTCCCAATTGTTGCGAATATTTTCTCTAGAAATCGGAACATTGTCTGTATTACCTTCTATTAATACATCATAATCTTTATAATCTTTAATGATTTTTGCAATTTTAGAGAGTGTTTCTCCTGCTGCATCCGAAATTCTGTAATCTCCGGACTTGTAAAGCATGTTATCAGATAAAGAAATATAAACTACTCCTTTTAGAACTTGTACATCAACATCTCGCATTTCTTCTCTACTCAAAGAACGAGTCAGGTTGTTTGTTAATACCATATTTAGGGAATCACTCTTGTTTTTGGTGTTTACTAAGTGCTGAATGTACTTATTAGATTCCTTAATTTCATCTACTAGTTTAGCGATATTCACACCCGATTGGCTACTGCCTTGCAAACAATCAGCAAGAGAGTTCTGTGTGGCTGATAACGTTCCTTGGAGTTGAAGGTTATTTCTTCTTTCGGCTTCTATGAGTTCTTCTAGACTGGTAATTCTAGATTGGGCAGCGACAAGGTCTTTTTGACAATTGGTCATTTGTGCATTGACCAAATCTAATCTCGATTGAAGTTCTTTATGTTTTTTTTGACTTACGCAACCTGTGAGTGCTACAGATGCGATGATGAGAACAGAAAACAAGGATTTTTTCATGATGTTTATTTTTTTAAGTTTCGATTAACAAGCAGCAAATTTTTTGCCAAAGTTTTTTACCTTGTAATGACTTAAAGTAATAACATTTATTTTTTTAGGTCTTTTACGATAAATCTTGCTGTGTTTTGACTTGCCCCCATTCCTCCGAGTTTTTTCTCCAACAAATCATATTCATTCAAAAGATTTGCACGATAATCCGGATTTAAAAGTTTTTGTAATTCGGTTTTTAGGTTTTTAGTGTTTAATTCGTCTTGAATAAGTTCTTTAACGACCTCTTTATCCATAATCAGATTGACAAGCGAAATGTATTTTAATGTAATAATTCGTTTGGCAATTTCATACGAAATCCGGTTTCCTTTGTAGCAAACTACTTCAGGCACTTTAAAAAGAGCAGTTTCTAGAGTTGCTGTTCCAGAAGTTACCAAAGCAGCGTGAGAATGACTTAGTAAATCATAAGTTTTATTGCTTACAAAATTTACGTTTTTCTTCTTTAAAAAGGTTTGGTAAAACGAATATTCCTGACTCGGTGCTCCAGCAATCACAAACTGATAATCTGAAAAATCATCAGAAACCGAAAGCATTATCTCTAGCATTTTCGAAATTTCCTGCTTTCTGCTTCCCGGAAGAAGGGCAATAATCGGTTTGTTGTCGAGGTTGTTTTCTCTGATAAAGTCTTCTCTTGAAATGTTGTTACGACTTTGAATGGCGTCGATAAGTGGATGTCCGACAAATTCTACAGGAAAATTGTGTTTCTTTTCGTAAAAATCTTTTTCGAACGGAAGAATCACATACATTTTATCTACATCACGTTTGATGTCTTTGATACGGTTTTCTTTCCAAGCCCAAATTTGAGGCGAAATATAATAATGCGTCGGG
>Ga0209075_1003454_pt1 | contig 13151 bp, 15 predicted proteins | sample Stecom2011_FD_187523 | JGI IMG/M metagenome (GOLD analysis project Ga0209075, IMG submission 187523) | Agricultural soil microbial communities from Utah to study Nitrogen management - Steer compost 2011 (SPAdes) (version 2) | ecosystem: Environmental > Terrestrial > Soil > Agricultural land... | reverse complement strand
ACCGCAATTCTGGATTCGCAGGCAGCGCGGGGTGGTGCACTGTATATTGCTGCCCATAATCAGGAACAGCCGATTACGGTGGTGAATAGCCTGATTCAGGGGAACAGCGCCAGTGTCGGCAGTGTGCTGGCGATGGACTGTACGGCAAATCTGGCAGATACCCAGGCCAATATCACCATTCAGCAAAGCAGCGTCATTCAAAATGGCAACAGCAACAGCCTGAGTAGCTTTGATTTTTGTGGCAAGCCGCGTCTGACTTTAACCAATACCACGGTGGCCAAAAATAAAGCGAACTTAACGCAGGGGCATATTTTTAACCTGGCCAATGGCCCGGAGCACCGCCTCAGTACGCAATCGGTCTTCAGTTTAAATAACAATACCATTGTCGAAAATGAGGCTGCCAGCACCTTCTATTATGATGATTCAGGCATTAAGGTGTTAAGGTTTAATGTGCTGGCGTTTAATACCGGAAAATCATGCCGTTATGCGCTGAACAATGGCAATTTAACCGAGCGGCAACCGAATATCAGCTCATCACGAAATGCGCTAATTTTCCCGAATGCACAAAGTGTAGAGCAGGGTGTGTGTGACTTGCCGGAAACGCTCGCGAGCACAGAAGAAAACTCAATGAGCTCGGTGAATTTGAGTGGCAAGCAGTTAAGTGATGTGCTCTATCCAATGCAGCCAGCTTCAGCCTACAACTTATTCCTGCCGTTATATTATCCAAAAAATCTGGGCAATGATGCGGATCTGGTTAATGTCGAAGGATTTGGCTGTGAAGTGTCAGATCAGCGTGGTTTACAGCGTGTGACTGATGGCACCCTGATTTTAGATCCAGAACAGAAAAACAGCTGTGAAATTGGTTCGGTTGAACTCATGCGTATGACCGCAGCAGATATTGTCAATCTGAAAAACGTGTCGCATGTGACCTTGTTTGACAGCTATCAGCAGGAGATTGATCGTTTAAAAGCGCTGGTTCAGGCACCAGAGAAAAATAAAGAGCTATTGGCCCAACATCAGGCAGATCTGCAAAACTATGAAAATTTACTTAAATTTTCCAAGCAAAAACAGAAGTATCGGACTATTTATATCGATCCATTTGCACTGGCCCTCAAGCATGATGAACCAAATGCCGATGGTAGCGTGGCACAGTTGCTGGAACTAAAACCGGAACACTTTAATATCAGTACAGAAGTCTATGGCATTGGCGGTGGTTTAGAAGATGCGGCCTTTGACCGCAGTAAACTGCTGCATGATCCAAACCTGAAATGCGAATGGGATGCCGATGTAAAACGGATTCTGTTCTATCGGGTCGATGATCAGGTGACCCAGAATATTGATTCTGCCTATTGTGCCTATACCATTACGTCGGTGACGGATCCAACTGTTCAGTCGAGTGGTTTGCTTGAAGCAAAATTCATGAACATCAAACCGATTGCCAAAGCCGACCGCTACACCATTGAATATGGTTCGGATTTGAAAATTAATGTCAATCCGCTGGAAAATGACAGTGATGATGGCGATGGACCTGTCAATACACTGCTGTCTGGACAAAACAAACCGGCCTTTTATACCGATAGCAATGGACTGGAATTGCCAATCCGTTTAACCAATGTACCTTCAAGTGTACTGGTCACGGCAGACCGGAGTGGTCCATGTCCGGGGGATTATGTGCGTGAAACCTGTTATGGTGGAAATCTGCAGATTCAGGTGCGTAACAGCTATAGCCCGTTTGATTATGAGCTGAAATACACGGTATTTGATGCTGAACAGGAGCTGTCCAATGAGGCGACCATCAGCCTGATCAATACCGCGAAAAACAGCAATACTGAAGGAAGCGGTGGTGGAAGTTTAGGGCTTGCTGGATTATTTGGTTTATTGGGTATGGCAGCATATCGTGTACGCCGTCAGTTTAAGTCCTAAATCATGAATTCAGTGAGTGTAAAAAAGCCTCTTTCAAGAGGCTTTTTTATGGACCAGCATTGGGTTGATGTGTGGCTTAATCGCTTAGTATTCTGTCGGCGTGATATATTTATTGATATATTCTTCACGAATCAGCACGCGTTCTTCAGGCGTGGCCTTCTGCATTCTTTGGCCGAGTTCCTTGCGTTCCTGGGTACTCATTTTTTGCCAGGTTTCACGCATTTTCTGCTTTTCTGCATCGGGTAGCTGAATAAACCAGTCCATACGCTGTTGCAAAGAAGCACTTTTATCGGACGGCAGTTCTTTTAAATTCTGATAACGCTTGATTAAGGCCAATTGTTCTTCATCTGAGAGGGTTTCCCAGCTTTCAACAATTTTTGTGTCTGCATCTTTGGAGAAAATCCAGAAACGCTCAAAGCCTGCAAAGCTGGTTTGCAAAAAGCCCAGCGCACAGAAGGCGAATGCTAAACGTTTAGCTGCCATGTTGAACTTTATCCTCACCCAGCACCAATAACATTTCTAGATCTTCCATCATTTGTGGTGAAAGTTTTGGCGTAGCCACCACCTGATTTTGCGGTTGCGCGGTCATTTCTACCGAATTTGGTAAAATGACGAATCCTGCAATGGCAGCCGCAAGTGCAAAACCGGACATTTTCCACAGGCCATAGCGTGATGTCTGCTGGTCCTGAATCTGATCCAGAACATGATTCATCACCACAGCTTTGTCTTTGTGGTGGTGGGCGAGTCCATCAAGTTTGGAAGTCACTTGTTTTAAGAAATCATCTTGTTTCATTCTGATGATCCTCCCAGATATGGATTCATATGTGCCAGAGTCTGGCGTAAAGCCTGAATAGCACGATGATAATGGGTTTTTACACTGCCTTCAGAACAATTCATAATCTGGGCAGTAGTCTGAGTATCGAACCCTTCCCAGGCCCGCAGCATAAACGCTTGTTGCTGACGCACTGGAAGTTTGGCGATTGCCTCCTGAATTTCTTCAGCAGTCATGGCTTGGTCCAAAAACTCAGCAGGATTGAGTGCACGTTCATCGACCAGATCATTTTGTTCGACATCATCGTCATCCAGGCTGATTTTGCGGAAAAATGAAAAGGGTTGTGCACGACGGGCTTCTTTACGTCGCCAGTCCTGTAATTTGTTATTTAAAATGGTGTAGAACAGCGGATACCACTCATCTGTGCTTTTATCGGCATAGGATTTGTGCAGGGAAATAAAGGCTTCCTGAACCAGATCCATCGCGATGCCATGCTGTCCCTGAGTGGCACTTTCCATCATCACTAAGGCGCGCCCGGTGACCTCGTGCATAAAAGTTTTCAGGCGTTGTTCAGCCGTACTCTTCAGAGTACTCAAACTTTCAGGTTGAGACTTTTTGGGTGCTAAATCCATAGAGATGGAAAATCCTGTCATTGGATACCCACCATTATTTTTAACTTCATGGCACTATTAACGTTAAAAATAATGGTTCGGTTGACATTACAAGTTATTATTTTTCTAGTGTAATCTATTTTTTTAATAGGGCCAGCCTATTTAATATAAATTAACGTATTAGAGTCGTTGACGTACCATTTCAAAGAAACAGACTGAACCGGCAACCGCGACATTTAAAGATTCCTGTCCGCCCGGTTGTGGAATGGTAACGGCTTCTGCATGTGCTAGTGCGTAATCCGATACACCTTGACCCTCATTACCGAGAATCCATACGCATGGCTGGCTTAAGTCTTTGGCATACAGGCTGGTGGAACGGTGTGAGCTGGTGACATAGACCGGAATTTTAAACTGTTCCAGAATCTCCTCGAGCTGGATATTTTCAAAGGTCTGCAAAGAAAAATGCGCACCCATCCCGGCACGTAATACCCGTGGTGACCATAACGAGGCGGAGCCTTTGGTGCAGACAATTTGCTGGATGCCGGCTGCTGCAGCCGAGCGTAGCAGGGTGCCGACATTGCCCGGGTCCTGGACATTTTCCAGGATTAAGGTATCGGCCTGATAGTCAAGCGCCTGACTGGAACTTGGTAAATCGACAATGGCCAGACAGGCAAGGGTGGTGCCCAAGGTACTTAAATCTTTATATAAAGACTCGCCAATTACAAACACCGTACCCTGATACTGGTCCAGAATATCGTTCAGATCAGGATGTTTCAGGGCATTTTCGGTGGTGAAAATCGCGTTAATTTTCCGGTTTTGCTCTAACCATGCCAGACAAAGGTGCGAACCTTCAAGCACAGTCTGACCTTGTTTTTTGCGGTAGCTGTTTTGTTCAATCAAGCCGCGTAGGTGCTTAATTTTAGGATTATCTTTCGATTCGAGAAATAAGATAGGCATGGAGAACATCCACACCTGTGAGCACAGACCCACAGGTGTTAATCAGAAAAAATTAAGCGTGGTAGCCAGTAACAAGATCAACTTCGTTTTTAGAACCAATGATCACTGGTACACGTTGATGCAGATCGGTCGGTTCAATTTCCAGAATACGTACACGACCTGTTGTCGACGCACCACCGGCTTGTTCCATGAGCATACTCATCGGGTTGGCTTCATACATTAAACGTAAACGGCCAGCTTTTTTCGGGTCTTTCAGGTCATATGGATACATGAAAATCCCGCTACGGCACAGAATACGGTGAATATCACCCACCATACAGGCCACCCAGCGCATGTTAAAATCTTTTTCACGCGGACCGGTTTTACCGGCTAGCAGTTCATCAATATAACGTTGAACGGGTGCTTCCCAATGACGCTGGTTAGAGGCATTAATTGCATATTCTTTGGTATCCGCTGCCACCTGGATATTTTCCGAAGTCAGCAGGAATTCCTGAGCTTCCGGGTCGAAGGTAAAGAATACTACACCTGCACCGACGGTTAAGGCCATCATGGTTGATGGGCCATACAGTACATAACCGGCAGCAACTTGGTGAACACCGGCCTGCATGAAATCAGCTGCTTGGGTCACTGCATTTTTTGCCGGAAGAATCGAGAAAATGGTGCCGACACACATATTGATGTCGATGTTGCTTGAACCATCTAGCGGATCGAACAACACTAAATATTGACCATTTTCCTGTGCCGGAGTGAACTCATCCAGTTCTTCTGAGGCTAAACCGCCGACATTAGGATGTTTCTGTAAAGCATCAATCAGGTAATCATTGGAAATGACATCGAGTTTCTTTTGCTCTTCGCCTTGCACGTTCTCATTTTGTGCACTGCCCAGAACCCCAGCCAAGGCGCCTTTTTGTAAAGCCTGATCAATGGTTTTGCAGGTGTTGGCAATGGTCTCAATCACCTGTGCAAGTTCAGGGGTTAAATTTCCGCTTTGTTGTTGTAGAAATTGGGACAGGGTGCGATAAGACATAATAGGAAAACTCCGAATAAGAATCGATCGGGCATGATCAAAAAAACTTTGTCCGATATTTTAGATGAGAACAGCTTAAAAGAAAAATTAAACTCAACTATTTGACGTGATTTTGCCCTTGCAAGTCTGCTAGAAAGTGCTATGTTGATGTGAAGGAACAGAATCAACCAGTATATAGGAGCACACATATGACAACGTTAAAGTTTGATGCGACTCCAACCCCAAGCGAAGGCATTAGTTTAGATGAAATTAGCGCCGACAAGGTTAAAGAGGCCTGGAAGGGGTATGAAGCAAAGCCAGAGTACAAGAAATTTAACAAGCACGACATGATTGAGTCGATGCAACCCGCCAAAGATGAAGAAGATGCACAGGCAGATGCACCTTAAATAGAATTTGGCTCAGCTCTTGTGTTTGAGTATTAAAAAAGCGCCCGATGGAGCGCTTTTTTATATTGAGCAACTCTGCTCAATGATGCTTAACGCAGTAAAGGAGGTACCGCTTCGTAGTTGATTTCAACACGGCGGTTTTCTTTCCAGGCACTTTCATCATGACCTGGGTTAACCGGCATTTCTTTACCATAGCTGACCGGTTCCAATTGACCTGGATTCACACCCGTAGTGACCAGGAAGCTTTCAACCGCTTTGGCACGACGCTCACCAAGGGCCATGTTGTATTCACGGGTACCACGTTCATCGGTATGACCTGTAAGTGCAACTTTCGAATTGGCATTGGCCATCAGGAATTGTGCATGCGCCTGTAAGGTTTGCAGGTCTTCATTCGACAGTTCACTGCTGTCATAGTCAAAGTGCACCACACGTTTCGCCAAGAATGCTTTATTGGCTTCAGTTACACCTTTGGCAGATGCACCAGCCAGGTTTTGTGCATTCAAGGCTGCATCATCACTTAAGCCTTGTGTATTGACTGTGGTTGAAGAGGTCGGTGTTTGTCCTGCTTGAACATCGGTTGCAGGCTTACGGTTGGCACAGCCAGTCATCACCAGCGCTGAGGCCAGTACAGGCAATACAAATAATTTTACTGCGTTCATTTTCATCTCCATGAAACTTGGTTGTTCAGTTGCTCTTATTTTGGTGCCCAAGCCGGTTCACGCACTTCACCTTGTTCACTTGGCAAATTCATACGGAAACGACCATCTAAAGACATAATGGACAGCAGGCCACGCGCACCTTCACGGGTTGCATAGACCACCATCTGTCCATTTGGTGAGAAGCTTGGAGATTCATCCAGGCTGGTTGGGGTGAGGATATTGGTAATGCCGGTATTAATGTCCTGAATCGCAACTTTATAATTGCTGCCACTTGGACGATGAACCAGCGCCAGTTTTTTACCATCGGCACTTAAAGTACCACGCGCATTAAATGCGCCGCGGAAGGTCAGACGTTTGCTGCTGCCCGTGTTCAGGTCATAGCGATAGATTTGCGCTGAGCCGCCACGATCTGAAGTAAAAATAAACGATTTACCATCGGGTGCGTAGCGTGCTTCTGTATCAATGGCGCTGTCATTGGTCATGCGCTTGAGTTGACGCGTGCCCAGATCCATCTCGTAAATTTCCGGATTGCCGTGCATTGAAGCAGTAAACAGCATGCGTGAACCATCTGGAGAGAAGCTTGGTGCGCCATTTAAGCCACGGAAGCTGGCCAGTTTTTCACGTGAACCGGTAGATAAATCCTGAACATAAATCGCAGGGCGTTTGGTTTCAAAGGACACGTAGGCAATTTTCTTGGCATCTGGCGTCCAGGCCGGCGACAAGATTGGATCGCGTGAAGTCAGAATGGTTCTTGGCTGTTCACCATCGGTGTCGGCAATTTGCAGGGTATAGCGCTGCTCCGGAGTGGCCGGATTTCGCAAGACATAGGCAATACGACCACTGAAATCGCCTTTAATACCGGTCAGTGCTTCATAGATGGTGTCACTGATCATATGTGCAGCCTGACGGGTACGTGAAGCCGGTACAGTCAGTAATTCGTTTAATAAATACTGCTGCTTTTGCACATCATACAGCTGATAGTGAATTTCAAAGCCACCATCTGCGGTTGGCTTGCTGGTACCAGTCACCACATAAGGTACACCGGCGGCCTGCCAGGCAGCGGCATTAGGACTATTATTTGCTGCACTTGCCGGCAAGTTTTTTGATGAGCTGGTGAATTTGCCGGAACGGTTCAGGTCATTTTCAACAATCGGGTAAATGCTTTGATCATTACTAAACGGAATGATGGCAATTTTCGGGGCTTCTGCAGGTGCTTTGGCAATTTCCAGATGTAGCTGGGCATGGGTTTGAGAGACCATTATTGGACCCAAAGCGGTAAAAATTGCCAAGCAAAGTAGATGTTTAGGCTTCATTTCCATCATTCGCTATTTACTCAAAACATAATTCTTGTTGATGTGATTGTTCTACATAATGCCATGCTTATTTGAGATTTAAAGCAGAGAATTATGACCAAACTGTTATAACACTGTGAAAAATGAATAAAATTTTGTCGCTTGTTGTGCAGTGTAACTGAAAAATAACAGGCCATCCCGGCTTTTGACAGGATGGCGAGTCAGCTTATTTGGCAGTAAAGCTTGAGGTGAAACTGCGTGCTTCACGGCGTGCATCCGGGTCTGAAGGCATTGGATAGGGTGCAGCAGCACGTACCGCGGCCTCGACACTGGCTTTCATGTCCGGATCACTGGAGTTCACAATCACCGAGGCTACCGAACCGCTGTCGGTTAGCGTAACTCGTGCCGTGGCAGTTTTGCCGGAAGAGCCGACCGGAATATCCCAGGCACGACGGATCTTGTTTTCAAAATCGCGTTTGGCTGTAGAGGCAATCCGTTTGGCTTCAGCTTTCTTTTGTGCCGCTTCTTCAGCCGCCTGTTTGGCCGCCGATGCTTTGGCTTCTGCTTCAGCGCGGGCTTTGGCCTCTGCATCGGCTTTTGCTTTCGCCGCTGCATCCGCTTTAGCTTTTTCAGCTGCTTCGGCTTTGCGTTTGGCCTCCGCTTCAGCCTTGGCTTTGGCTGCTGCTTCTGCTTTGGCTTTATTCGCAGCATCGGCTTTACGTTTGGCTTCGGCATCGGCTTTACGTTTCGCCTCTGCATCTGCCTTCGCCTTGGCTGCCGCATCAGCCTTGGCCTTATCTGCCGCCTCGGCTTTACGTTTGGCTTCTGCTTCCGCCTTACGACGTGCATCAAGTTTGGCTTTTTCTGCGGCTTCTGCCTTACGCAGGGCTTCGGCTTCGCTGCGGCGTTTGGCTTCGGCCTCGGCTTTGGCCTGTGCAGTGGCCTTGGCTTTTTCTGCGGCTTGGGCTTTACGCTCAGCTTCTGCCTTGGCGCGCTGGGCCTGTTGTGCCTGTAATTTTTCTGCTTCCGCCTGTGCACGTGCCTCCAGGCGTTTTTGCTGTTCGGCCTGTTGCTGTGCTGCGGTATTGCTGGCCTGAGCTTTGGCCGGTTCTGGTTCTGGTTGTGGTAAAGGTGGCGGTGCGACCGGAATTACCGGGGCATCTTCAACCGGAGTCGCGGTTTGCTGAATCTCGGCTGCCACATTTTCATGTGCGGTCTCAGCAAACTCGGTTTCTTCACGAGTAACTGGGGGTAAATCTTCCGGTTTAATCAGCACGGTCCGAATCTGTTTGGGTGGTTCCGGTGGCTGGCTCATACCCAGATAAAGTAAACCCACCACGGCAATGACATGCACGCCGAGCGTGAAGCCAATCGCCAGTGCTTTTTGCTGAAACGGTGGTTTTTGCAATCTTTTCATCATTTACTTTAATGGCTCAGTCAGTAAGCCAACCTGAGTTAAACCGGCGTCCTGAAGGCTGCTCATCAGGGCCATGACTTCGCCATACGCACGAGATTTTTCACCTTCAATGACCACATGCAGTTCTTTATTTTCCGCTTGCGCCTGTTGCTGCGCTTCGCTTAATAGTGTGGTTAGTTCACTGAGTGTTAGCGGCTGACTGGAATTTTGAGCTTTGTATTTCAGAAAATACTGGCCATCTTTGTTCAGACTGACCACAGCCGGTGCATCTTTGGATTCAATCGGATTGCCATTGGCCTGCGGCAAATCGACATTGATACCGCTGGTAATCATTGGGGCAGTGACCATAAAAATGACCAGCAGCACCAACATCACGTCGATGTAAGGCACCACGTTCATATCACTTTTTAAGGGCTTTTTAATACGCTCGAAGCGTCCGGAACGTTGAATGGCCATTAGTCATGTTCCCGTGCTGAACCCAAAGACTGACGTTGTAATAAGGCCACCATTTCTTCAGCAAACAAGGCACGGTCTGAATAGAGGCTTTCACCTTTGGCGGTGTAATGGTTAAAGGCCAGGACTGCTGGAATTGCGGCAAATAAACCAATTGCGGTGGCAATTAGCGCTTCGGCAATCCCCGGTGCAACGGTAGCCAGTGTTACCTGATCGACATCGGCCAGGCCAATAAAGGCATTCATAATGCCCCACACGGTTCCAAATAAACCAATATACGGTGCCACAGAGCCAATGCTGGCCAGCGCGCCTAAGCCTTGTTCCAGTTGGCCCTGGTCACGGCTTAAACCGACACGTAAAATACGCTCGGTGCCTTCCAGACTTTGTGCAGTCGGGGCATGACGTTTTTTCAGTTTGAGAAATTCACCCAGACCCTGATAGAAAATATCTTCCAGGCCAGTGCGTTTGGAATTGAGTTGGGCGTTGTTATATAGCGTATTTAATTCAGCACCAGACCAGAAGATTTTCTGGAAATGATCATCATCGGCCTGGGCTTTTTTATAACTGAGATGTAACTTGGCGATCAGATACCAACTATACAAGGAGGCCAGTAACAGCACCAACATGACCAGTTGTACCACAGGGCTTGCCTGCAAAATAAGATCAGAGACTTGTAGAGATGATTCTAATTGTGTTGCCATAGTTACGTAGTGCCATAAGTTTTTAGTCTTGGTCCTGTCCTAGCTCTTTTAGAATCAGGCCACGAATTTCATCCGGAAGGCGACGTGGACGCATTTCAGAACTTAAACATGCCAATTCCACCTCACCAGAAGCAAGCATGATTTCACCACGATAAATATTTTGTTGCAATACAAATGACGTTGCTTTACACGAAACAACACTTGCTGTAACAGTAATCAGATCATCCATTAAGATCGGACGCATATATTTGACATTAATTTTATGTACGACAAAGTTATAGTCGTTTTGATGCCAATAATGATCGACGCCGGAAGCACGCAGCCATTCGGTCCGGGTGCGCTCCATGAAACGAATATGATTGGCATGGTATACAATCCCGCCTGCATCGGTGTCTTCCATATAGATACGAATTTGAAATTCAAATTTATTCGCCATGATACTGTTCCATTACAATTTTCAGTTTTGGTCTGGAAGGGCCGTACAGAACTGGATTGAAGTTGTCTGAGGTTCTGTCAAATGCCCGACTGGGTTGGCTTTGCAGTTTAGCATAATGACTTTTTGCTCCTATGGCACAAGGTGTCAAATCCAGTGGCAAAGGTATAAAGAATGTAGAGCCGAGATTGGATATTTATCGTTCGGTACAGGTTGAATTAGGTGAATTGACACGTGATTTATGCCTTTTTTTGCCATGCCGCCTGTGCTTGACTATTGGCAATTTTGATAGCGCGGTTTTAGGCACTGTCCGGATGACTGAGGTACAGCCGCTCCACCGCATAATCACGTAGATGCAAGGCAAAATAGCGGCTGATCACGAAAGTTCGCTCAAACTGCTGCGGCTGTTTATTGGCAAAATATTGTCGTAGCTGGAGTAAGCCATACCAGATCAGACTAAGAAAGAACGCAGCCACAGATAAGACAATCCCTACAGCGTCTTGCAGCAGATAACTACCAATTCCGCCCAGCACGGCCAGTAACGTCAGAATCAGGGCAAGCTTCTGTTTCGGTTTTACTGAAGTGGGTGGTTGGGTATAGGTTTCAATAAAGGGTTTAAGTTCTTCGGAAAAATACAGGCTGATCCAGTGGATGGCGCATAGCTGATCAAAATGGATGGTATCAATGGACCAGTGCCCATGCCGATGCAGGTCGATCTGTTCAATGCCGGCTTGATCTGCATCAATGATTTTGCCGCGTTCATTTTTAAAATCGAAGCTCAGCCAGGGACTGAGATCGCCTTGCAAAAGCTGGTTCAGATAGTTCAGTTCAGATTCACTGAAAAACTGGAATGGTTTGCCATAAGGTAGGGGCCGGATTGGCTGCAATTGCTCTATCAGCTCATCAAAATGCTGCTGAAGGTGTTGAATTAGTTGTTGTTCGGTCATCATTATTGTTGTTCGAGTATGTATTCAAGTTGTTATTTATCAAAGACCTTCATTACCTCACAGGGAATGAAGGTCCGGGATGGTTGTTATTTGGGTTCCGGTGGGGTCATCCCAAACTGTAAATAAGCCATATTGGTGGCAATCCGGCCACGTGCAGTACGCATCACATAACCTTGCTGAATCAGATAAGGCTCAATCACATCTTCCAAGGTGCCTGAGTCTTCTGCCATCGCGGCAGCTAAAGCTTCTACACCGGCAGGACCGCCATCAAAACGTTCCAGTAACATCGACAGATAGCGACGATCCAGGGTATCTAAGCCATCTTTATCGACATTCAGCATATCCAGTGCACGTTGGGCCATTTCCTGAGTGACTTCACCAGTGCCTTTGACTTGAGCATAATCGCGTACGCGACGTAGCAAACGGTTAGCAATACGTGGCGTACCACGGGAGCGGCGAGCCACTTCCACTGCACCTTCATTGGTCATGGGTACATCCATCAGACTCGCAGAACGTTTGACAATATGAGTCAGGTCATCCACTGAATAGAATTCTAAACGCTGCACGATCCCGAAACGGTCTCGTAAGGGAGAGGTGAGTAAGCCTGCACGGGTTGTTGCAGCAACTAAAGTAAAAGGTGGCAAATCTAATTTAATTGAGCGTGCAGCAGGACCTTCACCAATCATGATATCGAGTTGATAATCCTCCATGGCAGGATAGAGAATTTCTTCAATAACAGGAGAGAGACGATGAATCTCGTCAATAAAAAGCACATCGCCTTCTTCAAGATTGGTCAGCATGGCCGCCAAATCACCTGCACGTTCCAGAACCGGGCCGGAAGTCGATTTCAGGTTGCCACCCATTTCACGGGCAATAATATTGGCAAGGGTGGTTTTACCCAGGCCTGGAGGGCCAAAGATCAGGGTGTGATCCAAGGCTTCTTCACGGCCACGTGCGGCGCCAATAAAGATTTCCATCTGTTCACGAACCACGGGTTGACCAATATAGTCATCGAGGGAAGTTGGACGGATGGCACGATCAAAGTGATCTTCGGGTTTTTCAGAACCACTGATGAGACGGTCTTGCATATATTATGTAAACTTCAGGTAAATACAGTTTAATGGGTCAGACGTCAAAAGCACTTTTTGACGGATGTTCCAAGAAAATTAAATTTCGGGAATAACCTGTGGTTGGCCTTACCTTGCGAAATATATTTCTCATTCGGCAAAAAGTAAGCAAAACCATCGTCATTCGCAAAACTCGTCAAAAGATGATTCGTCTCGACTATATCGCAGAAACATTTTTGTGCAAATGCTTCCTGCCTCAAACAGTTGCGAATGACATTTTCGCGTATCTCATGCTGGCCTTGAGGCAAGATAGAGCTATCTATTTGTTCATCGACTTTAATGCTGCCCGGATAATGTCGCTGGCTTCGGTGAAGTCGCCTTTGGCAGCACTAACCAGTTTCTGTGCTTCAGCCGGTTTATAACCTAAGGATTGCAAAGCAGCTTCTGCTTCAGCCACCGCTGAGTTGCCCATAAACTGGATTTGTGGTGCAGTTGAATTGGTTGGA
>Ga0209075_1003452_pt1 | contig 13154 bp, 14 predicted proteins | sample Stecom2011_FD_187523 | JGI IMG/M metagenome (GOLD analysis project Ga0209075, IMG submission 187523) | Agricultural soil microbial communities from Utah to study Nitrogen management - Steer compost 2011 (SPAdes) (version 2) | ecosystem: Environmental > Terrestrial > Soil > Agricultural land... | reverse complement strand
AGAAACCACCTGTTTTTTCGGCCATAAAAAAAGACGGAAAACGCATGTATGAACATGCTCGAAAAGGGGAGGAGGTAGAAATTACGGCTCGAAAAGTAACCATTCACGAATTTGAAATCACCCGAATTGCCTTACCTGAAGTTGATTTTAGAGTTGTTTGCAGTAAAGGGACTTATATTCGCTCTTTGGCGTATGACTTTGGTTTAGCTTTAGAATCAGGAGCTCATTTATCGGCTCTGAGAAGAACCAAAATCGGAGCATTCTCAGTAGAAAATGCTGTGAAAGTAGAAGAGTTTGAAGGGTAAAAATCTTAGTTTATTTTTTTGAAATTAGTAATCAGAGGTGCTTTAATTAAAGTATCTCGACAAAAGGTCATTTCACCAAGGTTATACAATTCATTAAAGAACTTTAAACTAGTAAACTTTTTCTCTAAACTATCCTCTGAATAAAAAAGTATTAAACTGTCGTTGTGTATGTTCCAATTTCCGTGAAGAATCGTTCGAATGTCTTTAGAGTTATATGATATATGCTCGAGGGAAAAATCTTCTTTTAAATGTAAAGTATCTTTTTGGGTTGAAAAATAGGCACTTTTCAAGTCGGTATTTCTAAACATGATTTTTCGTTCTACAAAACCGGGCATTTCACAAGTATAGCTACCAATGACATTTTTAGGTAAAGAAGTATCGGTTATTTTTTTGAAAGCAAAAAATCCTCCTACCAAAAGAAACACCCCAATAAATAGAAATATTTTGATAATCTTTTTCATGAAGGTTAGAAAGGTTTATAGGTTTGATAAATCAAATAGCTGCTAATAACCAACATAATTAAAAATATAGCTCCAAGAGTAAATACGTACTTCTTATTTAATTTACCAATCTCAATCATTTTCTTGATATAAATTCCTAAACATAACAGAGATATCCCTGCCAATATCCAAGTAAGAGTTATAGACCAATCAGAATAGTTGCCTTTATCATAATATTTGATGATAGGGCTGATTACCCCGCTATTTACTATCGGAATTAATAAAAGAATAAAAGGAGGTTTCTTTTGACTGTCTTTTGATTTTAAACGATTTATCTCCATAATGATTTCTTTTTTTCAAAGATAATTAAATTGTTGTATAAAAAAAGAGGCTCAATTTTGAGCCTCTTTTTTTATTTTAGTCTTCATCGTCGAATTCTTCTTCGTCATCTGGAATATCGTCATCGTCTTCATCATCATCGTCATCGATGTCGTCGTCTCTATCGCTGCTATCGTCATCATCGTCATCATCTACGACATCATCTTCAATGTCTTTGATAGGAGGAGTAACAGCTGCCACCAAGTTTAAATCTAAATCGTCATCTTCAAAATTCTCGATGCGGTCAGCTAATTTCGTACTTACTTTTACCAAATAGATGGTGTCTTCTGTACGAACCTCAACAGCCTCAACAGTTTCGTTTTTTGCGTTCTTAAAACGGATGATGTCTGAATCGTCATATCCGTCAGGAAATTTTTCGACCAAAAGCGTCAAAATTTCGTTCGTTAATTTAGCGTAATCAACTATTACTCGTCTCATAAAGTGCCCGAAAACTATATTTTAATGGTTTAAGATATATGCAAAAATTAGAGGAGCCACAATAGTAGCATCCGATTCAATCATAAATTTAGGAGTGTCGGCATCTAGTTTTCCCCAAGTGATTTTCTCGTTTGGCACAGCTCCGGAATAAGAACCATAACTTGTGGTAGAGTCAGAGATTTGACAGAAATAAGCCCAGAAAGGCACATCTTCCCACTCTAAATCTTGATACATCATCGGAACCACGCAAATCGGAAAGTCTCCCGAAATACCTCCTGCGATTTGGAAGAATCCTACACCTTTACCCCCAGAGTTAGCACGATACCACTCTGTAAGATAAATCATATACTCGATTCCTGATTTTACAGTCGAAGCCTTTAGGTTTCCTTTAATCACATTAGCCGCAAAAATATTCCCGGTAGTAGAATCTTCCCATCCTGGTACTACGATAGGCAAGTTTTTCTCAGCTGCTGCAACAATCCATGAGTCTTTAGGGTCAATTTCGTAATATTGCTCCAAAACGCCGGATTTCACTACTTGATACAAAAATTCGTGCGGAAAGTATCTTTCTCCTTTAGCCTCAGCATTATGCCATACCTCTTCAAGGTGTTTTTGTAAACGACGAAAAGCTTCTTCTTCAGGGATACAAGTATCTGTCACACGGTTAAAGTGGTTGTCTAGCAATTCTCTCTCGTCTTGCGGAGTTAAGTCTCTCCAGTTTGGGATTCTTTTGTAATGAGAGTGAGCAACAAGATTCATTACGTCCTCTTCAAGATTAGCTCCCGTACACGAAATGATGTGTACTTTGTCTTGGCGAATCATTTCGGCCAAGGAGATTCCTAGCTCTGCCGTGGACATAGCTCCTCCTAGCGAAATAAGCATTTTACCTCCTTCTAATAAATGTTGCTCATATCCTCTAGCAGCATCAACCAACGCAGCCGCATTAAAATGCCTGTAATGGTGTTCTATAAATTGTCTAATTGCTCCTTTACTCATCGCTTCTTTTTTTCAAAAATAAATTATTTTTCGTTATTATAACCTAATATCTTTAATACTTCTTCAGAAGTTTGTTGTTCAGAAAATACCTCAGTGGCTAAAATACCATTTTTATCTCTATCAATCAAAATGTGTTTGGGTTGAGGTATTAAACAGTGGTGAATTCCTCCAAAACCACCAATGGTTTCCTGATACGCTCCTGTGTTGAAGAACCCAATATACAAAGGTTTTTCTTTATTATACTTCGGAAGGTAAACCGCATTCATGTGTTGCTCAGAGTTGTAATAGTCATCGCTATCACACGTTAACCCTCCTAATAAAACTCTTTCGTAAGTATCGTTCCAACGATTAACAGCCAACATAACAAAACGCTTGCTGATAGCCCAAGAATCGGGTAGGGTAGTGATGAAAGAAGAGTCAATCATATTCCACTTCTCTCTATCGTTTTGTTGCTTTTGATACAATACCTGATAAATTGCTCCACCACTTTCGCCTACTGTAAACGAACCGAATTCAGTAAAGATGTGAGGAACAGGAATTTCTGCATCGTCACAAGCAATCTTGATTTGGTTCAAGATTTCCTCTACCATGTATTCGTAGTCATAGTTGAATGCTAACGAATTTTTGATCGGAAAACCTCCTCCAATATTCAAACTATCCAGCGTAGGGCACTCTTTTTTAAGAGCAATATACACTTTCATACACTTGGTAAGCTCGTTCCAGTAATAAGCTGTGTCGCGAATACCCGTGTTGATAAAAAAGTGTAACATTTTAAGCTCCAGCTGCTTGTTATCCTGAATCTGTTTTCTGTAGAACGGAACAATATTTTTATATCCAATACCTAAACGAGATGTATAAAACTCAAACTTAGGTTCTTCTTCGGCTGCAATTCTGATTCCGATTTTGAACTTTTTATCGGTTTTTTCAAGCAACAAATCCAACTCTTCGTAATTGTCAATTATTGGAATAGTGTTTTTGTGCCCGTTGTTGATTAGGCGAGCAATGTTTTCTATATACTGCTCGCGTTTGAATCCGTTGCAAATCACAAAGGTGTTTTTCTTTATTTTGCCTTCCTCCATCAGCTTCTCAACTATGTTGATATCATAGGCCGAAGAGGTTTCGATATGAATGTTATTTTTGAAAGCCTCATCCATAACGAATTTAAAGTGCGAACTTTTCGTACAGTAGCAATAATAGTAATTACCTTCATAGCCCAACTTCTCCATAGACTTATTAAACCAAGTTTTAGCGCGGTTGATGTTGTTCGAAATGGCCGGAAGGTACGTAAACTTCAGTGGCGTACCGTATTGTTCAACCAACTTCATCAAATCAATGTTATGGAAAAGCAAATTGTCTTTGTTTAAAGAAAATTCTTCTTGCGGAAAGTAAAAAGTCTGATTTATAAGGTCGAAATATCTTGTGTTCATTTTTTATTAGGGTTTAGAGATTTAAAATTATTTCGCGATAAAAAGAATGATTTTATCAAACCCTAATATTAGCATAGATTATTTCGAATTCCGTATTGTAAAAGTAAAGGCAAAGAAGGGGTGTATTAATAGCAAAAAGCAGGTACTTCAACATCTTTTTATAAGAATTGAAATCCCTGTTTATCACAGTTATTACGATATTTTCAGCGGCCTTTTTCACTTGGGGCAAATGTAAAAAATATTCTTTTTGATTTGCAAAATTTTTCAATCAAATATCTCTACAAAAATGTCAAAAATTCCTTAAAAATATACACTTCTGAATCACAACAGATTAATGATATTTACCCCCTCATTTACAAAATTCTTACCAAAAAGATTTTTTACTATTTATTTTTTCTCAAAGATTAGCGTTATGCCTAATATTCAACTACTTCAAATCACCAAAGGCTGCAAGCAGGGTCTCTTTTTCCGCGTGTTGGTCTATGACAGCTTGACCAATGCGTTGAAGTAGTACAAAATTTATTTTCCCGTGGCTGTTCTTTTTGTCAAAGATGAGTAATTCGATGATTTTTTCCACGTCGGTTTCAGAAAAGTCAGGTATAGGGTAGATATTCCCTAAGACCGATTTGATGTGTTGATATTCCGTTTCTGATAACAGATGGTTTTGGAGCGAAATATAACTTTCTAAAATCATTCCAACAGCAACAGCTTCACCGTGCAGGAGTGTCATCTTGTCGGGATTTTCCAAAAAATAACTCTCAATGGCATGACCTAAGGTGTGACCAAAATTAAGCGTTTTTCGAAGACCGCTTTCGTTTAAGTCTTGCGAGGTGATGTGTAATTTAATAGCTACAGACTCCATGATGAGCTCCTCTAAGTCTGAAAAGTCAATGTTTTTGATGTCTGACAATTTATCCCAATACTCTTTATCGAAAATGAGCCCATGCTTGAGCATTTCGGCATAACCCGAACGAATTTGATCGTTTGGAAGCGTATTCAAAAATCGAGGGTCTATCAACACCATTTCCGGCAAAGTAATAGTCCCAATTTGGTTTTTCAAATTGCCTAGATCCACCCCGTTTTTTCCGCCAATAGCCGCATCAACCATACCTAATAGCGAAGTCGGAACATGGACAAAAGCAATCCCCCTTTTGAAAACCGAAGCAACAAACCCGGCCATATCCGTAATCACTCCGCCCCCAAGGCCTATCATAAGACTATTTCGGTCTGCCCCGAGCTCTAACAAAATTTTCCAAATTTCCGTACACGTATCAATGGTTTTGTGTGCTTCTCCGGCTTCGATTTCGATAACCTCGATGGGAATTTCTGTTGCTACCTCAGCCAAAAAAGGAGCAGAACACAATTCGTTGGTATTACTATCTGTAAGTACAAAAATTTTAGAATAATTTTTTTCAGAAAGTAAGTTGTTCAGATATTGATAGCCTTGTTCCGAGAAATATATCATTAGAGTAATGAAATTTTAGTATTGAATGTTTTTGCTGATGACCACTAATCCACACTGTGTTTCCATCTCTTGTGAGTCCAGAAATAGTACTCCGGCTTTTCGAGAATTTGCTTTTCAACTTCTTTGATGAAGCGATACGTGATTTGATAGTCCGGAATTTCTCTTGGGTTGTCAGTAATAGGAATAAAAGTGGCTTGATAATGACCTCGTTTTACTTTTTCCACTTTCATGAAAATCGTACTCATGTCGAGTTTCTTAGCAAGCATCTCTCCACCTGTATGTATTGGAACCACCTTGCCCATAAATGTTTCCCAATAATGGGTTTTTTGCGGTCGAGGAGTTTGGTCGCTGATAAACCCATATATACCAAGTATACCGTTCTCTTGGTTCTGAGTAACTTCTTTGATGGTCGATTTTGTGTTAATAAGCGTTGCGTCAAACTTAGAACGGATGTCTCTAACGAGCTTGTCAAAATACGGGTTTTGGATTTTTTTGTAAATCCCATAACCTTTGAAATTAATATGCCTCCCTAATGCAATAGACCATTCCCAACTCGCATAGTGAGAATACAAAAGTATGATGCTTTTCTGCTTCTTTTCGAATTCGTGAATGACCTCCAGATTAGTAAAACGAAAGCGCTTGTCCATCTCTTCGGCCGTAATTGAAAGCGTTTTAATCATCTCCAAAAACATGTCACACATGTGTCTGTAAAACTCTTTTTCGATGCGACTATGTTCAGATTCAGATAGGTGAGGCAGTGCAATTTTTAGGTTGTTCCGAACCGTTCTTCTACGATACCTAATTAGATAGAAGATGAGTACAAAAACCATGTCCGAAAAGGCATACAGCATTCGGAAAGGCATTCTTGAAATCAACCACAGAAACGGGTATGCAATAAGGTAAGCAAGTAATTTCATAAGCTAAAAAAGACCTGACAGCAAACTGCCAGGCCCTTATTAATATTAAAGTTTTTCGGTGATCGTTTTTTTATCTTCCGTTAAACCTCTCTTTCTCAAGAGTGGCTCGATGCTTGGCTCAGCTCCTCTAAAGCGTTTATAAAGCTCCATCGCATCTTCTGTGTTTCCTTTTTCTAGAATGTTCTTACGGAAGGCATTTGCTTTTTCTTGGTTGAAAAGTTCTGTGGTTTTGAAAGCTTCAAAAGCATCAGTATCCAAGACTCCGGACCAAATATAGCTGTAGTATCCTGAAGCATATCCTACAGGATCAGAGAAGATATGTAAGAAATACGTACTTCTGTATCTCGGAATAATAGCATTCGTAAGACCAATTTTCTTCATGCTGGCATCTTCGAACGTATCAATGTTTACAGTGATAGGTTCAGTTTGTGTATGGTAATCCATATCCAAAAGAGAGGCCGCTAAGTATTCCACAGTGGCAAAACCTTGATCAAACGTACCTACGTCGTTAATTTTCTTGATTAAAGCATCAGGAATTACTTCGCCTGTTTTGTAATGTTTTGCATACATTTTCAAAACTTCAGGGTCAGCCCCCCAATTCTCTAATACCTGAGACGGGAGTTCTACAAAGTCTCTAGAAACGTTAGTACCTGATAGACTTTCGTATTTTACGTTTGATAGCAATCCATGAAGTGCATGGCCAAACTCGTGGAAGAAAGTTAAAGCTTCGTCAAATGTAAGTAGAGAAGGGGTGTCACCCACCGGTTTTGTAAAGTTACATACGATAGAAATCACCGGAGCAATGCGTTTGCCGTCTTTGATGCTTTGTTCGCTATATGAAGTCATCCAAGCACCACCTCTTTTTGACGCTCTCGGAAAGAAGTCCATATAAAGCACACCTACAAAGTCTCCGTTTTTCTCGGTTACCTTCCAAAGAGTAGCTTCAGGGTGATATACCGGGGCATTTTGAACTTGCTCGAATTTCAATCCGTATAGCTTTTCGCAAACTCCGAAAACTCCGTTTTGAACATTCTCTAAGCTCAAATATGGTTTTACTTCTTGCTCATCTAAATCGTATTTTGCTTTGCGAATCTTTTCTGCATAATACCTCCAGTCATACGGTTGAACGTCATCTTTAATTCCGTCTGCCTCCATCATTTTTTTGATTTCCGCCTCTTCTTCTTTGGCTTTAGCAAGAGCCGGAACCCAAAGTTTGTTCAACAAATCATATACGCCTTTAGGGCTTTTCGCCATGGTTTCTTCTAATGAATAATCTGCAAAAGTTTTGTAACCCAAAAGATTTGCTTTTTCTAAACGTAGGTTGGCAATTCTCTTTACTTTTTCGTTGTTGTCAAATTCTCCTCCGTTACCTCTGTTTTGATAAGCATTTAGGATTTCTTTACGCAACTCTCTGTTATCGGCATATTGTAGGAAAGGCATGACAGAAGCGTTTTGAAGGGTAAATACCCATTTTCCTTCTTTTCCTTTTTCTTTTGCAGTTTCGGCAGCAGCTTGAATAACAGCCTCCGGAAGACCGGATAGGTCTTTTTTATTTTCGATGACAAGCTCGTATTGGTTGTTAGCTGCCAATACGTTGTTGCTGAATTCTAACGTAAGCAATGCTAATTCTTCGTTGATTTTTCGAAGCTTTTCTTTGTCTTCTTCTGATAGGTTAGCACCGCTTCTTACAAAACTTTTATAAGATTCTTCTAGGAGTTTAGCCTCTTCAAGACCTAGGTTTAGCGATTGTCTGTTTTCCCAAACCGTTTTTACTCTTTGAAATAGTTTATCGTTTAGGCTAATGTTGTCTGAGTGTTTAGACATCTCAGGGGCTAGTTTAGCCGCAATTTCTTGTAACTTGTCGTTGGTATTGGCACTAGTCAGGTTATAAAAGATACGAGCATTTCTTTTTAGTAAATAACCCGACTTTTCCATAGCCAATATCGTATTCTCAAAAGTTGGAGTTTCTGTAGAGTTGGCTATAGCATCAACTTCTGCCTGGTGCATTTTGATAGCTTCCAGAATAGCCGGTTCAAAGTGTTCGTCTTTGATTAAATCAAATGGCGGAACGCCATAAGGAGTATTAAACTCTTCAACCAAAAGTGGATTCTCGTTCATCTCTGTGTTTGTTTTTTTTTCTTCTTCTTTCTTACAAGCAACTAGTGTAAGAGCTAGCATACCCGCTACAATTAAACTGCGTTTTTTCATAATATTAAGTAATTAGGCGTTTTTTATTTTATCGATAAATTCGTCAAATAAGTAAGAGGAATCGTGTGGTCCAGGACTTGCTTCCGGATGGTATTGCACAGAGAACACAGGTTTACTCTTCATGCGCATTCCGGCTACAGTGCCATCATTGATGTGAATGTGTGTAATCTCAAAGTCCGGATGCTTTTCCAAAGCCTCCTTCTCTACAGCAAATCCGTGGTTTTGCGAGGTGATTTCACCTTTTCCGGTAATCAAATTTTTAACCGGGTGATTGATACCCCTGTGGCCGTTGAACATTTTATAAGTCGGAATTCCGTGCGCCAAAGCAATGATTTGGTGCCCTAAACATATCCCGAAAAGCGGTTTCCCGGTTTCTACAATCTTTAGGGCAATCTCTTGAGCGTTTTTTAAAGGCTCAGGATCGCCGGGACCATTCGATAAAAAGTATCCGTGTGGGTCAAAGCTCTGCATGTCTTCGAACGTAGCATCAAACGGAAAAACTTTTATATAACAATCTCTTTCGGCTAGGTTTCTCAAGATGTTCTTTTTGATACCCAAATCTAAAGCCGAGATTTTATAGGTTGCATTTTCGTTCCCGAAGTAATAAGGCTCTTTGGTCGAAACTTTCGAGGCCAATTCCAAGCCTTTCATATCAGGAGCATCGGCTAATTTTTTCTTTAGAGCATCAAGGTCATCGGTCTCAGTAGAAATGATGGCATTCATTGCTCCATGGTCTCTGATGTAGCTTACCAAAGCTCTGGTGTCAACATCTGAAATGCTAACAATGTTGTATTTTTTGAAGTAATCCAGAAGACTTTCTTCTGCATCAGGTCTCGAATAGTCGAAACTGAAGTTCTTGCAAACTAATCCTGCAATTTTTACTGATTCAGATTCGATTTCGTCTTTGTGCACGCCGTAGTTCCCGATGTGAGGAGTGGCTGCAACCATAATTTGCCCGAAATAAGACGGGTCTGTGAAGATTTCTTGGTAACCGGTCATTCCGGTATTGAAGCAGATTTCACCGACGGTCGTTCCTTCAATTCCAATGGATTTCCCGTAAAAAACGGTTCCGTCTGCTAGAAGCAAAACGGCTTTTTTTCTGGTTTGATATTTCATTTGTGTTGTTGTAAAATTGTGCAAAAATACATCAAAAAATAAGGAGTTGCAAAAAACCTTTGGATTCTAACAATAATTTTATTGAGTTAGAGTTGCAACTGGTCTATATCCTTCCAATGTACTTTCTGAACAACCGTTCCTTTGTGTAATAGCACAATGCTCGGATTAGCTCTTTCAATCGTCTTTAAAGCTACTTTGTCAGACGAAAAGAACGGGAACTCTACCCCGTATTGCGAGGTAACGTCATCACAAACGTCTAGTGAAGTGGCTGTAAGCCCTATGACAATATATCCTTTCTCTGAAGCTTTTTTTTCTAAATCACTCAATACCCGAAGACCTTCCTCAGAAGCATGTTCTATATCGTAACAAACTATCCACAACACTTTTTCTGCTTCAAGAATCTCTGTGGTTAAATCTTCTCCATCGTGATTAGAAATAGAAAAACCTTGAATTTTTGGTACATACCCTTCCTTTATAAGTCTCTCTTTACGGTCTACAAATTCAGCTCCGGCTGGCAAGTTTGCAAGCTCAGACATATCAAACTCTTGCTCTTTACCGTTTATTCTATAGATGAATTTGATTTCGTATTCGCTCTTTGGAGCTCCATCAGGAATACTCATAGCTTGCTGAATGTTGGTGCCTACTTTGTAGGCTCTAAAGTCAATTACCGGAAGGTGATTCAATACCCAATACCCTAAAAAACCACATAAGAACAAGCTTACTGCAACAATCCCACTTCGGATAACAGGAGTGAAAAACGGGTTGATATAGCGTTGCCCTTTAAATAATATCAAGATTAAAGCCAGTAAAATGACATCTTTCCCAAAACTTTGCCATGGGGTAAGCTTTATGGCATCCCCAAAACAACCGCAGTCTGTTACTTTGTTGAAATAGGCAGAATAAAACGTAAGGAAAGTGAAAAAGACAATCATTAAAAGCAGTGCCCAAAGCGTGAATTTCTTTTTGTAACCTATGAGCAACATCACCCCCAACACAACTTCAAAAATGACTACAAACACAGCAATAGGTAAGGCCAAAGGTTCTAAAAAAGGCAGGTTCAACACCGGCTCAGAGAAGTATTCTTCTAGTTTAAACGAAAAACCCACAGGGTCGTTGAGCTTGATAAGTCCGGAAATAATGAATAAAACTCCCGTGAAAAATCTTGAAAAAGAAGTGAGTAATTTTAACATTGCGAATGGTTTTTGGTTTAAAATTCCAAAGATAAATTATTTGAACATAGTTCACAAAAACTATTCCCTAAACCGAAAAAATAGTCTAAATTTGGAGCTTCTTATTATATGACAACTCATTACATAAATTTATCGGTTTATGTAATACAATTTTGACAACAACAATATGATACTGATAGCAGACAGCGGCTCTACCAAGGCAGATTTCGTAGCTTTGGATAACCAAGGGAATAACCTTTTTACCACCGAAACTTTGGGCTTAAACCCGGAAGTTTTGACCAAAGAAGACGTCATCGGCAGACTTGACCAAAGGTTCGACATCCAATACAACAAAGACAAAGTAGAAAAACTCTTTTTCTATGGAGCCGGTTGTGGAACAGACCGAATGAAAAACCACTTCAAGGAAATATTTCAAGAATACTTTCCCAATGCAGAAGTTTCGGTTAAAGAAGACACTTATGCTGCTGCTTATGCTACGAATCCAACCAACGAAAAGGCGATTATTTGCATTTTGGGAACAGGTTCTAATTGCAGTTATTTTGACGGAAAAGAACTGATCCAAAAAGTACAATCCCTAGGCTATATCGCTATGGATGATGCCAGTGGAAATCATTTCGGGAAAGAACTCATCAGGCAATATTACTTCAACAAAATGCCTCTAGATTTGGCCAAACAGTTTGAAAAAGAATACGATTTGGATGCCGATGTCATCAAAGAACATTTCTACAAAAAACCGAATCCGAATGCCTATTTAGCTTCGTTTGCGAAATTTTTAATCACTCATAAAGAGGAGCCAAGCTTCCGAAAAATCATTTTCGACGAATTGGAGTTGTTTATCGAAAACTACATCAAACAATTCGAAGACTACAAAGAAGTGCCGGTTCACTTTATCGGTTCCATTGCTTTTTATCTGAATGAAGAACTACACACAGCACTCGACAAACACGGAATCCGACTCGGAAATGTCTTAAGACGACCAATGGATGGGCTTGTGGAGTATCATAAATTAAATTCTGTTTTGATTTAAACTAACGATTAAACAAATAAACAACTCAACAAACAACAATGAACTATTTTTCTTCTGATTTTAAATTAGGAATTCTAGGAGGCGGACAACTCGGAAAGATGATGTTGTATGACACCCGAAAATTTGACATTCAAACCTATGTTTTAGACCCAAGTGCCGATGCTCCGTGTCGTATCGCTTGTGACAAATTCGTGCAAGGAAGTCTGTTGGATTTCGATACGGTTTACAATTTCGGGAAACAAGTCGATGTTTTGACTTTCGAAATCGAATTGGTAAACGTAGATGCCCTAGAAAAACTAGAGCAAGAAGGTGTCAAAGTTTTTCCGTCTGCAAAAACACTGAGAATCATTCAGAACAAAGGCAAACAAAAGCAATTCTATAAAGACAACAACCTCCCAACATCCGATTTTCAACTTTTTAAGAGTTTGGATAGTCTCAAATCTCAATTCTCAAATCTCACTTTGCCGTTTGTATGGAAATCAACCGAGTTTGGCTATGACGGAAACGGAGTAAAAGTTATTCGAAAAGCAGAGGATTTGAATGGTTTGCCTGAAGGCGAATGCATTGCGGAGCAAATGGTGGATTTCAAAAACGAGTTGGCTGTCATTGTAGCTCGAAATCCAAAAGGAGAAATCAAGACCTATCCGGTCGTAGAAATGGAGTTTCACCCCGAAGCCAACCAAGTGGAATACGTGATTTGCCCGGCTCGAATAGACGACAAAGTGGCTCAAAAAGCCAGAGATTTGGCGTTGAAAGTATCCGAAAAATTCCAACACGTAGGGCTTTTGGCAGTAGAGATGTTCCAAACTCAAGATGATGAAATTTTGATTAACGAAGTAGCTCCGAGACCTCACAATTCCGGACATTATTCGATAGAAGCGAGTTATACCTCACAGTTCGAACAACATTTGAGAGCTATCCTTAACTTGCCACTCGGAAATACAGACAGCAAAGTAGCCGGAGTAATGGTGAATCTGGTAGGAGCAGAGGGCTTTTCAGGAGATGTGGTTTACGAAAACATCGAACAAATCTTGCAACTAGACGGAGTGATTCCGCATATTTACGGAAAAAAACAAACTCGACCTTTCCGCAAGATGGGTCACGTAACTATCACCAACCACGATATTCAAAAGGCAAGACAAATAGCTGAAAAAGTAAAAAATAGTATTCGAGTTATCAGTAATTAACTTTAAACAAAAAACCATGAAAGTAGCAGTAATAATGGGAAGTAAAAGCGATTTGCCAAT
>Ga0209075_1003451_pt1 | contig 13157 bp, 12 predicted proteins | sample Stecom2011_FD_187523 | JGI IMG/M metagenome (GOLD analysis project Ga0209075, IMG submission 187523) | Agricultural soil microbial communities from Utah to study Nitrogen management - Steer compost 2011 (SPAdes) (version 2) | ecosystem: Environmental > Terrestrial > Soil > Agricultural land... | reverse complement strand
TATTTTCCAATGATTCCATTTGCTCCAAATACTGTATACAGTCCATCATCAACCATTTCCTTTGTCGAAATAGTTTTGGGTTGATACATTTCGCAAACTTCCCCCAGCTTCTTTATTTCCCAATCTTGCTTCATATCAGTTCCAAAATTGAGTTAAGGATTTCTGCACTTTCTTTGTCCAATGCTTTTATTTCTTGTAAAATTTCTTGGGGATGGCGTAGGGTTACTTCATCTTTTTTATTTGGGTTTTTTACACTTAAATCCAAGGTGTTTGGGTCTATATCGCTACTATTTACCGTCCAAGAGTTATCGCTATCGGCAAAAGTTTTTTGCAAGGTTACAAACTCTGCCAAGTCGTTTTCGTTCAGTGGGTTAGTCTTACCCAAGTTGCGGTCAAGGTTCAATTGGTAATACCATACGTTTTGTGTGGGTTTTCCTTTTTCAAAAAACAACACCACGGTTTTTACTCCGGCTCCGGTAAAAGTACCACCGGGCAAATCCAGCACCGTATGCAGGTTGCAACTTTCTAACAAAGTTCTGCGTAGGGCAATGCTTGCATTATCGGTATTGCTCAAAAAGGTATTTTTAATAACAATACCTGCTCTTCCGCCTGCTCTCAATATTTTAATAAAATGTTGCAAAAAGAGCGAAGCGGTTTCGCCTGTTTTAATCGGGAAGTTTTGCTGCACTTCGGCACGTTCCTTTCCACCAAAAGGTGGGTTTGCCAATACTACATCATAACGGTCTTTTTCTTGTATGTCAGCTATGTTCTCGGCAAGCGTATTGGTGTGTACGATATTCGGAGCTTCAATCCCGTGAAATATCATATTCATAATCCCAATAATATATGCCAATGATTTTTTTTCCTTTCCGTAAAAGGTACGCTTTTGTAGTATTTCGGTTTCTTTGGTCGAGAGTCCTTTTTGGTTTAAATAAGCAAAGGCTTCACACAAGAACCCGGCAGAACCACAAGCTCCGTCATAAACGGTTTCGCCTATTTTGGGGTCAACTACTTTTACTATGGTCGTAATCAGCGGTCGTGGGGTGTAATATTCGCCTCCGTTTCGCCCTGCATTCCCCATATTTTTAATCTTACCTTCATACAAATGGCTCATTTCGTGCTTTTCAGCGTGGGTACGAAAACGAAGTTCGTCAATGCGGTTAAGCACCTCACGAAGGTTATACCCGCTTTGTATGCGGTTTTTGAGTTCGCTAAAAATCTCACCAATCTTGTATTCGGTCGTATCAGCACTTTCGGCACTGGTTTTAAACTTCTTGAGGTACGGGAAGAGCTGGTTGTTTACAAATTCGGTCAAATCATCGCCTGTTTGAGCTTTGTGATGGTCGAGTTTTCCGTCTGCTCCTTTAGGCATTGCCCAAGTGTTCCATTGGTATTCAGGTACAATAATAGGCTTATAGGCCTTGCCTGTTAACTCCGCTGCTGTAGATCTGTCTCGTTCTAAATCATCTAAATATTTTAAGAACAAAATCCAAGAAGTTTGTTCTACATAATCTAATTCGCTACCACATCCTGCATCTTTATGCAAAATGTCGTCAATATTCTTAAAAGTCTGTTCAAACATTAGTTTAAGGTAGGTTTATTATAAGTTTTTCAGTGTGCAAGGTAAGACATTTTAAACAGTTTTTAAAATACTTTCCTATCAGCTCCACTCAAGCCTTACCCACCAAAAACCCTTTTCATTAACCTCCCAACTGCTCTTTAAAATAACCCCAAACAAAAAAGCCTCTGATCAAGAGGCTTTAGTTATATAATTATTTCCGTTATGCGGCAATGTATTTGCTATTAAACAGCGGTATATCCACCATCTATCGGTAGGGTCACTCCAGAGATAAACGAGGCATCATCACTGGCCAAGAACAATACGGTTCTGGCTACTTCAATAGGTTGACCTAGTCGTCCAATCGGGTGCAGGCTTACCAAACTGTCAATTACATCTTGAGATAGGGTGTTAATAAGCGGTGTCTGGATGTATCCGGGGGCAATCGCATTAGCACGTATACCGTCTTTCGCTACCTCAGAGGCCACCTGTTGGGTGAGCATTTTCACACCTCCCTTTGAAGCGGAATAAGCCGCTAATCCTTGTCGTGCCATAAGGCTATGGATAGAACCTGTGTTTATAATCGCTCCTCCTGTCCCCTGTTTTCTAAATTGTTTGATTGCATACTTGTTGCTCAGGTATACGCTTTTCAGGTTGACATCAATCACTTTCTGCCAGTCGTCCAATTCTAAATTTTCTACGGTAGCCTCAATATTGATACCTGCATTGGCAAACATCACATCGAGCTTTCCGAATTTCTCAACAGCTTGGTTTACCAAGTTAATCACATCTTTTTCGTCGGCTACGTCGGCTTTGACAAAAATGGTCGAATACCCTTCATTATTCAATCGGTCAGAAACTTCTTTTCCTTTGTCAGAAATATCAGACAGCACTACATGTGCTCCTTCTTTAGCAAATTCAATTGCGGTTGCTTCTCCTAAACCACTGGCTGCTCCGGTGGCAATGACTACTCTTTTTTCAAATCTTTTATTCATAATTATATTTTATAAGTTAAACATTATTTTTATCAGTACAGATAGGGTTATAACCTGTCCTCTGACTCCTACTAATTTACGCCAATTACTACTTGATTAGAAGAACTTTAACCTATTTAACGCATTTTAACGATACATACTGTTATAAGGCTATATAAACAACAGAACACACACAGCGCCTTGATGTATATCTGGTTTTTAGTCTATTGAATAAAACTACTCTTATTTAGGCTTTCTCCCAGTCTCCTTCGAGTTTTGTTCGGTAAAACGCCTTTTTTCCCTATGTTTCTCGAACAAGACCCGAACAAGTCTCGAATAACACCCTTGTTTTTCTGCTCCATACCGTTCAAATATGTTCAAAACCGTTCAAAAGTGTTCATCGGTTTTTCTAACTCAAAAAGCCAGGCTATGTTTGGGGTACAATCTGAGGAAAAGGTCAAGATCTGCAACCGGTGCATCCTGAGTAACTCTGAGTGTAAAAAACAAATAATAACTTTTTAATTTTTTTTAATATGGCAACATATGAGCAAGGAATCCTCGGTCCTTTTTCGGGGAAGGTAGGCACCGTAGTAGGTGCAAATTGGAGAGGCAAAAACGTAATGCGTAGTCGCCCTAAGAAATCTAATCGTGTTCCCAGCGAAGCCCAACAGCTTCAAAGGGAGCGGTTTACTACCGTGGCCAAATTTTTGAATCCCATCAAATGGGTACTCAGCCAATATTTTGGTCAGGCAAACACGTATCGTTCCCGATTTAATTTGGCTACTTCCTATCATCTGAAGGAAGCTGTCGAATGGGTGTCGGGCACGTTTGAGGTTATTTATCCCAAAGTAATGACTAGCAAGGGCGAACTGCAAGGGTTGAACCAACCTGTAGTTACTCCGCTAGCCAACCAACAACTTGACTTTAAATGGGAAGACAATTCGGGGCAGGGGATGGCCATTGCCGAAGACCAACTTTTGGTAGTGGTGTTTGCACCCGATTTGAATATGTTTGAAGTTTTTGAACATAGTGCCACCCGAGAAGACAAGATGGTTACCCTAACCCTGTCTAGTTATTTTCAAGGATTAAAAGTGCATTGCTGGGGTAGTTTTGTAAATGATGAGCGGAAGCTTTCGGCTTCTAGTTCGTATCTAGGTGAAATTTCAATTGTGTAATCTTAAACTTTTTTTGAAATTATAAACCCTCTGTAAACTTAGTTTGTAGAGGGTTTTGTGGTTTTCTGCCGAGAAGCGAACTAACCCGACCGCCACATGGTGAAGCCAATTTTGTATCGTGAATTGAAAAAATAAATTATGACAAAAATCATATTTTAGGTTTTTGTGCCTTGTTACCTTTGCTCGTATAAAATTAAATGGTATGAGCGTCATTTACATCTTAATATCCATCAGTATTGTCGTAGCTGTGATCTTTTTGCTTGCCTTCTTCAGAGCAGTCAAAACAGGACAGTATGACGATGACTATACTCCGTCGGTAAGGATGTTATTCGATGATGAATTGAAAAAAACCGAAACTAAAAAAACCAAAAAACTTAAAACAAATACAGATAAAATCGACTAAATTATGGAAGTACAGCAGTTTTCTTACGATAACAAAATTGTAAAGAATTTTCTTTACGCTTGTATTATTTTTGGGGTTGTCGGTATGTTAGTAGGGCTTTTACTAGCTCTGATGTACCTTTTTCCGAACATCACAGAAGGAATTCCTTGGTTGAGCTATGGTAGATTAAGACCTTTGCACACCAATGCAGTAGTTTTTGCCTTTGTGGGTAATGCTATTTTTGCGGGAATTTACTATTCCTTACAAAGATTACTTAAAGCAAGAATGTACAGCGATGTTTTGAGTAAAATAAACTTTTGGGGCTGGCAGTTGGTTATTGTAGCAGCAGCTATTTCGCTTCCGTTAGGATATACTTCATCCAAAGAATATGCTGAACTAGAGTGGCCTATTGATATACTTCTTGCCATTGTCTGGGTTGTTTTTGGTATCAATATGATTGGTACAATTCTAAAAAGACGCGAAAGACACTTGTATGTAGCTATTTGGTTCTACATTGCTACTTTCATAACCGTGGCTGTGCTGCACATCTTTAACAGTTTGGCTATTCCGGTTAGTGCGATGAAGAGTTATTCGGTGTATGCTGGAGTACAAGATGCCTTAGTGCAATGGTGGTACGGACACAATGCGGTAGCATTCTTCCTGACCACACCTTTCCTTGGGTTGATGTATTATTTTGTTCCCAAAGCAGCCAACCGACCTGTTTACTCGTACAGGTTATCAATCATCCACTTCTGGTCTTTGATTTTCATTTATATTTGGGCAGGACCTCACCACTTATTATATACTTCACTTCCTGATTGGGCTCAGAACCTAGGAGTTGTATTCTCGATAATGCTACTTGCTCCATCTTGGGGAGGTATGATTAACGGACTCTTAACCCTTCGTGGAGTTTGGGATAAAGTACGAGAAGAGCCTGTGCTTAAGTTCTTTGTAGTGGCAATTACTGGTTATGGTATGGCTACTTTTGAAGGACCGATGCTGTCGCTTAAAAACGTAAATGCTGTAGCGCACTTTACCGACTGGATTGTAGCACACGTTCACGTAGGAGCTTTGGCATGGAACGGGTTTATGACCTTCGGTATGATCTATTGGTTGGTTCCGAGAATGTGGAAAACAGAGCTATTCTCTAAGAAATTGGCCAACATACATTTCTGGATAGGAACACTAGGAATCGTATTGTACACCGTTCCGCTATATGTAGCAGGATTTGTACAACACCAAATGTGGAAAGACTTTAACCCAGACGGAACGCTTAAAAACAACTTTATGCAAACCGTAGAAGCCATCATGCCAATGTATTGGATGAGAGCTATTGGAGGTACGCTTTTCGTAATCGGACTACTAATTTTGTGTTATAACATCATTAAAACTATCAAACAAGGACATGGCGTTTCTGACGAATTGGCAGAAGCACCTGCACTTACTAAAATATCAAAAGGAAGACTTAAAGGAGAGCGTTTCCACGGTTGGTTAGAAAGAAGACCAATTCAGCTTACTATTTTGGCTACCATTGCCATTTTGATTGGAGGTATCATTCAGATTGTTCCGACTTTGGTCGTGAAATCGAATATTCCAACTATTTCGACTGTTAAGCCTTTTACTCCATTGGAGCTCGAAGGACGTGATTTGTATATCAGAGAAGGTTGTGTGGGATGTCACTCACAAATGATTCGTCCGTTCCGTCATGAGGTGGAACGCTACGGAGAATACTCGAAATCAGGAGAGTTTGTGTATGACCACCCGTTCTTGTGGGGTTCTAAACGTACCGGACCCGACTTGATGCGAATAGGAGGGAAGTATAACGACAACTGGCACTTCAACCACATGTGGGATCCACAATCGACTTCAACAGGTTCGATAATGCCAAGCTACCAATGGCTGTTTGACAACAAGCCGATGGACTTCTCAAAAACGGAAGCCAAGATGAGAGGGCTACAAAAAATCGGAGTAGATTATACCGACGAAGATATTGCTAACGCTCAGGCAAGCATAAAAGAACAAAGTGAGCAGATTGAGAAAAATCTGCAAAACGACCCTGAATTTGTGAAATCGTATGAGCAAAGTAAGAAAAATGCAGAGGCGAGGGGAGATGTGTTCGTTCCGATGAGCCAAAGAGAAATTACTGCCATGATTGCTTATTTGCAACGTTTGGGAACAGATATTAAGATTAAAGAATAAATCAATTCACAGTTTGCGGTTTACAGCTGATCAACTCAAATAGCCAAGCCTGTCGAGAACAGCTGTAAACCATAAGCTCGAAGCTTTAAACAAAATAACTATGCTAAAGTTTATTAAACAAAATATGGAAACTATATCAGGAATAGAAATATTCCCGATTATATCGCTTTTAATATTCTTTTTCTTCTTTGTAGGCCTTTACTGGTGGGTATTTACCTACAAAAAAGAAAAGATTCAGGAATTGAGCAATATGCCTTTAGACGACCAAGATCAACAGTAAAACCATAAAAGTTATGAGAAAATTAGTCCCAGTTTACGTAAGAATTCCACTGATAATGACTGTTGCCTATTTTGCAATGGAATACTTTATTGATTCGGGAGATAAACCTGCCTATATGGTTTATCCGGCTGTTTCAATATTTTTAGGTATATTATTGTTAGTTCTGATTGCTATAGAAGTTGTTTTTAATGCCTTCGAAAGCATCACCTACAGCATTATGACCGAAGAGCAACGAAAAGCGTATGAAGAAAAAAATAAAATAAACCTCGACATTAGTCAAAACGCAACTTATAAAAAAGTAATGCAAGCACTTACCAAATCCAAAGGTATTGAGGAAGAAGGAGAGTTGCTTTTAGAACACGAATATGACGGAATCAGAGAGTTGGACAACGTATTACCGCCTTGGTGGAAGTACCTGTTCTACGGAACTATAATCTTTAGCTTTGTATATCTTGGATATTACCACGTGTTTGGAGGAGAAAATCAGATTCAAGAATATGAACGCAAGAACAACGAAGCCCTTTTGGCTATCGAAGAATGGAAAAAAACAGCCGTAGATTTGGTTGATGCCAGCAACGTGGTTGCCATGACAGATGAGTCAAATTTGGCTGCAGGAAGAACCATTTATATGGAAAAATGTGCTGTTTGTCACTTGGCAGACGGAGGAGGGAGTATCGGACCAAACTTAACCGACAACTATTGGATACTAGGAGGGGGAATCAAAGAAATTTTCCATACCGTTTCTGAAGGAGGACGTGAAGGAAAAGGAATGATTCCGTGGAAGACAGAACTCAAACCGGTTGAAATGCAACAGGTTTCTAGTTATATACTTGCTCTGGTAGGAACAACACCAGCAGTCGGGAAAGATGCAGAAGGTGAGTTGTGGATACAAGAAGGTGCCGAAAACGCTGACGAAGCAGTAGCTACAGAAGGAGAAGAAGTTTCGGGAGAAGAGAATTAATAGTGCCACAGAAGGTATCAGATTAAAAGGATTTGACTAGGCTATTTGCATAATAAAATCTGTAAGAATCTGTTTTAAAAACAAAAATTATGTCTGATTATCAGGACGAATCTTTTAGAGATAGTATATCTACGATTACCGAAGACGGTAAAAGAGCATGGATTTTTCCGAAAAAACCCAAAGGCAGATATTTTGACAAAAGAAAAATAGTAAGTTACGTTCTTTTATTGATGTTGATAAGCTTCCCGTTTATCAAAATTAACGGACATCAATTTATTTTATTGAATTTCTTTGAACGTAAGTTTCATATTTTCGGTATTCCATTTTGGCCACAAGATTTCTATATAGTAATGATTTCGATGGTGGTAGGAGTGGTTTTTGTAACACTCTTTACCGTTGTTTTCGGACGTATTTTCTGTGGTTGGGTTTGTCCTCAGACTATTTTTATGGAAATGGTTTTCAGACGAATCGAATACTGGATTGATGGTGATAGAAACGCACAGATAAAATTAGCAAAGCAGAAATGGGATTCCGAAAAAATCAGAAAGAGACTCCTCAAATGGTTTATCTTTTTTGTGTTTTCGTTTTTGATTGCCAACGTATTCTTGGCATACCTCATCGGAAGCGACCAGGTTCTAGAAATGGTAACCGAAGGACCGTTGCAAAACGAAAGAACCCTGATTGCGTTATTGATATTTACGGCTGTTTTTTACTTTGTTTTTGCTTGGTTCAGAGAGCAGGTATGTATCATCGCCTGTCCGTACGGAAGATTGCAAGGAGTGCTTTTGGATAACAAATCTATTGTTGTTGCCTATGATTATGTCAGAGGTGAAAAAGAAAAAGGGAGAGCACGCATCAACAAAAAAGAGAATAGGGAAGAAGCCGGTTGGGGAGACTGCATCGACTGTAAACAATGTGTGGTGGTTTGCCCGACGGGAATTGATATCCGAAACGGAACACAGCTCGAATGCGTAAATTGCACAGCTTGTATAGACGAATGCGATGACGTAATGGAAAAAGTAGGTTTCCCAAAGGGACTTATCCGTTATGCATCCGAAGACGAAATTACCAAAAAAGAAAAGTTTGTATTTACAGCCCGAATGAAGGGATATACAGCAGTACTTGCGATTCTGATTGGAGTGTTAATCGGAATGTCGTTTTTGAGAAGCGAATTACAAGTAACCATGCAACGCATTCCCGGACAACTGTATGAAGTAAAAGGCGAAAATATCAGCAATGTTTATACCTATAGAATTATAAACAAAACCACTCATGATTATGAAAATGTTCGCTTCAAATTATTGAGCCCGAAAGGAGAAATCATCATGGTGGGAGCAGAATATTTTGATGTTGAGAAAGAGTCAGAAGCCAAGGGTACTTTGTTTGTGGAAGTACATCCAGCTTTTCTGACCGAAGATAAAATGAAACTGACCATCGGAGTGTATCAAGGAGAAGAAGAAATTGAGAAAATTAAAACCAACTTCTTGAGTCCAAGACAGTTTAATTGAGTCGCGAAGTACATTAAAAACAACTAATAATAAATACAATAAAAAGATATGAGAATAAATTGGGGAACGGGGATCGTAATTGCATTTGCACTTTTTATGACATTTATATTATACTTTGTTTATTTGGTTCAATCGGACGAAAGATATGACAACCAATTGGTTATTAGCGATTATTACAGTTACGAAAAGAGTTTGGAAGGGCAACAGCAAAAAGAAGTGAATGCTAATGCATTAGATACAAAATTAGAGATTATAAAATCCGATAATGGAGTAACTGTCGCTTTTCCTGATGAATTTGATTACTCTAAAATAGAAGGAAAAGTATCCCTATATCGGCCATCTGACGAAAAACTGGATTTTGAAATTCCCATTTCATTATCGTCTTCTAATTTGCTCATACCTAGAAAAGTTTTAGCAGATGGTCGTTGGGATATTTATATAGATTGGAAGTACGAAGGTACTGAATATTTCAATAAAAAAAGTATTATTCAATAGTAAGTCAATGACAGCAATAGTTGTCAATGAAATTGAAATTATAGAAAATGTTGTTTTCAGCCGTTATATTAGGATTGGTTTCGAGCTTGCACTGTGTAGGCATGTGCGGTCCTATAGCCATGATGCTTCCGGTTGACAGACAAAACAAAGCAAGAAAGACATTACAAATTATCTTATATCATTTAGGAAGACTTTTAAGCTACGGATTTTTAGGTTTGATTTTTGGTTTAATAGGTAGAAGTCTGTATTTGGCAGGAATTCAACAACAACTGTCCATTGTTATCGGGATTTTAATTATTTCCGTAGCTATAATTCCGGAACGTATTTTTGCCAGATACAACTTCTCAAAACCAATTTACAGGGCTATTTCTTTTGTAAAAACTTCCTTGGGCAAACAGTTTAAAAACCGCTCGAATAAGTCCATTCTTACCATCGGAATTCTCAACGGGTTCTTGCCTTGTGGGATGGTGTATGTTGCTCTGTTTGGAGCATTAGCTATGCAGAACGCTCTTTACGGAATGTCCTTTATGATGCTCTACGGATTAGGAACAGTTCCGCTTATGAGTTTGGTGGTTTATTTCAGTTCGTACATCAAAAACTCTTTAGGAAAAAACCTGACCAAGATTATTCCGGTCGTAACCACTTGTATCGGAGTGTTGTTTATACTTCGCGGATTAGGTCTGGATATTCCGTTTGTTTCTCCCTCAAATTTACAGCTTTTTGTAGGTGGAGGAGCTGATTGCAGTTAGCCTAATACCAACTTATAATCTTTGGTCTTCATAAACTCATTGAAAATTCCTTCCGACTTTTTCATCAACAATTCGTACTGCTTGGCTCCGTGAGAAATTCTTTTTACACCTAATTTTTTCAAGCCTTCATAATCAGGCAACTGAGGAGTAGTAAACACATTAAGCGGTAAATCTACACGGGATGTAAAAGTCAATATATCGGTATCTTTTTCGATTAGAGGAACAAATACACCATCAGCTCCAGCAGATTTATAGCTTGTAGCTCTAGAAATTGCTTCGTTCAGGCTATCAGGATGTTTGGTAGTGTAGGTGTCAATTCGGGCATTGATAAAGATAGTTGTGGTAGCTTTGATAGCTCTGATCTTTTCAGCCAGCAGTGCAGCATCACCTAATATTCTCTTGCCGTTTTTAACCATTCCATCTTCTAAATTTATTCCAGCCACGCCTATATCAGTCAACTGTTTGACATATTGGGCTACTTGTTTGGGATCCTCAGAATATCCCGCCTCAAAATCCACAGATAGTGGAATTTTAGCCACATTCATAATGTGTCTGATTACAAAAAATAACTGTTCGAAAGTGATATTTTCGCCATCTTCGTATCCTAAAGAATTAGCAATCGCATGACTAGAAGACCCTAAGGCTTTATAACCGGCTTGTTGTGCTAATTTGGCGGAATGTGCATCCCAAACATTGGCTAGTAATAGTGGATTGTCGTCGTAATGAAGTGTTTTAAAAATAGTAAATGCGTCCATATTATTGAATTTTAAAGTTAAACAATATTTTATATAACTATAATTTATAGCAATAATCATACTAAAAGAATAAGAAACTGTATTGTTTTGAAGGTTTAGAATAAGGTCTAAGCTTGTTAGTAAGTGTAATACTATAGTGTTTAGTTTTACATAATAATTAAGCAAATCCTTTATAAGCCCTTATTTTACTGTGTTATATATGTACTATAATTTACATTATGTAAAATAGATTATTTGATCTCCTCTATTCTATCTCTATACAGCTATTTTAATTCTTTGTTTCTAATCTACACGAAAATTTGTATTGCCTTCCCAACCTTTCTTTAAATTTAAGCATCTCTAATAGTATACGTATTTATAATTATAATATTGCTATCAATATTTACGTTATTTATTAAAACATTATTAATCTTTTAAACTTAATTACTATGAACAGTTTTTCAAAAAAAGAATGGATTGATTTGGTTTTTGAAGGCAAAAACAAATCTTATGGTGCTTATGATTTAAGAGCACAAAGCGGAACTATAATGCTTAAAGCACTTTTTATCGGAGTTATGCTAGCGTTATCTCTTATTAGTATTCCTGTAATTGCCAATTACGGAAATACTACTCCTGTTGCAGAAACTCAGCCTGAAAAAAAAGATCCTATAAAAGTTGATTTTGTCGTTCCTGTGGATGCCGAAATCTTCAAAAAAGACGAAGTGCCTGTTGTAAAGAATAATGAAGAACCAGCTAAAAAAATAAGAGAAAAATCAGCTGAAGACATCACAAAGTACACAGAACCTCAGCTTACAGACGAGTTAACTGCAAATGAAGAAGTTAAATCTGTAGATGAATTGGTCGGTCAGAAAACAGGTGCCGAAGATGTTAAGGGAGATTCTGAAGGAAAAATAGACGCCATAAATCCAGGTAGCGAAGCTATTCCCGGAGTTATTGATGGCACTGAAACCGGAACTGGAGAAGCGCCTGGGACAATATTTGAAGACTTTAGAGTCGATAAAAAGGCTGAATTTCCGGGTGGAATCAAAAACTTTATGAGAATTGTTCAACGAAGTTATAGAATTCCAGATTTAGAGCGATCAAAGCAATATACTGTTTTTGTGTCTTTTGTTGTAGAAGTTGACGGTTCAATCTCTAACATCAAGGTATTGAAAGACCCAGGAAACGGACTTGGAGATGAAGCCATCAGGACATTAAAAAATATCAAAACAAAATGGGAACCAGGTATTTATAGAGGAAAACCGGTGAGAATGTTACACTACTTACCCATTACAGTAATGCTCAGATAAAAACTCTAAATAAAAAGTCTTCAAAATTGAAGACTTTTTTTATTACCAAAACGGATCGGGAACTCGTTCTATTTTCTGTTCCTCCTCTTCTTTTGTGGCGTCTTTGTTTCTATGCTGACCTCTGCGTTTGATAAATTCAAGGTAATCATTATTAAAATCAGAGTCAATATCATAATATATTTCAGGAATTGATTTACCGTCTTTTCTTCTCTTTTTAGAGAAAATCTTACCGGTTAATTCATTAAAAGAATCAAAATCTACTTCCCAAGTCAGACCGATTCCTTGTGTGTAGCCTATACCCTCTCCAAAATAATTGATGTCATTTTCTCTGTTAAACACTCTAGCATTGAGACTTCTGTCTTCGTTCAGACGAATCAAGATTTCAACATTTCCAACCACTACTGATTGTTGAGAACCTCCAACAGGAACACCTAATTTTCCATTTATCGTTATATCCTCATTGATTTCTGTAGTAAGCGACATATTAAAACGGTCCGAATCCTCAAAATCTCGGGTACGGTTCGGATCTCTATTGGCTACGGTATAATCTACTCCTATCTGAAATACGCTGTTATCATCCAAAATCAGGTTGTTAAACAAATTACTTGCCGTTTCGGTCAAACTTCCTGCCAACGCACCAGAACCCATCCCCTGACTACCCAAAAAGTTACGCGTTGCCAAAAGAGCAAAAGCTTGTGTTCTTCTCGTATCTACATCTGATAGTTTGTATTGAATTTCGGATTGTAAAACGGAACTCACGCTCGGGAAAGTTATGTCAAAATCAGGTTCTTGTAATGCCTCGAGCGTTCCTCTGACATCAATAATAAGGTTT
>Ga0209075_1003450_pt1 | contig 13159 bp, 15 predicted proteins | sample Stecom2011_FD_187523 | JGI IMG/M metagenome (GOLD analysis project Ga0209075, IMG submission 187523) | Agricultural soil microbial communities from Utah to study Nitrogen management - Steer compost 2011 (SPAdes) (version 2) | ecosystem: Environmental > Terrestrial > Soil > Agricultural land... | reverse complement strand
TTGGATTTTCAAATTTTCTAAATAGTGCTTTTAAAAACCCTAGATCAAACTGAATGTTATATGCGATTAATAATGTATCTTCGTCATACATTTTTTTTAATTGCTTGTATGCCTCTTCTTCCGTAAATCCTTCTTTAGCTAACATTTCATCGGTAATGTTAGTTATTTCTGTAATCTTTGGTGATAGTGGTTTACTTGCTTTTACTAAACAGGATAATTCGTCTTGTATTTGAAATCTACCGTCAACCAAGTTTAAACTTAGCGCACCAATTTCAATAATTTGATCCTTGTATGCACTTAATCCTGTCGTTTCAAAATCAAAGATTAATGCTTTTTTATATGTTGTCATAATTACACCCCTAACTAAATCTATTTTATCATATACCTTTAAAAAAAATAGGTATGAAAGCCATACCTACACACTTAATAAAAATAATTCTAATCCAACACGTTTATCTACTTGTCCGGATTTAATGCTAAAATCTAATTCTGATAGTTTTGTTAAATAATCTTCTAAAATATTAAATGAAAAGGATTGAGCTTGTTTAACTAAATAATAAGCTTTGCCACTACTAATGTTAAAGTGCTTAGCTATTTCATCTTGTGTATAACTCTTTTGTAATAAAAGTTTTGTATGCATCAATTCTCTTATTTTTGAAGTTATTTGATTTAAAACTCTTAATGGTTCTTCATTTCTTGCCATAAGGTCGTAAAAAATATCAATCATTTTACTGTGGTTTTTTTCTGACAATGCCTTCGTTAGTTCATAAATATTTTCTTCTAAATTACGACTTACAAGTAATGAAACTGCTTTTTCAGTAATTTCTTTTGAATCGTATGTATAGAGTAACAGTTTTTCGATTTCTTGGCTAATTAATCCAAAGTCATTATTTGTTCGTTCTAACAATTCTTTAATTGCCTCATCTGTAATTGAGTATTGGTATTTTTTAACCATGTTTCTTAAATACTCAGGGTATTCATCTTTAACAAGCGATTTAACTTTTTCTGTATATGCATGGTTAAATAACGCTTCACCAATTGGATGAGATTGGTCAAGTAATTCTTCGAGTTCAACAATTAAAATAACATCAGGGTTTGGTTTTTCGATATAAGATACCCATTTATTGACATCTTTATCGCTACCTTTTGTTAAAGTGTTTAAGTTTCTTACAACAATGACCTTTTTTTCATCAAAAAAAGCTACCGTTTGTAAATCTTTGATAACATCATCACTTTCAGTTTCTAAAAGATCATATTTAACAATATTAAAAGAGTCAATATCAATCTTTTCAATTAAACTGTTAATTTTGTCTTGAACTAAAAAATCATCTTGCCCATAAAAAACGTATATTGGTTCAAACATAAAATCCTCCTAAATCCTAATACATTATACTAGATGAACGTCCTTTTTAAAAGCCTTTTTTAGATTTATATGAGAAGTCACTTAGTTTCTATTTTTTATGACTTTATATCGCTTCTTCGTATATTGAAACGTTATAGTGCCTTCTAAGGCTGTTTCGTATGTTTGAACCTTATATGTTTTTAGTCGTGATCTTACAATTTGATTTGGAAACCCATAAGTATTGTTATTGCCATAACTAATGATACCGTACATTGGCTTTATCATTTTTAGCATGGCTTCATGTGTTGATGTAATCGATCCATGATGACTGACCTTTAAAATATCCGACTGCAGCATATCTTTATAGCGTGCTAATATTTCCATTTCACTTTCAGTTTCAATATCACCTGTAAATAGAATCGATTTATCAAAAAACGACAATTTAAAAACTAAACTATTGTCATTTACTTTATTATATGGACGTATTGGTCCAAAAAAATGAAGTGTAAATATGCCACATGTTATCAAATCATCACTTTTTATATAGCGTGTGATTGGATGTTTTAAATCGTAGTCAACATATTTTGATAATACCAGTGTTTTTACGTGAAGCTCGTTAATAATTTTTTGTGCTTCTTTTGTGTGATCTAAATCACTATGACTTAAAATTAAGTAATCAATTTCTCGAATACCTTTATTTTGCAAGTATGCATAGCTGTAATTATAACTATCAACGACAATTGTACAACTTTGATGATTAATAACTGCTGTATCCCCTTGTCCAACATTTAAAAAAGATACTTCTACATAAGGCGATATATAGAGCTTAAATATCGGAAGACATACAAGGACAACAAGCGATATTCCATAGATAAGAAAATGCTTTATATGTTTACTTGATAAAAACAATACGAGCAATATAACATAGAGCACGATAAGTTCCTTAGATAATTTGGGCAGTTTTATGATGTGATTATATGTGTAAAAGAGGTTTAATAAACGCTCTATAACAATAATATAATTTGATAACATGGCTTGAAGAAATGGAAAAATTAAGACGATAATTAAAACGAAAAATGTGCCTAGAGATACTATAATAATCAAAATTGGCATCAATAGAAATGAAAAAATCGATATTTCTTGCGTAAATGGTATTAAAATAAGTGAAATCATAAAACTATATAAGAAGCTATTTATTGGCACATCCAATTTATTAAACATTGGTCTAAATAAGTGAATAAAATTAAGGATAACAAAGACAATATAAAAACTTACATTAAATACATAATATGGCCTTATAAAAAGCAATATTATGAATGTTATATGCAGTAGATTATAATTTGGCAAGTCTAGTTTTAAGTATTTATTAAGTGATTTTAAAACTTCATATATCAATATACGAAGTATCGTAAGACTTCCATTTAAAATCAACATGAGTAAACTAAGTATGATATACTTCGCTTTATCCTGAGTTTTTGGTTTCACGTTAAAATAAAATAGTATTTTTCGTACAATGTATATAAGCGTATATATTTGTATTCCTGTTAAATTTAATAAATGCGTAAGATTTAATACGTGGTATACTTCATCAATGGCTGCACCTTGATTTAATATAAATTCATTAAAGTAACTTTTAATTGGTTCATCAAACGTATTTACATAGTTTATAAGTCCATTTCTTAATTCAAACCATTTTGTTTGTTTCACCAAATAGATTTCATTAACTCTTATCTTTCCGATGATGTTTTGACTTAAGTTATATCTTTTTTCATTAAAACCATTGGCGTAATCTTTACCATAAAAGTTCTCAAATTCACCATTAATAAAAACAATGTCTCCACATTCAAAGTTACCGTTAAAAACAAACGCTTGATACTTCTTTGATTTATGCTTAACCGTTAAAATTTGATAGGTGTCGTGTTCGTAAATATTTGTTATAACTACTTTGTCTTTAAAAGTCTTATCCAATTTTATATTTTCATAAACATACATTATAAAAAATGAGCAAGCTAAAAGTATCATCATAAACACAAGATGATACATAGCTTTAAATCGATATAAAAAGTATATAAGTAAAAGAAATAGTAATGGAGTTTTATAGCTTAAAGAACATAAGAAAATGCCAAACCCATACAGATAGAAATGATCAAACCGTAAGATACGGACGTATTTTTTCAAGCGTTGCTGTTCCAATGTATTTAACATCGATGAGTTCATCTAGTGTCTTAAAATATCCTTTAATGTTTCTTGTAACTAATATTTGTTCGGCAATTCTTGGTGTTATACCTTCAACTTTAAGCATCTCTTCATAACTAGCAGTATTAATATTTAGTTTTACTATGGTTGTTACTTCTTTTTTAGGTATATATATTTTAATATTTGTCGAAACAACTTCATTCATATTAATCGTCGTTAAATCCGCATCATACTCTAAGCCACCTGCATAGTCGATTAATGTGTGGATACTTAATGGCATATAAAAATTGTATGTACCTGGATAAACAATCGCACCATCCAAGACTACTTCAAAACTTTTTGGGATTTCATAATCAGAATGATATGTGTCTTGATTTTCTTTTGGCCAAGTAATATACGTTAAACTCACCGTCATAATGACAATAATTAGTAATTTATAGCGCATAAAAAAACACCTCCACTTAATAGTAGCGATGTTTAGTTGTTTTTACTTTTATATACTTTTATATAATGTTTACGTTCATCTGGTCCATCGATAATTTCAAAAGCATAATTAAATGCCTTCATAATTTCAATATAATAATCTAGTGATTGGATATATTGTTTGATTGTATAAGTATTATTATCTACATCAATGTTATGCGTAATCGTATCTTTATTACTTATAGTTTTCCATGTATATGGAATAATCGAATCATCAAATTCTTCATAGTTATTATATACGCTTAACATTTCTTCTTTATAACAATCAAACAATAAAAAACCATCGGAATTTAAAGCGTTCATCAACCGTTTTATCAGTTGTTTTACACCTTTAAAATAATTGATGACATCAAACATCATAACAATCGCGTCAACTTTAACCGGTATTGGGTTTTTCAAATCATGTTCATACAGTTTCGCATCAATATGTGCTTTATCGCACTTTTCTTTTGCTAGACTTAACATCATAGAATCATTATCAATACCGATAACTTCATAACCTTTTAATCGTAAACCTTGATAAATATAACCACTTCCACAACCAGCATCTAATATAAGTTGGTCTTTTTTTAAGTGCTCACTTAAAAACGAAAGAAACGGTTCAAAATCAATGTCTTCCATTAAAAGATCATAAATTCGAGCAAACATTAAATGATCCTTTTAATACCAAGTAATCTTTGTTCAAAATTATAATATGCGCGATCTTCTTCTCTAAAAATGTGAATAACGATATCCGTTAGATCAATTAATACCCAAGGGCTTCCCTTGCCTTCAACACCACGAATATCCATTCCAAATTTTTGTTTAATATGATTTGCTGCAGCGCTTGCTTGACGCTCACTAGCTGTAGCAATTATAAAACTATCATAGTAAGGTGATGTTCCTTGGAAATCATAGGCCATGATGTCTTTCGCTTTAACATCTTGTAAAATATCGATAATTGCGTTAATTTTTTCCATACATTAATAACTCCTCATAGTATTTAATACATTCAAGTTGTTCACTTGATATAGGTAATTTTCTTCTTTCTAAGTCAATTCTTGTAGCTTGCATGCAATATAGAACACATGCATCCAAGTTTTCAAAAGCAACTTCATATATATATTGTTTATCCGGTATGGTTCGTGATGGTTCACAGTAATCACTGACAAATACCGCTTTTGCAACATTACTCATACGAACATTACCCCAAACATGATAACGAATGGCTTCATATATTTCTGGGTCTTTTCCGTACGTTTTTAAATAGTACTTTGCAGCTGCTATCGCATGATAAATAACTGGTGTATCTTTATATTTGATAATTTCTTCACTACTTACCCAGTTAAAAAAGTTTTCAAATGTTTCGTATTTCATATAGTCATGTAAAAGTGCTGCAATTGCAACCTTTTCTACATCAAATCCATAGTATTTTGCAATTTTCACTGAAGTTTCATACACACCCATCACATGTGTTAAACGCTTCGGATGGTTTTTTAGTTTTTCTTCAACATCTTGTAATATTACATGAATCATTTGAATAGCGCCTCCATGAGACTGATGTGCATTGTTTTTGGATAAATAACTTTCAGCGTCATTTTATCGCTTATATGTATGAAACCCATGTCGGCAATAGTCAGTTGCATTTTCTTTGAACCATCAATCTTGAACGTACGTTCTTCAAATTCATTAACAAACGCATGAAATGGGTTTGTTTTATCTTTAATACGTTCGTTAATACGTTTAACATTTGTTTTTTCAATGGATACTAAATCACTTGTATAACATACAAAAGTACCTTCATTACCTAATATGCTTACACCAACAATATTGTTGATAAGCACACTTGATTTTTCTCGCATTTGATAAACTTTCGGTCTAATGGTTTTGTTTGGTATCATTCTATTATAAACTTCGTATGGTAAGAATGTATGTAAATAGCCACTTTGGAAAAGTCCTGGCATATCATAAATCGTTTTATTTGAGAAAGTGCCTTTTAATACATCAAGCGTTAAACCCGCTTTATTAAAGTTTAAAGCAGTATCGTTATGCGTTAATGATTTAAAGATCGTTGTTTTACCACTATTTTGAATACCTAGTAAATAGACATCTTTTTCTTCGTAACTTTCGATATATGTTTTTAAATGCTCTAAATCGTATTTATTTTTTGAAGACATTAAAATTATATCTTCAAATGGTATGTGTAAATCGACCGCTTTTTGTTTAATATTTTCAACAAGCGTTTCCGTATTTGTATCCTTAGGTAATAAATCAATTTGATTCACAATGTAGACAAATTTAGCATGTTCATACATACGATGTACCGGAAATGTAAATAATCGGTCCATATGTAACACATTACTAATCATTAAAATAAGTGCATGTTCTTTTATATTTAATTCAATATCCGCATCGTAATGTTTATGAACAATACCATAATGTTTTAATTGAAAACAATCACGACAATATTTATGCTCTAAATTTGTCGTATATCCGCGTTTTTGAGAATCATCAGTTTGAAGGAAAGCTCCACAGCCTTGACATTTAGGATTCAACATAAGCTTTCAATCTTTCTTCATAAAGTTTTGGATATTTCTTCATGATTTTCTTAATCACGAAGCGTTCGAGTTTACGATTAAATCTTGTATACTTGTGGTCTGATTTTTTTACAACCGGATAAACAAGAATTGCTTTAAACTTCATACGGTTCGCGCCAAAGCAATCCGTCATAAGTTGGTCACCAATTACAACGACCTCACTACGTTTACTTTGAACTTTTTTTAGACCTTTTTTAAACCCTCTTTTTAATGGCTTGGTTGCGAAATGAACATACGGAAGTCCGGTATGTTCTACTGCATTTGAAACGCGTTTAATTTTTGAATTTGAAATAATTAATACTTTAAATGTTTGGTTTAACGCTTCTAATAGTTTTAATCTTTCGCCTTCAATGATGTGTTCATCGTAACTAATTATGGTATTATCTAAGTCAAAAAACAAGGTTGTCACACCTTGTTTTCTTAAGTTTTCATAGTCTACATCAAATATGGATTTTGCATATGCAAATGGTATAAACTTCTTAAGCATTACTCAAAGTCTAAAATTTGAATGTCGTATACTTTTCCAGCATCTGTTTGAACAGTAACGATATCATTTTTCTTTTGATTCATTAAGGCTCTTCCTACTGGAGATTCAATAGAAATTTTGTTTACTTTTGGATCAGCTTCGATTGTACCTACCAATAAGATTTCTCTTTCAACTTTTGAATCTAATATTAAAAAACGGACACGTTTACCAATACCAACAACGTCTTCTGCTGTTGAACGAATGATACGAACATCTTTTAAAATGTTTTCAATTTGTTTAATACGCTCTTCAATTAATGCTTGTTCGTTTCTTGCTGCATCATAATCCGCGTTTTCAGATAAGTCGCCTTGTGCACGAGCTTCTTTTAAAGCTTCAACGATTTCTGCACGACGCACTTCTTTTAAGTGTTGTAACTCTTTCTTTAAATTATCAACACCTTCTTGTGTTAATTCATATCCTTTTTTAATAGCCATGAGATCCTCCTACTAACTATCGTTTATTATACAATAATTTTTAAATTATTGCTATTTTTTTAAGCGATTTATGATAGACCTTGTAATTAGGCATTAGTTTTTCTAAAAAATCATAAAAAGCTTTTGAATGATTGAAATGCACAACATGTGCATATTCATGATATAGTACATACTTTAAATAGTTGCTATCTAAAGTTGCTAAAAATGTGTTTAAAGTCACTTCATCGTTGAACCGATGATAACTACCAAATTTCGATTTTAAATACTTAAACTTAATAGGTCTTGGTTTAAGTCCATGTTTTTTAAGAGTTTCATTTACTTCATCTAAAATAGATGCTGTCATGGATGTCACATGGTCTAAATAGATTTTTTTAATGTATAAATTAAGTTTATCGCGATTGCCGTAAATATTGATTGTATTATCTTTTACTTCATAGTGAAATGTCGAATGTACAATGAATACAATATCGTATTTTACGCCGCTTAAGTAAATTTCATTTTTTGGTTTTAATCTTTCTAAAGTTCTTTTATAGGCTTCATAAAAGACATCAAAGCGATCATCGATAACCTTTAATACCGCATCTATAGATTTTTTTGGTGCAGTTACATAAAGACCATCAGGCTTTACTCTAAAATAGGCGTTTTTATTCTTTTTAAAAATCACTTGATAAGGTAGTGATTTTTGATTTTTTTCATAAATTTTCATGAAAGACGGCGTAACATGGCGTGTTCTTCAATTGCCACAGGAACTTTAACTTTAAGTAATTGTTTTGGATGGCGACAAATGTCAATTTTTTTTCCATCAACATCATATATTTCTTCAATTTTAAATTGAATTTCTTTTCCTGAAGGCATTAAAACTTCAACATTTTCGCCATTTTCAAAGTAATTACGTTGTTCGATCATTGCGTAACCACTTTCTTTATCATATGACTTTACTAAACCTATAAATAATTGGTTTGGTGTTTCACTACGCATGTTATAAAGTTGTTGTTCAACGCCTGGCATACCTTCTAAATACCCGTGAGATGAAAGTCGGTTTTCGGTTTTTACCATCGCTTTGATGTAAGGTTCGTAATCTTTAACTTGATTTGTAGCTAGATACTCATCAATAAGTTTTCGGTAAGTTGATACAACCGTTGCAATATAATGAAGACTTTTCATGCGTCCTTCAATTTTAAGCGATGCGATGTTCGCATCAATTAAAAACGGTATTTGTTCTATAGCTTCTAAATCTTTTGAAGACATTGAAAAATACGTATCGTTAATTTTTTCTTTTCCGTCTAAAATTTCATATTGCCAACGACATGAATGCGCACAACCACCACGGTTCGCGTCTCTTCCGGTCATATTATCACTCAAACTGCATCGTCCACTATAGCTCATGCACATACCACCATGAATGAAAACTTCAATATCCGCTTCAGTTTGCTCTTTTAGTTCTTTAATTTGATGTTTATCAAGTTCACGACCTAACACAATACGTTTAACACCTTTTTTGTACCAAAAATTAACAGTACGTGCATTAATAGCAGACTGTTGAGTTGATAAGTGAACTTCCAAACTTGTTTGTTTAAGTGCCGTATCTACAATATATGGTGATGCTGTAATAATCGCGTCGACATGTGCACTTTCTAATCCTTTTAAGTATTCAAGTAAGCCATCAAAATCTTCGTGATGAGGAATGATGTTTGTTGTTACATACACTTTTTTTCCTAATTTGTGAGCGAATGCTGTTGCTTCTTTCATATCATCTAAACTAAAGTTTGATGCACGAGCTCTTAAAGAAAAGGATTGCCCACCAATAAATACAGCGTCAGCGCCATATAAAAGTGCCGTTTTTAGTTTTTCTAAATCGCCAGCTGGGGCTAGTAGTTCAGCCATTACATATCACCTTTCTTATAAAATGTTTTAAAGTATAGGAAGCCATCATCCCATTGTTCTTCATAGGTTACTTGAATTTGTTGTACACGTTCTAAGTTATAGACTTTATGTTGATACATATCTAAAATGCTTAAACCATACGAATCGTCTTTAAAAATTGTATCAATAACTAAGTAATCGACGATTTCTTCTAATTTATCTAATACATTTAATGTTTGAAACACTTTACTTCTAAACACATGTGTACCAGCTAAATCAGAAAACAACGGATACACTTGATCTTTACGTGTTCTTTCTTTAATTCTTAATGTTTGTTTTTCAACAAACACATTTTCAATTTGTGTAAAGTCTGCATAGTTTTGAATTAAATTTCGTTTTGAGTAAAACATATTTAAATGTCCATGACCAACCATGAACAAATCGTGTTGTTTTTTCTTACCAATCATTTCAATATCTTCAAGTGTGATTTCTTTTGCAACATAGGCACCTTTTATCGATTCACTTGATAAATAATTAAAATCAAAATAATTGGTATGTAATGTTTCTGGGTTATATACGGCAAGTTTACTGTAGCCTAATTCTTCTAACACCATAACACCACCAATATCTGCCACAACAACGCCGTTTAGTTTATCTAGTGGTAGTTCTTGTAAAAATGCTTTAAACAATTCTAAATGTTTATCTGTAAACATTTGGTTGGCTTGAATAAAGATTTCTTTTTGTTTAGCACGTGCTTTATCAATGCAGAAAATAAGTTCATCTACACTAAAAGAGTTTGTGAGTCTTGTACCAAACTTATGATTACCAACAATTATGCCGTCTGCACGGTCTAAAAGTTGGTCGACATTATTTAAATCAAATACTGTAACTAATAATTTCATAATAACCTACTTACTGACATTCCATCACCATCGTTATAAAAAATGGTTTCAAAGTCTTTGTTTTTTTGTAATTCTTCTTTAAAAGTATCAAGTTTTTCAAGTAATTGTCTTGTTCTTCTAGTTACTTTTGAGCGATCTAAATTATGAAAATTCATGTTGTCACACACAATAATACCGCCCTTGTTTAAATATTTCTTGTATCTATCAAAAAATACATGATATTTACTTTTAGCAGCATCAATAAAGATCAAATCATATGTTTTATCAATACCACCATAAGAAATGGCATCGGCAAAAATTAAACGAACCCTTTTCTCCGTATCGTAAGTTCCGATGTTTTGCATCGCTACTTTATACATCCTAGGGTCGCGTTCAATCGTATCGACATATACGCCAAAAGAAGCCATAGAAAGGGCACTATAGCCTATGGCTGAACCGATTTCTAAAGCATCTTTGACGTGATAGGTTTCAATTGTCTTTTTTAATAAAGCTAAGCCCTCATCTAATATGATGGGTACATTATTTTCTTTAGCGTACTTCTTAACTAAGGATAAATCCAAATTAGTTTTCTTCCTCTTCTGGTGCGTCTTCCATTTCGTCGAAGTAAGCTTCTAATAATTCATCCATCATATCCCATTCAGCTTCAGTTTCAATATCTGAAAACGCGCCTTCTTCGGTATTATCTTTGCTAGCTTCATAGATTGCTGCACTAATTTCACCTGAATTTAAAAATTCAAAGACAACATAGTTTTTCTTTGTTTCTTCGCTGTAGTGTGTGAATAAGATTTCAGCAACTTCTTCACTACCGTCTTCCATTGTAATAATGATTTGATTTTCTTCCATAATTTTACCCTCTTTTATAATCTAAATAGTTCTGCAAGATAAGTGTTGCAGCTAATTCATCTTTCTTTTGTTTTTGTTTTGATCGTGATTGTTTTTGTCCAATCATCGCTGTAATTGCGCTACGTGTCGAAAGTCTTTCGTCCCATAGAACAATTTCAATTGGGCGTACTTTCAATATACTTTCTTTGAAGTCTTCGCTTATTTTTGCTCGAATGCCAACATCGTTGTTCATGTGTTTTGGATAACCAATAACTAAACATGTAATCTTATATTGGTCTATAACTTCAACCATTTTTTTAACAGCCTCTTCATAGTCGTGCTCTTTAAAGTATAGTGTTGTTAAATTGTTGGCAATAATCCCTGATTCACTTATTGATAGACCTAGGGTTTTACTACCTAAATCAAGCCCCATATATTTTATCATAATACCTCTTTTAATGCTTTAACGCCTTCGCTAATTAAAACAAGTTCTTTAGTTCCACCTTGTGCAAGTGTTGGTTTTCCACCACCAGATCCTTTTGTTTTGGATGCGAGTAGTTTAACAAGTTCACTTGCGTTTGTGTTACCATCTGTTTTACATAAATAAGTTGCTTTTTCAGTTGATTTACTAATAATGAAAACAACTTCTGCTTTAATTTTATCATAGATAACATCAATTGCTTGTTTTAAAATGTTTTGTTCAACATCAGGTAATTCCAAGATTATTTTTTTACTTGGATTTTTTGGAATATATGTATCAATATTTTTTAAGAAATCGCGACTTAATCGTTCATTTAAATCTTTTTCATAAGCCTTAACATTTTGTTTAAGTGTTTCTAAGTAATTTCTTAAATTGATTATATCTTGATAACTTCCAATAAGTCTTGGTGTTTCTATGAAGTTAAATGGCACATCTTTAGATTCTATACGTTTAACTTTATCAATCAACGTTTCAACATCGTTGTATAAGTTTTTCATATAATCGCGCATTGCTTCTTCGATGTTTTGGCCACCTACGCCTTCAATTCTAAATATACCTGAACCGATAGACTCAAAAGAAGTTATTGCATATTTTTTAATATCTTTAGTGTTTTTTACGTGTGTACCACCACATAATTCAATGGAGTAGTTTCCCATATTAACAACACGAACAATATCGCCATATTTTTCACCAAACAGCGCTTGTGCACCTAATTTCTTAGCCTCATCAATTGGCATATACGTAATATCAACGTTGTGTGCTTTTTCAATATGTTCGTTAACAATACCTTCAATTCTTAATAATTCATTATCGGTGATAGCATCAAAATGGTTAAAGTCAAAACGCATATTATGTGCGGATACTTCAGAACCTTGCTGATGAGAGTGATTACCTAGCACATCTTTTAGTGCTTGATGTAATAAGTGCGTAGCGCTATGGTTAATCATTGTTTTTTCACGTGAATCTTCATCAACAATCGCAAGTACAACATCACCAACATTTAAGTCATGGCTTTCTAGTTTATGTAAAAATTGACCATGTGGCATTTTCGTCACATCTAAGACTTGATATCCAGCGATTGTCCCTTGGTCTTTCACTTGACCACCACTTGTTGCATAAAATGGTGTTTTATCTAAAACAATTGCATCATCAAATACGGCGATAATTGTACTTTCACTCGTAAGTTCGTTATAACCAATAAACTCTGATTTTTCTATAAAGTTTAAAAATGCTTCTTCTTGACTTTTCATAGATGCTGTTTCTTTACGCGCCAAGCGAGAGCGCATTTTTTGTTCCTTTAATGCTTCGTTAAAGCCATCAACATCGACCGTTACGTTGTGCTCTTCTGCATATTCTAATGTCAATTCAATTGGAAATCCATATGTATCGTATAATTTAAATGCAACTTCACCATCAATACGATTGTCAACAATCGAGTTTAGAAGATGTTTTTCACCTTCACGAATAGTTTCAAAGAATTTTTCTTCTTCTTTGTAAATAACTTTTTCAACGATGTTTCTTGTTTGTTCAATTT
>Ga0209075_1003449_pt1 | contig 13159 bp, 9 predicted proteins | sample Stecom2011_FD_187523 | JGI IMG/M metagenome (GOLD analysis project Ga0209075, IMG submission 187523) | Agricultural soil microbial communities from Utah to study Nitrogen management - Steer compost 2011 (SPAdes) (version 2) | ecosystem: Environmental > Terrestrial > Soil > Agricultural land... | reverse complement strand
CTTCTGGGTCTTCTTGTGGAAGTTTATCATCCGATACAATCAGCACAGGTCTAATTCTATTTTGAAGATGCTCTATTTTCTTCATTAGATCGGCTCTCAACAAAAGTCCTTCAGCAAGTTTCATATTTCTGTGTTTTTAATTGATTTAATATTCTATTTCAGTATTTCATTTGAAAAATAATCCTTCTCAACAAATGTACCGAAAGGGGAGTGTAACTTTCCCAAACATTTTATAAAACTAAAAAATATGTTGAGTTAAGAAACACTTACTTGCCTATCAAAAGAAAAGCAAGGACTATATTTTGTTGAATCTAGACTAGGTTCAAGCTCATTAAGTAAACCGCTAAAGCAGATATTGCAGTATAAATAAGCCCTATAAAAACAATAATTCCTATTCGTTTATGGGTTTTAGAAAACTTTCCTGGTAAGGTTTTTTGGAATTTTCTGTTGGAAATAATAATCAGAACTGTCCAAAGTAAATAGGTGAGTACAGCAACAATAATGTGGGATACTAATGTAAAAGTAAAAAATCCCGTTCCGTAATAATTGCTTTTCGACGCTAAGCTTCCAGATCCTCCTGAATATCGAATTAAAACTTCTAAAGCCAATACACCAAGAACACATATAAAAAATATAATGTTTTGAAACTTTCTATGACCTGTGTAGTCTTGTTTCTTGGCTAACTTAACGGCGTAATATACTCCAAAAGGAGAAATGAGTGTGAGTAGCATCACAGCAGTCATTATGGCTATAGTTAGATTCATTACGCTTTGTTTTTATTAGGTTTTAAAATGAATATTATCTGTGAAGATAGTAGTTAAATAGCTAAACTGGCTATTACAGAAATTTCAACATTTACAGACTTAGGCAATCTGGCTACTTCTACGGTTTCACGAGCAGGAGCAAAAGCTTCATTAAAATAGGTTGCATATACTTTGTTGATAGCGCCAAAGTTGTCCATATCGCTAATGAATATAGTTGACTTTAGTACGTTTTCGAATGTCATTCCTGCTTCCGATAATATAGCTTTTAAATTCTCCATAACGAGTTTAGTTTCAGTTTCAATATCGTCTAAAACTAAGTCTCCTGTTTTAGGATCTATGGCTATTTGTCCAGAAGTGTATAGCATATTTCCGCTAAGGATTGCTTGATTATAAGGTCCAATAGGAGCGGGGGCATTTGTGGTGTTAATTACTTTTTTCATGTGTATAGGTTTTAGAAGAATAGGCTACAATAGAGTTGTTAAATAAAACTTGTTATCTAAAGCCTCTTATCTGCTTCACGTCTCTTTTCATATTTAATATCACTAAGCATAGATGATTTGATTCCTATAAAGAAATACCATGAAGTATTGATGCTTCCAATCGGTGTCCAAGTAAAGGTCATTTGCCAGCTTTCCAAATCTCGTTGGAAGCGGAATTGCGTCAAGGTCACCCCTTTATTCTTAAAGTCGTATCCAGATGAAACCCCAACAAACCACCTAGGAGACAGAGTCAGGTTGGTGCTTAGCATTAGCGATTGTGAACTGATTTCTCGCTGTCGTTGGTTGTTGTTGTAGGTAATCGTGTATGCAAATCGCATGTCCCACGGAATAGAGTAGTTGTACCATTCAACATTTCGTGGTTCTGCTTCATATTCTTCATCGTCGTAGAGCTGTCCTGTATAAAGATCTGCCGATTCTCCAAAGAGATCATCTGGGCGCCCACCATTCCTAAATGTTTCGCTTCGCATTCTATTTGAGTCGTGCGCTTTTTTGTCAAAATCTTTACTCGAAAATGAATAGTTGATGCTCACGTTGGCATTTGTTAACCTAAACAAACTTCCTCCATTGTTGATATTCAATACGTCAATCTTTCTATTTTGATTGTCTAAAGCATAAGGGTCTAAAGCTCCACTAAAGTTAAAGTCTAATTTAGGAACTATCGGAATGTTTCCTGTGAACTGAACAGGACTCCATTTTAATGAATCGCCCGCAAGATTATAACCTGTACTGAAGTTTAAGTTATTTAATAGCGTTACTTTTTTGGGTTCTGTTGCCGTGGAGTCTCTATCTCTAACTTTAGCTTCAAAAGTATTGCTCAAACTCATTCCTATACTGCTTGAATATACTTTGCTTGGTGGACCGTAAAGCGTGTTTTCAAAACGAGAGTATTCTATCCATTCTCCAGCTGCTTCGTTTGCTGTTTCAGGAACTCTGAATTCGTCGTAATACCTGTCGAATGCAGGGTTAATATTATAGCTAATAGAAGGTCTTACCACATGACGAATAGCTTGAACCTTCTTGTCATTTCCAAAGTTGAAAAGCCCGTAAAGTGTGGTCCCTAAACTTGTTGAGAAATTATATGTACGGTAACTCTCAAATCCAGGAATAGTGTCTTGAACGATACCACCGCGACCATCAAAAGCGTCTTGATCATATCGCTTTCGAGTACTTTTTAGTACCCAAGTTTCACGGAAATTTGTTCCCGCCGAAGCACTTAAGTATTTTAAAACTTTAAAGTTGGTGGTAATTGGAATGTTGTGTTGTGCTCCAATTTGGGCACTGTTGAACATTTCAGATTTAAAAAAGAGCGAGTCTGTGGTTTGTATTCTGTTTTGGGCAGTTAAATCATATTGAAAATTAATATTTTGAATAATTCCCTTTTTGGTTCCGTTTTTAGGTGCAAATGGATAAATACGCGATACGCTTGCATTAAGATTAGGCAAGGACATTGATATCTGTTCTGTTTGCGTGTTTTGTGAGTGTGTGGCAGCTAAAGTTACGTTTACTTGAGGATCTCCTTCAAAGGTTTTTGAGTATGAAATAGAAGAGCTAAAGGTGTTAACTAAAGCACTGGCATTGTTGGTTTGATTGATAGACTCTGTGAAATATTTACTACTACCTAAGTTCACCGAAGCCGAAAACCTAGAATTCGGACTACTCTTGGGATCTTGTGTGTGCGTCCATCGAATGTTGTAAATACTGCTTTCGCTAAAGTCGGGGAAACCTCTCTCACTTTCAACTAAGTTTTCATATCTGGCGCTAATATTTCCTCTGTATTTATAACGCTTCATGTAGGTTGACTCTCCACGAAGAGCATAGCTTCCATTCGTGTAATAATCTCCGAGAATGCTTAAATCTAAGTAGTCGTTTATAGCAAAGTAATATCCACCATTTTGGAAAAAGAATCCTCGATTGTTATTTTCCCCAATAGAAGGTAGCAGGAAACCAGAAGTGCGATCTTCGGATAAAGGAAAATATGCAAATGGCAGTCCAACAGGAGTGGGAACATCTGCTATATACATGTTTGTAATTCCTGTAACAATCTTTTTCTTGGGTACAAATTTTGCCTTTCGTGTGTAGAAGTAATATTCAGGGTCATCAATGTTCTTTGAAGTAGTAAACTTCACATTCCGAAGATAAACTACAGAGTCGTTTACTTTTTTAGTTACTTCTGCAATAACATTAAATCCTTGTTGTTCTGTTCTACTATTAAACACCAAAGCCTTTTCCGAATTAAAATTATATCGAATAGAGTCTGGTTCAACTCGGTTGGCGCCTTGAACAAATATTGGACGCTGACTATAAACTCCGGCACTGTCTATTCCTTTGGCATAGACTTCGTTTTTGTCATAGTCCATTATTATAAGCCCTGCATCAATCCGCATATCTCCATAAATGATAAAGGCTTTATTGTATAAATAGACTTTATTTTCCTTTCGGTTTAAATAGACGTAGTCTTCACCGTAATACTCGATAATATCTTCAAGAGTTTCTGCTGGAGGAATAACAGTATCTGTCTTTACAGTATCTTGAGCTTTTTCGTTAAGCAATGGGTTTACGCTTAATGAAACGGTATCGTTTTGGGTGGTTTTAGGGATATTCGCCTTCTGTGAGGATGGAATATCCTGAGCATATAGCGAATGATTGCTGAGAAGCAGCAATGTTAGTAAAATTGTTAAGTAATGACTGATGGTCCGCAACGCTCTAATACGATTATTTTGTAGATTTGGCTCAGTATTTGAAACGTCCAAAATTAAACATATTTTCTCGGGAACGTTTTTTTAATTCGCTTTTTTGAGAAAACATGAGCGACAGTTCATTTAGAATGTTGTTTTAAGAAAATAAAAACAGTGAAATTGATTCAATGCATGGAAAGATTTATTTATAAAAACAGAGCTTTACCTATTAGATTACAAGCAATTAGTGTGTCGGCTAAAAATATAATATCACTTTTAGTGGTAATGGTTTTCACTATTACAACTTCATTTGCCGCAGATAGTGGCCAAACACCTCCTCGAGAATTTGTTGTGGTTTTGGACGCTGGACATGGTGGAAAAGACCCTGGAAAAGTAGCTCATGGATATAAAGAATCGCACATTGCACTAAATATAGTGCTGAAAATTGGCGCAGAGCTAGAGAAAATTCCGAATATAAAAGTAATTTATACTCGTAAGACAGATGTGTTTCTTAAACTTAGTGAACGAGCAGCTATAGCTAATAAAAATAACGCCGACTTATTTGTGTCTGTTCACTGTAATGCACACTCTTCTCAAGCTCATGGAACAGAAACCTTTGTGCTTGGGCTTCATAAAAACCAAGCGAATTTTGAGGTAGCAAAAAGAGAAAACGAAGTAATATACTTAGAGGAAAACTACGAAGAAAACTATGGAGGCTTCGACCCTAATGCTCCCGAATCACTTATTGGAATGGTGCTTATGCAGGAAGAATACCTAGATCAAAGTATTCTTTTAGCGAGTTTGGTTCAAAATAATATTGTAAGCAATTTAAAACTTACAGATCGCAGTGTAAAACAAGCAGGTTTTTGGGTGCTTCACAATACTTATATGCCGAGTGTCCTGATTGAAACAGGATTTTTAACAAACAAAAAAGAAGGAGCATATTTAAATTCTACAAAGGGCCAAAATGAAGTGGCAAGAGAAATAACAAAAGCTATAAAATCCTACTACCAAAGCCTCTCTGTAACCGATGATCATCCAAAAATCAGAAATCAAGAAATTGAAGATATTAAAGTAGAGAAAGCCATAGAGTCTACTAAAGAAGATATCTATGAAGGAGTTACATTTAAAGTGCAACTAGCCGCATCGAGTAGGAAACTCGATCCAAAGCCTAGTAATTTTAAAGGATTAAAAGACGTAGAACGCGATAAGGAAGATGGTTTGTATAAGTACTTTTACGGTAGCACGTCTGATTATAACAAAATACAAGTAATGCGAACTTTCGTACAGCAGAAAGGTTACAGCTCGGCTTATATCGTTGCATATAAGAAGGGAAAGAAAGTAAAACTTCCTGTAGTGTTAAAGTCAAGAGCAAATTAGTAGGCATTCTATATATTTATAACTTAAATTTGTAACAACCAAAAAGCATTCATTTGAAATTATCTAAAGAAGTAAAAACCGGAATCCTAGCCATTGGCGCAATCTTGCTGCTTATTTTTGGCTATAGTTTTTTGAAAGGAACTAATTTATTGGAGAAAAACAATGAATACTTTGTGAAGTATGATAACGTAGAAGGCCTTGCAAAAGCAGCTCCCGTAACCATAAATGGACTTACAGTAGGGAAGGTACAAGATATTACTTTCTCAAATAAAAAAGGATGGCTAATTGTGAAATTTGCCATCGATAGAGAGGTTACTTTCTCAAAAAATAGTATGGTAAGAATCTATAGCGCCGGATTAATTGGAGGAAAATCTCTTGCTGTTTATCCAGACTATACCTCAAACGATATTGCAAAAAACGGTGATACGCTTCGTGGAGAAACTGAAGATAGTATGCTTTCGGTAGTTTCTAAAGCCCTTGGGCCACTTGAAAAGAAAGTTAACAACACCCTGGCTACAGTCGATACTCTATTGCTAAATGTAAACGATATTATTGACGACGAAACTCGCAAAAACCTTAAAGAATCTATAGCTAACCTAAATGTAACGCTAAATTCATTTTCAGGAGTTTCTCAAAACTTGAACAATATTCTAGAAAACAACACTGGGAAACTTGATAATACTTTTTCTAACTTAGACAAGACAGCTGATAACCTTTCGCGCCTCACTGATTCTTTAGCGCAGCTTGAAACAGGGAAGTTAGTTACAGAACTTCAAGACGTTGTATCTCGTATAGATAGGATAGTAGCTAATGTTGATGAAGGAAATGGAAGTATAGGTAAATTATTAAAAGACGAAACTCTATATAACAACTTAGAAGGCGCTTCTAGACAACTTGAACAATTGCTTCAAGATGTTAAATTAAATCCGAAACGTTATGTGCATATATCCGTTTTTGGTAAGAGGCAAAAAGAATACAAAGAACCAGACAACCCAGACCTTTAAATCATGCAATATTTACCGAATATACTATTTGTAATCGCTTTAGTAGCGGGAGTTGGATATTTTACACTTAACATTCGTAAAGTAATCCGAAATATAAAATTAGGACAAAAAGTGGATGCTTCCGATCAAAAATCGGAGCGTTGGGGAAATGTACTTCGCATTGCATTAGGACAATCTAAAATGGTGGTTAGACCAGTTTCTGGACTAATGCACTTGTTCGTATATATTGGTTTTATAATTATCAATATAGAAGTTCTAGAAATTATTATTGATGGTATTTTCGGAACACATAGAGTGCTTTCAACAGTACTACCAGAATCATTGTACAACCTGTTGATAGGTAGTTTTGAAATCTTAGCACTTCTCGTTTTGGTTGGAGTTATTGTTTTCTGGATAAGAAGAAATATCACCAAGATCAAACGTTTTTGGTCTAAAGAGATGAAAGGCTGGCCAAAGAATGACGCAAACATTATTCTTTATATAGAAATGGTACTCATGATACTATTTCTAACTATGAATGCTGCCGATTTACAATTACAGCAAATGGGCGCTGCACACTATTCTAAAGCAGGTGCTTTCCCTGTTAGTCAGTATTTAGCTCCATTGTTTGATGGACTCTCAGAAAGTTCGCTCATCATGATAGAGCGTGGTGCTTGGTGGCTACATATTATAGGAATTCTATTCTTCCTGAATTATTTATACTTTTCAAAACACCTTCACATTATGTTGGCTTTCCCAAATGTTTACTTTGGTAAGGTAGTTCCTAAAGGACAATTTAAAAATAATGAAGCTGTTACTCAGGAAGTGAAAATGATGATGGACCCAAACGTAGATCCTTTTGCAGCCCCTGCTGAAGGTGCTGCCGAAGTTCCTGCAAAATTTGGAGCTAGCGACGTGATGGACCTAAGCCAAATTCAATTGCTGAATGCCTATACCTGTACAGAATGTGGTAGATGTACTAGCGAATGTCCTGCTAATAACACAGGAAAACTATTGTCGCCAAGAAAAATCATGATGGATACCCGTGACCGATTGGAAGAAGTGGGTAGAAATATTGATAAAAACGGTGAGTTTGTACCAGACGGAAAACAGTTGCTTAACGACTATATCCTACCTGAAGAAATTTGGGCGTGTACTACCTGTAATGCGTGTGTTGAAGCGTGTCCTGTTAGTATAGACCCAATGAGTATTATCATGGAAATGAGACAATACTTGGTGATGGAACAGTCTGCTGCTCCTCAGGAATTAAACGTAGCAATGACCAATATTGAGAATAACGGAGCACCTTGGCCTTATAACCAAATGGACCGTTTGAATTGGAAAGATGAAAATTGATTCAAAGTTAATTCTCTAAAATCAATTAATTTAAAAACCAGTAACTAGGAAAATTATACAGAAATAGAATTCTGAAACAAGCACCTAGAAACTTGAAACTTAAAAAGAATGAGTGAACCAATAAAAGTGCCGACCATGGCCGAATATGCTGCCCAAGGAAAAAAGCCAGAAGTGTTGTTTTTTGTGGGATGCGCGGGAAGCTTTGATGATCGAGCAAAGAAAATAACCAAAGCTTTTGTAAAAATCCTTAACCAAGCAAAAATTGATTTTGCAGTTTTAGGAACAGAAGAAAGTTGTAATGGCGATCCTGCTAAACGTGCAGGAAATGAATTCTTATTTCAGATGCAAGCCATGACTAACATAGAGACTTTTAACGCCTATGGCATCACAAAAATTGTAACTACCTGTCCTCACTGCTTCAATACAATTAGCAACGAATATCCTGAATTAGGAGGGAAATATGAAGTAATGCACCACACACAATTCCTAAAATCTCTATTGGAAGAAGGAAGATTAAAAGTAGAGGGCGGTAAGTTTAAAGGTAAACGAATAACCTTCCATGATCCATGCTATTTAGGTCGTGCTAATAACGAATATGAAGCTCCACGTGGACTACTTGAAAAACTTGAAGTCGAGCTTGTAGAAATGAGACGAAACAAAAAACGCGGAATGTGCTGCGGTGCAGGAGGCGCTCAAATGTTTAAGGAACCAGAAGCTGGAGATAAAGATGTAAACGTAGCTCGAACCGAACAAGCAATGGACACTTCTTCCGAAATTATAGCTACAGGCTGCCCATTTTGTATGGTAATGATGACTGATGGTGTAAAAGCCAAAAACGTTGAAAACAAGATGCAGGTCATGGATATTGCCGAAATGATCGCTAGCGCAGAAGATTTATAGTCCTCTGCAAAATATTTCCGATAAAACAAGGTTGCTATACACAATAACAAATCTGTTCTAGGTGTTCTACACTTATGAATTATATGGTTTGTTACAGGATTACACATGTACCTTGGAAGGAATATATGGACTTTCTGTAAAGGAAAGACGTTGTATTGATGAAAACAATCAAGAAAAAGAAAAAACCAAAAATGCTTACAGAATTTAAAAACCTGCCAGACGATTCTAGGATCTGGATATATCAGGCAGATCGAAAACTTAGCGACGAGGAAGTTGCTGAAATAACTCAAAAAACAGAGGAGTTTCTAACTAAATGGACAGCTCACGGAGCCGAGTTAGAAGCAGGTGTAGAATTAAAATACAATCGTTTTATTGTAATAGGGCTTAATCAAGCCAATGCATCTGCATCGGGCTGTAGTATTGACGCTTCTGTACATTTCATTCAATCTCTCGAAGAAAAATTTAATGTCGATTTTCTAGATAAGATGAACGTCACCTTTTATTCAGGTGAATATATAGCTTATAAACCTTTGTCGGATTTCAGAAAAATGGCAAAAGATAAATCTATTTCAAGAAATACTATTGTCTTTAATAACCTCGTTAATACAAAAGCCGAATATCTTGAAAATTGGAAAGTTCCAGCTCACCAAAGTTGGCATAGTAGGTTTTTACCCTAAAAAGAGGCTTTAGAAATATGAGAAAAATTTTATTTGCTTTCATTCTATTCTTTGGTTCCTATATTGGTTTTTCACAAGAAGTAAATCCGCTGATTGTAAAAGACGATTTTGAGAATCAGAAAAAATGGGTGGATAGTATTTACGTTAATATGACGCTCCAAGAAAAACTTGGACAGTTGTTTATGGTAGATATTTTCTCTAGTGACCCCAAATCAAAATCAGATAGAATTAAAAATCTCATTACCGAATACCATCTCGGTGGAGTCATCTTTTCAAAAGGAGGACCACTGCGTCAGGCAAAACTCAACAATGAATTTCAAGCATTGTCTAAAGTCCCATTAATGATAGGGATGGATGCCGAATGGGGACTTTCTATGCGGTTGGATTCTACCTATGCATTTCCATGGAATATGACTCTAGGGGCTATCACAGATAATAAAATAGTTGAACAAGTTGGTCGCCGAATTGGTGAACATTCTAAACGCTTAGGGGTTCATATCAATTTTGCACCTGTTGTAGATATCAACACGAATCCTAAAAACCCCATTATTGGAAACCGCTCTTTTGGAGAGGACAAAGAAAATGTAACTGAAAAAGCAATCGCATTCATGAAAGGTATGCAAAGCGCAGGAGTTATGGGAAGTGCAAAACACTTTCCAGGACACGGAGATACGGATATGGACAGTCATAAAACACTTCCCACTATCGATTTTTCGCGTGAACGACTAGATACTCTTGAGCTATATCCATTTAAAAGGTTGATAGATGCTGGAATAACAAGCGTAATGATAGCTCATTTGAATGTGCCTGCCTTAGAACCACGACTGAACTATCCTTCGTCTCTTTCAGAAAAAATAGTTACAGATCTTTTAAAAGACGAACTAGGATTTAACGGACTTGTTTTTACCGATGCTCTAAATATGAAAGGTGCTTCAAACTTTAAGAAGCCAGGAGAAATAGAGTTGGCAGCTTTTTTAGCAGGAAATGATATTCTACTAATCCCTGAAAATGTTCCAAGAGCAATGTCTTTTCTTGAAGACGCATATAACACTGGGATAATCACAGAAAAGCGTTTGGCTACTTCAGTAAAGAAAATTCTTTATGCAAAATACAAAGTAGGTTTAAACAACTATAAACCTGTTGATACAAACTACCTTGTTGAAGAGCTAAACACAGTTAATGACGATGCATTATATGAAATGGCTATCGATAACGCTCTTACTGTGATTAAAAATGACAAAGCAATTCTTCCAATCAAGGATCTTCAGAAGAAAAAAATAGCATACGTAAATTTTGGAGATGACTCTGGAGCTGAGTTTTTGAAAGAACTAAATAGATATGCAGAAGTAACCTGGGTGAGAGAAACTAGTTTAGATGCTTATATTCAGAAACTTAAAGATTTTAACTACGTTATTGTTGGTTTTCATAAATCAAACGACAACCCGTGGAAAGGCTTCAAATTTAAAGAGAAAGAACTTGTTTGGCTTTATGAAATAGCTCGAACAAATACGGTTATTTTAGATGTTTTTGCCCGACCGTATGCAATGCTCGATATGAAGACAACTACCAATTTTGAAGGTATTATCATGTCCTATCAAAATAGTGAAATAGCACAGCAACTTTCGGCTCAACTTATCTTTGGAGCACGGGAAGCTAAAGGAGTATTGCCGGTTTCTCTTGAACCTGATTTTCCGCTTAACACTAGCTATCAGACTAAAACACTTAGAAGATTGCAATACGGAACTCCTGAAAGTGTGGGAATGAATAGCTATAAACTCAAGAAGATTGACTCTTTGGCTAATCTTGGAATAAGAGAAAAGATGTATCCAGGAGCACAAATTCTAGTGGCTCGAAAAGGAAAAGTTATCTATCAAAAGAATTTTGGCTATCACGATTATGATAAAAAACAAAAAGTAGAAGATACAACAATCTATGATCTTGCATCTCTTACCAAGATTTTAGCTTCAATGCCTCTTGTGATGGAGTTGGTTGACAAAAAGGAATTGACTTTGAATACCAAGCTTTCCGAGATGTTACCTGAGTATAAAAACTCCAACAAAGCTAATATTACACTAAAGGAAATGCTCTCGCACTATGCAAGGTTAAAAGCATGGATTCCTTTTTATAGATCGACCCTAAATAGTTCAAAAACCAATGTTTCATCAACCTATTACTCTAATACACCTAGTAAAGATTTTAATGTTGAAGTAGCTGAAAACCTATACATGCGTCGAGACTATATCGATACTATTTATAAAACCATTCGTGAAAGTGATTTAAATTCTCGTTTGGAATATAGATATAGCGACTTGCCCTATTATATCCTGAAAGAGTATTTTGAAAGAAAGTATGAAATGCCAATGGAAACCGTACTTCAGAAAAACTTATATGAATCATTAGGAGTAAACTACACTACATTCTTGCCCTTACAGAAGTTTTCAAAAGACAATATTCCTCCAACGGAACAAGATAATGCCTTCAGAAAACAGAAAGTTCAAGGATATGTTCACGACCAAGGAGCTGCAATGCTTGGTGGAGTTAGTGGTCATGCTGGTTTATTTAGTAATTCAAATGATATCGCTAAAATTATGCAGATGTTTCTGTGGAAAGGATTCTATGGAGGGGAACGCTATTTTAATCCCGATGTATTTGACGACTTTAATAAATGCTATTACTGTAAAAGTAATGTAAGGCGTGGCGTTGGTTTCGACAAACCTCAATTAGGAACGGTTGGACCCACTTGCGGATGTGCATCTATGACTAGTTTTGGTCATAGTGGATTTACAGGCACATTTACATGGGCAGATCCTGAATCGGAAATTGTATATGTGTTTTTATCAAACCGTACTTTCCCCGATGCTGAAAACAGGAAACTAATTAGAAGTGATTTAAGAAGTAAAATTCAAGAAGTTATACATTCTGCTATCGATTATTAAAACCTATATTATTTGATGTTGAAGGAGAATGGCAGCAAAATATAGACACCATAACGACTAGGAGATAAGGTGAAAAGAAAGTAATTTAAATAAAATCCGTTCCGCGGTCTAAATATGAAAATAGCAATAGTTTGTTACCCAACATTCGGAGGGAGTGGAGTAGTAGCCACAGAGCTAGGACTCGCACTTGCAGAGCATGGCCATGAAATTCATTTTATAACCTATAAACAGCCTGTTCGTTTGGAACTGTTGTCAAAGAACATTCATTTTCACGAAGTTAGTGTTCCAGTATATCCTTTGTTTCATTTTCAACCCTATGAACTTGCACTTTCTAGTAAATTAGTCGATATGGTAAAACTTCATAAAATTGAAGTTCTACACGTGCATTATGCCATTCCTCATGCCTATGCAGGTTATATGGCAAAGAAAATATTAGAAGAAGAAGGTATAAATATCCCAATGGTTACTACGCTTCACGGAACAGACATAACCTTAGTAGGAAATCATCCTTTTTATAAACCAGCAGTAACTTTTAGTATAAATAATAGTGATATCGTTACTTCAGTTTCTCAAAGCTTGAAAGATGATACCCTGCGACTTTTTGACATTCGGAAAGAAATTCACGTGGTTCCTAACTTTATAGATATTCCTAAAAAAGTGCAACCCGTAACCGACTGTCAGCGCGATTTAATGGCTGAAAAACATGAACGTATCATAACGCACGTAAGCAACCTCCGAAAGGTAAAACGTGTTCACGACGTGATTGAAATATTTGACAGAGTTCAAAAGAAAATTCCATCAAAGCTAATTGTTGTTGGCGACGGACCTGAACGCGAATCATGTGAACAGCTATGCGTTGAAAAAGGAATCGAGGAAAAAGTTATTTTCCTAGGAAATAGTAACGAAGTAGATAAAATTCTTTGTTTTACCGATCTATTTCTGCTTCCATCTGAAAAGGAGAGTTTTGGTCTTGCAGCGCTTGAAGCAA
>Ga0209075_1003448_pt1 | contig 13165 bp, 13 predicted proteins | sample Stecom2011_FD_187523 | JGI IMG/M metagenome (GOLD analysis project Ga0209075, IMG submission 187523) | Agricultural soil microbial communities from Utah to study Nitrogen management - Steer compost 2011 (SPAdes) (version 2) | ecosystem: Environmental > Terrestrial > Soil > Agricultural land... | reverse complement strand
AACATTCTCAGGGCGGGACACGCCCATTGCGCCTGTGAAGTGAGCGGTGCAGCAATGCCGCCAGCAGCAGGAACCCACCGAAGCGACTCATTCCGGCTCGATGCCGGGGTGGGCGCAGTAGGAATCCCCCGACTTTAGGCGGGGGAGGATGTCAACCAGAGAAACGGGGAAACCTTGGCTGTCATCGGTGAACCGCGGCGGATTGTTTGGCTGCTAAGTATTGTGCGCCTGACGATTGCCGGGCGATATGGCCTCGCCGTACAGGTTTTCGCGATTACAGCGGGTGGCTGACGAACAGCGCGTAGCTCTCGATGCCCTGGTTGGGCATCTTCAAGCCGGCATTGGAGTAGTGGATGGCGCGCACGCCCAGGCGGGTGCCGCCGGCGAACTGGTAGCCCGCCCCCAGGCGATCCTCGAAATGAAACGCCGAACTCATGTTCCGCCGACCCACCTGGGTACTCGAGAACACCGAGATGCCGATGCCGACCTCGATGAACGGGCGCGGGCCTTCCCCCTCGCCATTGAACCGGTAGACGAACACGGGACTGAACGACAGCGTGTGGGCCGCGCTGTAGGTGCCGGCGGCCCAGTGGGTGTAGCCCGCGTCCCAGTAACCGGTGAGGTGCCCCCTGTCGCTGTTCAGCCACTGCCGGTTCCAGTCCCGGGACATCCCCAGGCGATAGGTCAGTTCACCCTGCGCGGTTGTGCCCAGGGCGGCGGACACGTCCAGGGCGAATGCGGACGGGGCGAGGAGGGTGGTGGCTAGGGCCGTGGACACGAGCAGGCGGGACATCATCACTCCTTACACATCACAGCGCCAAAAAAGTGTGTATCGCAATACGGATCGCTGTATCGGGATGCGGAATTTAAAGAGTGTGGCACCCCGGGTCAATCGCGGCGGGTTTGCCCGATACCGGTGGGATCATTAGAGTAGGCGCCCCTTCCGCAGCCTTGTGTGAACCCCGCAATGAATGTTTCCGATGAGGTTTCGAGCGCTGGCCGACAGTCCGGAATTCAGGTCATCGCACGTTCCGCGGCCATCATGCGCGTCCTTGGCGAGAATCCTCAGGGACTCAGCCTGGCAGCCATTGCCCAGCGCGTGTCACTGCCGCGCTCGACCGTGCAGCGCATCATCAATGCGCTGCTGGAGGAGTTGCTGGTCGAATCCCTGGGCGCTGGCGGCGGCTATCGTCTGGGGCCGGCGCTGGGGCATCTGATCAACAAGACACAGTGCGACATCATCAGCCACACCCGTCCGCTGCTGGCGGAGCTTTCCGCGCAGCTGGGCGAGACGGTGTGCCTGTGCCGGCGATCCTATGACCAGGTGCAGATCATCGAAAGCATGGTGGCCGAGCGGGAGCTGCGGGTGGTGTTGCCCATCGGTGCCCATGGCCCGGCCCTGCATACCGCGGCTGGTCGGGTGCTGCTGGCGCTGGAGGACCCCGGTTGCGTGGCGGCGCTGGCCGCCCAGGCGGGGGAGCAGGTGCCGAGCGGTCTGTCCGAGGTGCGTGAGCAGGGCTGGGCCTGCGGGTTCGACGAGGTGGTGCCGGGCATCAGTTCCTGCGCCATGGCGGTCGACACCTACCTGGGCCTGTTTGCCCTGTCCGTGGTGGCGCCGACCGTGCGGGCACGGGAGCATCTGGAGGAGTTTCACCAGGCGTTGCGCCTGTGCAAGCAGGCCATCGAACACGCCATCGGCCGCGCCTCGCCCGACGAACCGGAATGCTGACAGGTAACGCCGGGGGTGGTTCAGTCCGGCTTGCGCACCGTCCATTCCACCAGTCTGCCGACCAGGGGCCGTACCAGCAGCACGCAGCAGAAGGCGATCGGCATGGTCATCGCGTAGGCCCTGGCCACCGTCTCCAGATAGCCCGGACCCACGCCACGGTTGATGGCGGTGATCACGCAGGTCATCACCGCGGCCATCAGGCCGGACATATAGAAGGCAAACACGACGGGGGCGAAGCGGAGGGGAATCCTGGGCAACTTCAAGGCAGGGCACCACATGAAACGGGCCGGGCAGCCTATCAGAAAGCCCGGCCCGGACTCCAACGGGACTGCCGCCGGCGGCCGCAGGCCCGTGTGGATCGAGAGCCTCAGCGCCGTTTGAACACCTGCGGGTTGACCATGCACGGCGGGGTGCCGCCCAGCAATGCCTGCTCAAGGTTGTCGATGGCCAGCTCGGCCATGGCCTTGCGGGTCTCGTGGGTGGCCGAGCCGATATGGGGCAGCGTCACCACGTTGGGCAGGCGGAACAGCGGTGACTCGCGCAGCGGTTCCTGCTCGTACACGTCCAGCCCGGCCGCCTGGATGCGGCGCTCGGTCAGGGCGGCGATCAGCGCCTGTTCGTCGACCACCGGGCCGCGGGCGATGTTGATCAGGATGGCGTCGGGCTTCATCAGCTCGAACTCGCGCGCGCCGATCATGTGGCGGGTCCTGTCGTTGAGCGGCACCACCACCACCAGGAAGTCGGCCTCGCGCAGCAGGTCATCCAGCGGGCGGAAGCGGGCACCCAGTTCGGCTTCCAGTTCCGGCTTGCGGCTGTTGCTGGTGTAGAGCACCGGCATGCGGAAGCCGAAATGCCCGCGGCGAGCGATGGCGGCACCGATGGCGCCCATGCCGAGAATGCCCAGGGTCTTGCCGTGCACATCGCTGCCGAACTGGGCCGGCCCCACGGTGGCCTGCCACTGGCCCGCCCGGGTCCAGGCATCCAGCTCGGGAATGCGCCGGGCGGCGCTCATCAGCAGGGCAAAGCCCAGGTCGGCGGTGGTTTCGGTGAGCACGCCGGGGGTGTTGGTCAGCAGGATGCCGCGCTCGGTGAGGTAATCCACATCGTAGTTGTCGTAGCCCACGGAAATGGTGGACACCACCTCCAGCTGGCGCGCGGCCGCCAGTTGTTCCCTGCCCAGCCTGCGGCCGACGCCGATCAGGCCATGGGCCTCGGGGACGGCCGCGGCGAACTGGGCGTCGATATCGCCGGCCGGGTCCAGCAGGGTGACATTGAAGTTGGCACGCAGGCGTTCCAGATGCTCCGGCAGCACGCGGGAGCTGAAGACGAAGACGTTCTTTTTCATGAAGTGCTCGGGTTGTTCCGGAGGCCGAGCAGTGTAGCGAAGGAGAGGGGGCAGGCGCAGGGGCGCCTGCCCGGGGAAGGGTCATTCGATGAGCAACTGAGTGGACGAGCCGTTCTGCTTCTTCGGCAGGATCAGCTTCAGGACACCGTTGTCATAACGGGCCTTGCACTGGCTGGAGTCGACTTCCGCCGGCAGCTGGAAACTGCGCGACACGGAGCCGTAGTAGCGTTCCGAACGCAGGACCTTCTCGCCTTCCTTCTGTTCGTCCAGCTGGCGAACCTCTGCGCGCAGGCTGACCAGATTGCCGTCCACCGACACCTGGATGTTGTCCTTGCTGACGCCGGGCAGTTCGGCCTCGACGTTGAAGCCGTCGGGGGTTTCCTTCACGTCGATGCGGATCTGCGACGGGGAGGGCAGGGCGTCGCCGTGCAGGGGCTGGATGAAGAAGCCGGGCGAGGCGAATTCCTTGAAGAACTCGTCGAACAGGTTTCCACGACTGATCAGGGATTTCATGGCGATACCTCCTGTGCGATGGAGAAACATGGCCCATTGGATGGCAGGGCTTGCTACCGTCTCATATGGGCCTTTTTCTTGGCATTTCAAGAGGTACCAGCCGCTACCCTCCCGCGGGCCATTTCAGTCTGTACCTTTCCCGGTCGCCGACAAGGACGCAGATCAATCCAGACCGAGTTTTTTCAGCCGGTAGCGCATCGAGCGGAAGGACAGCCCCAGGCGCTGGGCGGCGGCGGTGCGGTTCCAGCGCGTTTCCTCCAGGGCCTGGAGAATCAGGGTGCGTTCGATGTTCTCCAGGTATTCCTCCAGATCGCTGACCTGGGCCAGGCCGGCGCCGATCGGATCGGAGGTCACGGGTGCATCGGCGAAGCGCAGATCGCTGGCCCGGATGGTGTCTCCCTCGCACAGGGTGTAGGCGCGCTCGAGGATGTTCTCCAGCTCGCGCACGTTGCCGGGGAAGCGATAGCTGCGCAGCTTCTCCAGGGCGTCGGGGTGCAGGCGCGCCGGCGGCTGGCCGCTGCCCTCGGCCAGGCGCTGCAGCATGCGTTCGGCGAGCAGGGCGATGTCCTCGCGGCGCTCGCGCAGCGGCGGGACACGCTGTTCGATGACATTGAGCCGGTAGTAGAGGTCCTGGCGGAAGCGACCGGCGGCCACCTCGGCGGCCAGGTCCTTGTGGGTGGCGCAGAGGATGCGCACATCCACCGCGACTTCCTGCTGACCGCCCACCGGGCGCACGGCCTTTTCCTGGATGGCGCGCAGCAGCTTGACCTGCATGGCCAGCGGCAGGTCGGCCACCTCGTCGAGAAACAGGGTGCCGCCGTTGGCCGCCTGGAACAGGCCCTGCTTGTCCTCGATGGCGCCGGTGAAGCTGCCCTTGCGATGGCCGAAGAACTCGCTCTCCATCAGTTCGCCCGGGATGGCGCCGCAGTTGACCGGCACGAACGGCCGGTCGGCGCGCGGGCCCAGGTCGTGGATCTGGCGGGCCACCAGTTCCTTGCCGCTGCCCGACTCACCGCTGATGTACACCGGGGCCTGGCTGCGGGCGAGCTTCTCGATCTGCTTGCGCAGGGCCTTCATGGGCGGTGAATCGCCCAGCAGGCGGCTGTCCACCGTGCGTTCCTCGGCGGGAGCCGACAGGCGCAGGGCGGTATTGACCAGCTCGCGCAGGCGGGCCAGGTCCACCGGTTTGGTCACGTAGTCGAAGGCGCCAGCCTTGAGCGCGTTGATGGCGGTGTCCAGGCTGCCGTAGGCAGTGATCATGGCAACCGGCACCTGGGGATGGCGCTGCTGGATGTACTGCACCAGCTCCATGCCGGTGCCGTCCGGCAGGCGCATGTCGGTCAGGCACAGGTCGATGCGCTCGCGGGTCAGGCAGTCGCGGGCTTCCTTGAGGCTGCGCGCGCTGCGGGTGTCGAGCTTCATGCGCCCGAGGGTGATCTCGAGCAGCTCGCGGATATCGGGTTCGTCGTCGACGATCAGGGCTTTCTGGCGACTCATGAAGGGGTCTTGCTCTTGTTGTTGTTCAGGCTGGGTGTTGGCGCCCAGCTCATCTTGCGGGGATGGGCGAAGGTGATGCGGAAACAGCTGCCCCCCTCGGGGCGCGGGTGGTAGGCCAGGTGCGCCTGGTTGCTCTCGCACAGCTCGCGGGAGATGTACAGGCCCAGGCCGGTGCCCTTGCTGTCGGTGGTGTAGAACGGCTCGAAGATGTGCTGCTGCTGGTCGGCCTGTACGCCGGGCCCGTCGTCGAGCACATCCAGCACCGGCAGGTCGCTTTGCGGATCCCGGTACAGGCGCATCCACACCTGGCCGTGCGAGTGGCTGCGGGCGCTGTAGCGCAGGCCGTTCTGCACCAGATTGCTGAGGATCTGGGTCAGCTGGTGCGGGTCGAAGCGGGTCTGGATGCTGCCGCTGGCGGTCTCCAGGTGCAGCTGCTGGTCGCTGGTGGCGTTCTGGCGGAACTCGCTGGCGAAGCGGTGCAGCCAGTACTTGAGGTCGAGCAGCTGGGGCACGGCCTGGCGGCGCCGCGACAGCTGCAGCACGTTCTCGATCACGTGGTTCATGCGCCGCGACTGGTCCTGGACGATCTGCGCCAGACGCCGGTCCGGGTCGGCCAGCTCCTCGGATTCGAGCAGCAGTTGCGCGGCATGGCTGATGGCACCCAGCGGATTGCGGATCTCGTGGGCGATGCCGGCAGTCAGGCGGCCGAGGGACACCAGCTTCATTTCCTGGGCGTGCTGGGCGATCTCCGAGCTGTCCTCGATGAACACCAGGGTATTCAGGGCGCGGCCGTGGTGCAGGCTGGCGAAGCTCGGCTGCAGGGTGCGTGCATCCTCGCCCAGGCTCAGTCGCTGCGGGCGGCGCGCCGGGTTGTAGATCCACTGGCGCAGGCGCTCCAGCAGTTCCGGGCAGACCTCCTCCAGTGACTGGCCGGCCAGCTCCCGGCCGAGCATCTGGCGGGCGCCGGGGTTGGCCAGCAGCACGCGGTGCTCCTGATCAAGCACCAGGATGCCGGTGCGCATGCGCTGCAGAATCAGGCTGTTGAGTGCCTCGAGGTTGGCCACGTCGTCTGCGCGCTGGCGCGCCAGCCGCTCGCTGATCTGCAGGCGGCGGGCCAGGCTCTGCACGGTGAGCGCCACGGCAAAACACAGCGCACCGAGGGCGCCGGCCTGCAGGAAATGGTTGCCGATGCCGGGCAGGCGCAGGGCCAGATGGAAGGTCAGCAGCACCACCGCCAGGGCAGCCACGGCGGCAATGAGCAGGCCGCTGCGCCCGCGCAGCAGCAGGTTGGCGATGGCCACGGCAATGATCATCAGGCTGCCCAGGCCGCTGGATGGCCCGCCCCCGGCGTAGAACAGGGCGCCGAGCAGCAGCACGTCCAGCAGCGCCAGGGCAAAGAAGTGCGGGCTGTGCGCGCGCTGCACCAGCAGGCTGGCGAAGATGTTGATGATCAGGTACGCCCAGCTGCCGAAGCGGAACAGCGGCGCGTCGGCCACCTGCAGCAGGCGGTCGTCCAGGTTGCTGGAGATCAGCATCACCAGCAGCAGGCCGACGCTCAGACGATAGAGATGATACAGGCGCAGCGCCCGTTGGCCGGGGTCAAGGCCAAGCGTGACGCCGAGTGAAATCACGATGAACGATGATCCTGTTCCAGGTGCGCCTGACTGCAATACCACTTGCCGTCCTGCTGCAGGGCCTGGGCCTGCGGCAGATGCACCTGGCAATGGGCGCAGCGAACCATGCGCGGGGCTTCGTCGGGACGGGGGGCGGCGCGGCGATCGACGCGCGGGCGGGTGTGGCGGCGCCACAGCCAGACGACGGCGGCGATCAGGATGATCCAGAACAGCAGGCGAACCATGGCCTTTCTCGGGTGAACGCAGGAGATGCGAAGTGTATCCAAGCTGATGGGGCAGGCACAGCGGCCAATGGCCACGCTGTGCGTTGTTTCCGGGGGGGCCGTTGCGGGACAATGCGGCCGCGGCGCCCCGGGTGCCGGAATCTTTGCATGGAGACGGGCATGAGCCAAACCCTGCGGGTCGTGATGGCCCAGCTGAACCTGCGCGTGGGAGACATCCACGGCAATGTGGAACGCATCATCGAGGCGGCGGTGATCGCCCGCGATCAGCGTGAGGCGGATGTCATCCTGTTTCCCGAACTGGCGCTGTGCGGCTATCCCCCGGAGGACCTGCTGCTGCGTTCCAGCATGCAGCTGCGCATCGAGGATGCGCTGCGGCGCCTGCGCCAGGAGGTGAGCGGCATCTACATGGTGGTCGGCTACCCCTGGCTGGAGGACGACAAGCGCTATAACGCCGCGGCGGTGATCGCTGATGGCGAGCTGCTGGCCACCTATTACAAGCAGCACCTGCCCAATTACCGGGTGTTCGACGAGAAGCGCTATTTCGAGCCGGGCCGCCAGGCCTGCGTGGTCGACATCAAGGGCGTGCCGGTGGCGATCAGCATCTGCGAGGACATCTGGTTCCCCGGCCCGATGGCCCAGGCCCGTGAGGCCGGCGCCCGGCTGATGCTCAGCCTCAACGCCTCGCCCTTCCATCTGGACAAGCAGCGCGAGCGCGAGGAAATCCTCGCCCAGCGTGCCCGCGAGGGCGGCATGCCGGTGGTCTATGTCAATCAGGTGGGTGGCCAGGACGAGCTGGTGTTCGACGGCGGCAGCTGCGTGGTGGACGCCGGCGGGCAGGTCTGCCAGCGCGCCCAGATGTACGAGGAGCTGCTGTTCCCGGCCGACCTGCGCTGCGAGCCGGACGGCGTGGTGCCGCAACCGGGCCATCTGGCGCCGCTGCCGGAGCTGGAGGCCAGCGTCTACCAGGCCCTGGTGGTGGGTGTGCGCGACTACGTTACCAAGAATGGCTTCAAGGGCGTGGTGCTGGGGCTTTCCGGCGGTATCGACTCGGCCCTGACCCTGGCGGTGGCGGTGGACGCGCTGGGCGCCGAGCGGGTCGAGGCGGTGATGATGCCCTATCACTACACCGCGCAGATCAGCCTGGAGGATGCCGAGCAGCAGGCCCGCACCCTGGGCGTGACCTACCGGGTACTGCCCATCGCCTCGATGGTCGAGGCTTTCATGAACACCCTGTCTCCGGTATTCGAGGGGCTGGGCCGCGACACCACCGAGGAGAACCTGCAGGCCCGCTGCCGCGGCACCCTGCTGATGGCCATTTCCAACAAGAAGGGCAGCCTGGTGCTGACCACCGGCAACAAGAGCGAGGTGGCGGTCGGCTACTGCACCCTGTACGGCGACATGGCCGGCGGCTTCGACGTGCTCAAGGACGTGCCCAAGACCCTGGTGTTCCGCCTGTGCGAATACCGCAACAGCCTGGGTGACGGCGAGATCATTCCGCAGCGGGTCATCGACCGGCCGCCGTCAGCGGAGCTGGCGCCCGGCCAGAAGGACGAGGATTCGCTGCCGCCGTATCCGGTGCTCGACGAGATCCTCAAGCTGTACATCGAGTACGACCTGTCGGCCAACGCCATCATTGCCGAGGGCTTCGACGCCGACACCGTGCGCCGGGTGCTGCGCCTGGTGGACCTCAACGAGTACAAGCGCCGCCAGGCCGCCGTGGGCCCGCGCATCACCCAGCGCGGCTTCGGCCGCGACCGTCGTTATCCGATCACCTCGGGGTGGCGGCTGGGCGACTGAACACGCCGGCGCGGCCTCGCCGCCGCGCCGCATGCCCCGTACACTACGCGCCCCTTTGCGTTTCGAGTCCGTTTCAGCCATGCAAATCGCCCTGGCTCCCATGGAGGGGCTGGTCGACGACCTGCTGCGCGACCTGCTGACCCGCGTGGGCGGCATCGACTGGTGCGTCACCGAATTCATCCGTGTCAGCGACCGGCTGCTGCCGGCCAGTCATTTCCACAAGCTGGCGCCGGAGCTGGCGCACGGCTCGCGGACCGCCACCGGCACGCCCATGCGCGTGCAGCTGCTGGGCTCCGATCCGGCCTGTCTGGCGGACAACGCCGCCCTGGCATGCGAGCTGGGCGCCCCGGTGATCGACCTCAACTTCGGCTGCCCGGCCAAGACGGTGAACAAGTCCCGGGGCGGAGCGGTGCTGCTCAAGGAGCCGGAGCTGCTTCACCGCATCGTCAGCGAGGTGCGCCGCGCCGTACCGGCGGCCCTCCCGGTCACCGCCAAGATGCGCCTGGGCTTCGAGACGCCGGACGGCGCGCTGGATTGCGCACGCGCCCTGGCCGACGGCGGCGCGCGGCAAGTGGTGGTGCATGCGCGCACCAAGGCCCAGGGCTATCGCCCGCCGGCCCACTGGGAGTGGGTGGCCCGGGTGCAGGAGGCGCTGCCCGGCGTGCAGGTGTTCGCCAATGGCGAGATCTGGAGCCTGGAGGACTGGCAGCGCTGCCGGCAGGTCAGCGGCGTGGAGGACGTGATGCTGGGTCGCGGGCTGGTGTCGCGGCCCGATCTGGCGCGGCAAATCCTTGCCGCTCGCCGCGGCCAGCCCTGCGAGCCCATGGGCTGGGACGAGCTGCTGCCGCTGGTGCGCGAGTTCTGGCAGCGGGCCCGAGCCCGGCTGGCGCCCCGCTATGCGCCCGGCCGCCTGAAGCAGTGGCTGGGCATGCTGACGCGCAACTATCCGGAGGCGGCGCGGCTGTTCGAGCGCATTCGCCGCGAATCCGACTGTGAACGCATCGAGGTCGAACTGGCGATGTCCGACCGACTTGCCGTCGAGCCATAGGCGTCTATCGTGACGGAACGGTGACGAGGCGGTTCCGTTGGTCGCATGGATGCACCCGGGTTGCATGCGAGGGACAGGAAAGTCGTGACCGGTACGCCGGAGCGTGGGTGCCGCACCGGGATCCCCATTGCGCGAAATCGGTCGCGCAGCCCGGAAGATCCTATGTCGCTGCTCAAGCCCCTGCTGCTGCTCGCCTACCTCCTGTCCTGCCAGGACTACTATCGCGCCCGCCTGGCGGAACTCGACAGCATCGCCGCCGTGCTGATGTTCCTCGCCATGTTCGGCGTGCTGACCCTGTGCCTGTTCCTGGCCGCCTACACGCGCGCCAGCCTGCTGCGCTGGGGCTATGCGCTGGCGCTGTTCGGCGCCGCGGTGTTCTTCGATGCCTACCTGCGGGTCACCGCCGATTACCTGACCTATCCGCAATTCGTTTCCCTGCTGCATTCCCATGCCTTCATCGAGGATGCCCTGCGGCAGTTCCAGAGCACTGTCCTGCAGGCCAGCGTTCCCGGTCTGCTGCTGTTGCTGGGCGTCGGACTGAAGCCCGGATCGGCGCCGGTGCCGGGGTGGGTGGCGGGTTCCGCGCCCTGGATCGGCCTGCTGCTGCTGATGGCGGTTCTCTTCGTGCGTGCCGGGGCCGGTGCCCGCGGATTGCCGATGATGTACACCCCGCTGGCCTACCTCGGCCTGTACACCTACGAGGCCCTCGGCGATACCGTGGGCGAGCGTCAGCCGGTCACGCTGCCCCGCGAGGAGCGGCGCATCGACCATGACATCGTGCTGATCATCGACGAGAGCGTCTCCGGTCATTACCTGGACATCAATCACCCCGACGGGGTCCACAGCGGACTGCGCAATCCACCACCCGGGGTGAGCCTGTACAACTACGGCTATGCCGCCTCGATCGCCAACTGCAGCGCCGATACCAATGTGACCCTGCGCTACGGCGGCACCCGCGACGACTACCTGCGCATCAACTCCACCATGCCCTCCATCTGGCAGTACGCGCGACGGGCCGGGCTGCGTACCGTGTATGTCGACGCCCAGCGCACCCATGGCGCGCTGCAGAACCTGATGAGCAAGGATGAGGTGCTGGAGCTGGATGCCTTCATCCAGTACGACGACGTGCCGGTGCGTGACCGGGACATGGCGGTGGTCGACAGCCTGGTGGAGCTGCTCGGCAACGACCAGCCGGAGCTGATCCTGGTGAACAAGATGGGCGCGCACTTTCCGGTGCACGACAAGTTTCCCGACGAATTCCTGCGCTATCAGCCCGCCCTGCCGCGCGGGCGCTACCTGCATGTGGGCGACACCGGCGACCGGGACGGCTTCGACGGCACCGCCGAGGACTGGCTGCGCTACCGCAACTCCTACCGCAACACCCTGCTGTGGAACGTGGGTGAATTCTTCAGTCGGCTGCTGGCGCGGGCAGACCTGAGCCGGGCGGTCATTCTCTATACCTCGGACCATGGCCAGGACCTGCACGAGCGAGGCAACCCCGGGCTCAACACCCATTGCGGCGGCGATCCGGTGGTGGAGGAGGGGCTGGTGCCGCTGGTGGTGCTGCAGGGCAGCGGGCTGCCGACCCTCGACTGGCAGGCCGAGCTGGAAGCCAACCGCAACCGCTCCAGCCACTACAACCTGTTCCCCACGCTGCTGCAGCTGATGGGCTATCGGCTGGATGCCATCCTCGGCACCTACGGTATTCCGCTGAGCCAGCGCAGCGAGGATGAATTCACCTTCAACACCCGCTTCAACGCCCGCCTGGGTGCAGAGCCGACCTGGAAGCGCATCGACCTTGAGGAAGTGGTCGCGCCGAACCTGTGAAGTGGCCGCTACGGAGCGTGCAGGACGCGACCGCTCTACGCGTCACCCGGCCCTGTAGGGCGGACAGCGCGTTTCTGTCCGCCGGCTGGCGCCCGACCGCAGCCACGAGCGGCGGACAAGAACGACGTTGTCCGCCCTACGGGCGGCGCCCCGACCGTCATGCGGGGGCGTCCTTGCCGTCCAGCGGCAAAGGGGTGCCGCCTGTTCGGCCCGTCGCCCTGTGAAATGTCGAGCAAGTCCTTGAAATTCAAGGGGTTTGATAGATGGCACAGTGATTGCTTTCCTTGCGACAGGCAAGGCGACCGGCAACGGCGCCGGCAAATTTTCCGAGGAAGGCAGGATGGCAATCAGTTTCGACAAGGCGCTGGGGATCCACGAAAAGGCACTGAGCTTCCGCGCTCAGCGTGCCGAAGTGCTGGCCAACAACATCGCCAACGCCGATACGCCCCACTACAAGGCGCGCGACCTGGAGTTCTCCAGCGTGCTGGCCAGCCAGACGAACAAGAGCAGCTTCGGCCTGAACCGCACCAGCACCCGGCACATCGAGGGTGAAACCGTCACCTTCAGCGAAGCCGTGCTGCAGTACCGCACCCCGCATCACCCGTCCATCGACGGCAACACCGTGGATGCCCAGGTCGAGCAGGCCGCGTACACCAAGAACGCGGTGGACTTCCAGGCCAGCTTCACCTTCCTCAACAACAAGTTCAAAGGCCTGATGTCGGCCATCAAGGGGGAATAAGCCATGTCGCTGACCAACGTGTTCCACATTGCCGGTAGCGGCATGAGCGCCCAGAGCACCCGCCTGAACACCGTGGCAAGCAACATCGCCAACGCCGAGACCGTGTCCTCCAGCCTCGAGCAGACCTACCGCGCCCGCAAGCCGGTGTTCGCCACCGTGCTGCAGGAGCAGATGAACCCGGCCGGCCAGTCGCTGTTCGCCGAACAGGGTACCGCCGGTTACGGCGTGCGCGTGGCCGGCATCGTCGAGGATCAGGCCGAGCTGCAGGCCCGCTACGAGCCGAACCACCCGGCGGCGGACGAGAACGGCTACGTCTACTACCCGAATGTCAACGTGGTCGAGGAAATGGCGGACATGATCTCCGCCAGCCGCGCCTTCCAGACCAACACCGAAATGATGAACACCGCCAAGATCATGCTGCAGAAGGTGCTGACCCTCGGTCAGTAAGGTGAAGGATCATGAGCACTGTCTACACCAACACATCGCAATCCGTGCTTGATCAGTACCAGATCAAGCAGAAGGAAAAGACCACCGGCGACAGCGCCCTGGGCAAGGATTCCTTCCTGCGCCTGCTGGTTGCCCAGATGGAAAACCAGAACCCGCTGGATCCCCAGGACAACACCCAGTTCGTTGGCCAGCTGGCGCAGTTCTCCAGCCTGGAAAGCATGAACAACCTGAACTCGACGGTAGAGGCCTTCATGGGCAGCTACCAGTCGTCCCAGGCGCTGCAGGCTTCCTCTCTGGTGGGCCGCTCGGTGATCGTGCAGACCGGCAAGGCACTGGTCGATACCAGCAAGAGCATGACCGGCAAC
>Ga0209075_1003447_pt1 | contig 13172 bp, 7 predicted proteins | sample Stecom2011_FD_187523 | JGI IMG/M metagenome (GOLD analysis project Ga0209075, IMG submission 187523) | Agricultural soil microbial communities from Utah to study Nitrogen management - Steer compost 2011 (SPAdes) (version 2) | ecosystem: Environmental > Terrestrial > Soil > Agricultural land... | reverse complement strand
TTTTGCTCCCCCTCTTGGGCTCGAACCAAGGACCCTCTGATTAACAGTCAGATGCTCTAACCAACTGAGCTAAGGAGGAATTTTACTTCCTTTTTTGTGGTTGCAAATATACAACTGTTTTTATATTTTGCAAATAAAAAAATGAAAAAAAACATACTTTTTTTATCTCCAAAATGTAACTAATTATTGATGAGCGGGTTTGAGCAAATCATTAACTGTTTTAACTGGGTTAAAAGTTTGTAAAGAAACCTCTACAAACACAGAAATCCAATCAGACATGGCTCCATTCCATAGTCCGGGAAGTTCATACCCCAATATAGGACAACCGTCTTTGGTCTTTTCTGTTAGAAATCCTGTGTTGTTATCTCGGTAATTTAGTAAATCAAATTTTTCTCCTTTATAATTCCGGATCCCACAAACCAAATCCACAGGATTAAAGTGAGTCGAACGCTCCAAAATTTGCTTTTGAATCTCGTCTAACTTATTTACTTGTGATGTTTCTACAATCTGTAGTGAGATTTCTCCTCTGCTGTTCTTAACCCAAAACGGACCTCCTCCAGGCTCTCCCTCGTTCTTTACCATTCCACAAACTCGTATCGGTCGATTGAGTTTACTCTTTAGAAATTCTATTTTATTTAATTTGTTGAGCTTGTCAAAATTATTTGGAATAATAATGTTTATTTTTTTTGCAAACAAACTAATTTCTGTAAGTATATTATCAGAAACATTCTGTTCCAATTCGTTTAAATACCTAAATACTTGCTGTTGTAGTTCGATAAGTATTCCTCCTAAAGTTTTTTTGTACAAAATGATTTCATCAAAATAATTAGAACTTACGTTATCTATATTTTTGATAAAAATAATATCTGCATTTAGGTCATTCAAATTTTCTAATAAAGCTCCGTGCCCCGATTGTCTGAACAAAATATTTCCACATTTTTTACGGAAGGGCGTTTTATTAAAATGAACCGCAATCGTATCTGTGGATTTCTTCTGAAACGAAAAACTTACATCAAACTCATTTTGTCCCAATTTTTCTATCGCTTCGCCTTTAACTTTATTAAAAGTAGATAAGTGTTCTTCTGAGATCGTGAAATGAACTTTTGTTCTTCCATTGGAATTAGAATACAATAAAGCTTCTTTCAGCTGTTCATTTATAGGTGTTTCATTTTTATGAAAAGGAAGAACTCCTTTAGGAAGATTGCAGTAATTCAGGTATTTTTCAGACAGTAAAATATTAACAAAAGTGTGATAATACTGATCTTTTGGCCACGATTTGTAGTTCGGGAAATCAGCTTTAAGGATTTTTTTCACTTCTTTATAAAACGGAAATTTATCCAACCCTACAAAAAAAGCATTTAAATCATAAGCATGGTTATGGTTTATATATGCATTTATAGTATCAGTTTCTGGGTTAAAGTAGGTTAAAAACTTACTCAAAAACTGAAACATTCTACTCGCAGCACCTGATGCAGGAACAAATTTCTGCATAGAATAGCTATCTTTCTTATTGTCAAAAAGAGTTTCTTTTTCCTGAATTTGTTCATCCGACAGTCTGTAAATTCCCTCATTTATCGTGGCTGGTCGATCTAAATTTACAAATGGAATTCCTCTTTCGAAAACCTCAATCTGCCTCAAAACATCATGTAGAGTAATTCCTCTTTTTTCAAATTCAACTAAATCTTCAGGAGTAAAACCTCGCTTTTGAGCTAATTCTAAATCATTAACTAACTGAATTGCTTTCTGCTTTCTTTCTTGTTCGTCTCCCGAAATTTCAATAAAAGGTACGTTTATATCCATCAACCTCTTTTTAAAATAATTGTAATGATTTTCCCTTTCAAAAGGAGCATCTCTTATCCCGTCCTCTTCCCATTCCGCATCAATGCCGGTCAAAAGGTACAAATCATATTTTAATTTATCAATATATTGTGTAAAAAACCCGTCAGCTTCTCCGAAATACAACTCGGAATAAATCATGGTCTGAACAAAATTTGTATCGCAAAACAAAAACCGATTAGCTTGTTTCACTACTTCATTTTCTAGAGCAATCTGATTTTTTACTAGGATATAATTATCCGATTTTTCGACTAATTTGTTTTCGCTTGCGAGTTTTTCTGTAGAAAATTCTCTCAGATATTCTTTCACCCAAACCGTATTAAAATGCGCTGCCAAAAACTTGGACAAGGTCGTTTTACCAGTACTTTCCGGTCCGACCATTACAATTTTTATACAGTCTGATTTTCTTTGTTCCAAAGCTTTTTCCATTCTAAATATCCAAAAATAGCTATAATAGTGTACATCAGAAACAATAGGCTCGTTATCGTATATCCCTTAAAATAATATAACGGAATGGATACAAAATCTCCTACAATCAAAAAAATCCAATGCCCAACTTTTCGTTTGGCCAAGAGATACATTCCTACAAAAAATATTCCTGTTGTGAAGATATCCACATACGACCACCATACTCCGAATTTCTCGAAATAAAAATACACCAAAACTACAAATATAGTAGAAAAGATAAATATTAAAGTAGATGCTTGATAATCTTTACGGTTGAGTTTAGTAATAGGAAGTAGCGGTTTACTATCCGAGATCGTACTCCATAAATACCAACCGTAAATACTCATCACAAAGTAATACACATTGATAATCATATCTCCAAAAAGTTCCCATTTATACAAGAGATAAACAAAAATCAAGGTACTTATAATTCCTGTCGGATAAACCCTGATATTGTTCTTTTTGGAATACAAAACACTCGCAACAGCAAAAAGAACTGCAACGATTTCTAACACTATGTGTAAGGTTGAATAGTCTTTGTATGGCTCGAAAAGGACTTCCATGTTTTTTAGTTTACAGTCGTTATTTACAGTCTGAAAACTACGACTGTAAACTAATTATTCACTTCTATCTCCTTTAATAATTTTCAAGACAAAGACATATAGGTTGTCGTCAAAAAACACCTCTTTGATTTTAGAATTCAAGAAAGGCATGAGTTTGTCGTAGTCTCCGTAAATTTGAGTGCTTAAATTATTCTCAATCACTTTAAATTCGGAGGCTTTCAGTTCCTGAATAAAATCTAAAATCGGTTGTTGATATTCGTTTTTTATCGGATAGAGGCTGATGTCAACGGAAACTTTCATATTAGTACAAATCAGGATATTTACTCGGATTTACCTCATTCATCATCTCATAAACCTTTTCAAAAATATCTTCTGCTGAAGGTTTGGAGAAGTAATCTCCGTCTGTCCCGTAAGCTGGTCTGTGCGCTTTTGAAGCCAAAGTTTGTGGTTTGCTGTCTAAATACTGATACGCATTTTGATTTTCTACAATTTCTTGAAGAATATAAGCCGATGCTCCTCCCGGAACGTCTTCATCAATCACTAACAAACGATTGGTTTTGGCAATGCTTTTCACAATATCTTTATTGATGTCAAATGGCAAAAGCGACTGAACATCGATAATTTCGACTTCAATTCCAACTTCGGAAAGCTCTTTGGCAGCTTGTTCGATAACTCTCAACGTCGAACCATACGAAACAACCGTAATATCGCTACCTTCTCTGATGGTTTCTACCACTCCGATTGGAGTTGTGAATTCGCCCAGATTCAAGGGCATTTTTTCTTTGAGTCTGTACCCGTTCAAACATTCTACCACCAAGGCTGGTTCGTCTGTTTGAAGTAGCGTATTATAAAATCCAGCTGCTTTGGTCATGTTTCTCGGAACCAATACGTGAATTCCTCTAATAGCATTCAGAATCATTCCCATAGGCGAACCCGAATGCCAGATCCCTTCCAGGCGATGCCCACGAGTACGGACAATTACCGGAGCTTTTTGCCTTCCTTTGGTTCTGTACTGAAGCGTAGCCAAATCATCACTCATAATCTGAATAGCATACAGCAAATAATCCAAATATTGAATTTCAGCAATCGGACGTAATCCTCTCATTGCCATTCCGATTCCTTGACCTAAAATAGTCGCTTCACGAATTCCTGCATCCGCTACACGAAGTTCTCCGTATTTCTCTTGCAATCCTTCTAATCCTTGGTTTACATCTCCGATATGTCCGGAATCTTCTCCAAAAATCAAACTTTCAGGATATTTTGAGAAAATAGCATCAAAATTATCTCGTATAACCAATCTTGCATCTACTAATTCTGCATTCTCATCATATTGTGGTTTGGTTTCTTGAACCGAAAAAACATTTTTGTCTGATTCCGAAAACAAATGCGAACTGAAATTCGGTTGAATTTTCTCTTTGTAATTGGTAATCCAATTTGCTAATTCACTATGTGATGCTTCTCCAATTACAAGACGTAAAACTTTTCGAGCGGTGCTTAAAATCTCTTTGCGAATAGGTTCTTTCGATGCTTTTAAATCAGATATCAAACTTTCGATAAATACTTTATTCGAACTGTTTGAAGCTACTTTTTCAAGTAGTGCAACGGCTTCTTTTTGTTCGTTTTTTATAGGATTCAAGTAGTTGTTCCAAGCATTTTTCTTGCCTTCCAATACTTGTTTTTTGATTTCTTCGTGCATTTCGTTCAACTCTTCTTCCGAAGCAATATCGCTCGCTAACATCCAAAGTTTCATCTGACGAATACAATCAAAATCAACCTCCCATTTCAGGCGCTCTTCGTTTTTGTATCGCTCGTGAGAACCCGAAGTCGAGTGCCCTTGAGGTTGTGTCAGTTCCTGAACGTGGATTAAAACCGGAATATGGTTTTCTCTGGCAATTTCAGCTGCTCTTTGGTAAGTTGCAACCAAATCTGCATAATCCCACCCTTTTACGGTAAGTATCTCGTATCCGTTTGTATCGTTTTCTATTTGGAAACCTTTTAAGATTTCCGATATATTTTCTTTGGTGGTTTGATGTCTTGCATGTACGGAAATTCCGTAATTGTCATCCCAAACACTCATTACCATCGGGACTTGTAAAACTCCTGCTGCATTGATGGTTTCGAAAAATAATCCTTCAGACGTACTGGCATTTCCGATGGTTCCCCATGCCACTTCGTTTCCGTTTACCGAAAAATTGCTTGAGTCAATTCCGGATACATTTCTGTATATTTTTGAGGCTTGAGCCAAGCCTAACAATCGAGGCATTTGTCCTGCTGTAGGCGAAATATCTGAACTTGAATTTTTTTGCTGGGTTAGGTTTTTCCAATTTCCGTTTTCGTCAAGGCTGTGTGTAGCAAAGTGCCCACCCATCTGACGTCCTGCTGACATCGGGTCGAAATTTAAATCTGCATGGCCATATAATCCTGAAAAAAACTGTTCGATATTCAGTTGACCTATAGCCATCATAAAGGTTTGGTCACGATAATATCCCGAACGGAAATCTCCGTTCTTAAAAGCCTTTGCCATAGCCAATTGCGGCACTTCTTTTCCATCTCCGAAAATTCCGAATTTGGCTTTTCCGGTCAATACCTCACGTCTTCCGAGAAGACTACATTCTCTACTGATTAGAGCTAATTTATAATCGTTTAAAACTTCGGTTTTGAAATCTTCAAATGAAAGAATTTCTTTAGTTTTTATAGTACTCATTTTTGTTTAGTCTTTATGAATTTTACAAATATAAACATTCAATCTGTAATTTACAAAGAGGTTTTCTCATTATAAAGCATTTATTTTTACGAATATTATATTTAATATTGCATTTCATTATATTCTATCTGTTTTATAAAAATTCCACTATTCGCTCTAAAGCCATACCTCTGGAACCTTTAATCAGAATGTGTTTATTTGTTGTGTTGTTCTCTAAAAAATAGTGTTTTAATTCTTCAAAAGAGCTGAAGAACCAAATATTTTTATTTTGAATCTGGTTAGAATAAAAATCATTCCCTACAAAAAAAACTTCTATATCTGAACTGTCTTCAACAAGCGACACTATATTTTTATGCTCTAAAAAACTCTCTTTCCCAAGCTCAAACATATCTCCAAGAATCATCACTTTTGAGTTTTCTTTTAAATTCATAAAATTCTCAATAGCCACTTTCATACTACTCGGATTGGCATTATAAGCGTCCAAAATTATTTTATTAGAATTTTTCTCGATTATTTGCGAACGATTATTTGTAGGAACATAATTTTCAATCGCTTTTTTAATTTTTGAAGTATCTACCTTAAAATATTTTCCGATTGCGATAGCTGCAGCAATATTAGAAGCATTATATTCTCCAATAAGATTTGACTGAATTTCGATGCCTTCAAAGTATATTTCCACCAACGGATTTACTTCAACTGAACTTATAAAAGTAGCAGCACTCTTATCTTTGAATGAAAAAGTATATCGGTTTAATCCTTCTGATTTTTCTACCTGAATAGCATCATCTAGGTTTATAAAGACTTTCTTTTGTCTTTCTGGGTCTTCTTCCTCTGGGTCAAATTCCTCACTTCGGATGTAGTCATAGAGTTCACTTTTTCCTTTAATCACTCCTTCAAAACCGCCAAACCCTTCAAGATGTGCCTTACCAAAATTGGTGATATAACCTAAATTTGGTTCGGCTATACGACATAAGAATTCGATTTCTTGTTGGTGATTAGCACCCATTTCAACAATCCCTATTTCGGTTTTATAATCAAACGAAAGTAACGTAAGCGGTACTCCAATATGATTGTTTAGATTTCCTATTGTGCTCTTTACATGATATTTTTCGGAAAGAACCACGTTAACGAGTTCTTTTGTCGTTGTTTTCCCGTTGCTTCCCGTAAGGGCAATAATCGGAAGGTTTAATTTTTTCCTGTGATAATGGGCTAGCTCTTGTAAGGTCTCCAGAGCGTTTTCAACTAAAATCGTTCGCACATCCACATAATATTCAGCCGCATCAATAACAACGCACAAAGCTCCGTTTTCAAGAGCTTGTTTTGCAAAAGTATTACCATCAAAGTTTTCTCCTTTGAGAGCTACAAAAAAATCATTTATTTGAATTTTCCGAGAGTCGATCACCACGCCTCCGGACTTAAGAAACAACTGATGTATTTCTGATATTTTCATACAAAAAACAAAGAGTTATAACAAAAACAAAAGCCCTTTATCGGGCTTTTGTTGTATTTACATTATATAAGAATTAACCTCTGGCTCTTTTCTTAGTTGATTTAGAACCTGCTTTGCTCATAGCACATCTGAATCCGATATCATCTGTTGCCATATATTGAGGGAAATATCTACGTTGAGCAGGGTCTAGCCAATAAGCTCGATCTCTCCACGAACCTCCTTTATATACTCTTGAGCTGTTATCAACAAGTGTAGTTCTTTTGCTTGATTCGTCCCATTGTCTTGACAACTCTTCTTCTCCTGATAGGGTATCTTCTTGAACTTCTGCTCTATGACGAGGTGAGTTATACATCCTTTTAGCATTTTCGTCATCCACACGCTCTTCTGAACCTGATAAATAAAAATCTTTCATTGATTGAGGATCTCCATCACGATAGTCACGGTTATCACTTCTATCAAAATTATATCTCAAATAGGTTTCATTTTCATCCACCGGAACTTTTGATACTTGTCCTGGAAGTCCAACCGCAATTTGCTTTCCGCTTGGTGTCATCTCATATCGGATAGAGTCAGCTGTTATGAAAACTGTTTTGCCATCTTCTCCGATTTCATTTTTAGTATAAACGTTTCCTCTGAAATAGTTAAAATCATTCATTTCATCATCAACCATAGGTCTGTAAACATCCAAAACCCATTCGTTTACGTTACCTGCCATGTCATACAATCCGAAAGCGTTAGCTGGATAGCTTGCTACAGGTACAGTGATATCTCCTCCGTCACTTGACCAACCTGCAGGACCACCATAATCTCCTTTACCTTGCTGGAAGTTAGCCAATTGATCTCCTCTGTATTTTCTTTTACCTGAACGGGTATAAGATCCACTCCAAGGATATTTCTTTTTTCCTCTATATAAATTATATTCTCTGTTTTCGTTCATAGCCAAAGCAGCATATTCCCATTCTGCTTCGGTAGGAAGTCTGAACTCAGAAATAATAAGTCCCGAAGACCTTGTAGCATACATATTAATAGTGTCTTCAGCTCCTCTTTGCCTTCTTTGAAGAGCAATATTTTCATCTCCTCCAAAAGCAGTACTTGGAGAAACTACATAAGCATCTCTGCTGAAATAAGTTTCTGCGTTTAGCTCCTTAGACTTAGCGCCTCTTGCAAGAAATCTTTCTTTTTCAAGAATATCCATTTGAGCAAAATCTGTTCTCCATTTACAGAACTCCATCGCTTGAATCCAGTTTACACCCACCACAGGATATTCTCCATAAGCAGGGTGCCAAAGGTAATCTGTTACCATAGATTCGTTGTACCCCAAACGGTCTCTCCATACAAGTGTATCAGGAAGAGCGCCTGTATAAATGTTTTTGTAATTTTCTTGGGTAGGAGGAAACACCTTTTTGATATAATACAGATATTCTGCATACATCACGTTAGTAACTTCTGTCTCATCCATAAAGAAAGACTGTATGTGTTGTTGATTCGGAGTGTTGTTCCAATCATGCATTGGATCATCTTGTACTTTACCCATAGTAAAAGTACCTCCTTCTACAGCAACCATACCAATAGGGGTTTCTTGCTTCTTGAATTTTGAATTATAGCTAAATCTGCCTTCTCTACCGTCCATTTTCCAACCAGTAGCTTTAGAAACACCCGATTTGTTTTTACTACAACTCGTCATTCCTGCCGCAAGTCCGGCAAGAAGAAGTAAATTTAAAATTACAATTTTGTTAGTTCTCATAATGTTTTAACAAATACTAAAATTAGTGGTGCAATATAATAATTAACCATTAAATTACAACAACAAATTAATAAATTTTTTTTCTCCTTTGAATAAGGCTTCTCCAGAAGAACGCAAATTTATAAGTTTTATTATACAAATTGTTATTCGAAATAATTATTTTTACTTTTTTGTAATATTTAACACTTATCTACGTTATTTGTAAGCGATGAAAAACATTATTTCCTCTATACTGCTATTAATGTGTGTGATTTCTTTCGGACAGAAAGGGACCAATATTGAATTGGAATGGAAAGACACACCTCTTTTGTTTTCGGATAACATTAGTGTTGATGTTCCACACTTCCAGACAGAATATTTTTATTACGACGGCAGTAAAAACGCTGTTTTATTTACGTATTCGTATTCGACTTCAACAGAAAACAATTTTGAAATCAGCAACCTAAGCTATGAGACTATCTCAAAAGAACAGTTAGGACGACTGGATATCGAAAAACTCCCTCGAGAAATACACAAACAGGTTTCGGTAAACAAAAGCCGCGATATTAGTTTTCTGAGCATCGAGTTTTCTCCCATAATCAGAGAAGGTACTACTTTTAAAAGAGTAAAATCGTTCACTTTAACCTCCTCAAACACCTACAGTACGTTCAGCGCATTAGACATAAACGAGGTTCCTACCGTTACCAATTCAGTATTGACGAATGGCGAATGGTTTAAGTTTTATGTCGAAAAATCAGGAGTTTATAAGGTATCACGCTCGTTTATTCAGAGCTTGGGAATGAATCTAAACAACGTAAATCCTCAAAAAATAAAAATTTACGGAAACGGAGGACGAATGATTCCTCTTATGAATAATGTGGAATATCCGTTTGATTTACAGGAAAATGCCATTCAGATTATCGGAGAAGAAGACGGGAAGTTCGATTCTCAAGATTATATACTTTTTTATGCAGAAGGTGTTGACACTTATAACCAAGAAAGTGATACTCATTTAAATTTATACAGTAATCGTTCCTATTATTACATCACTGCCAGCGGAATAAATGACGGAAAAAGAATTGCTACAATGTCTGAACCTGCAGGAACTCCAACTTTATCGGTTTCGGAATTTGACGATTATCAATTCCACGAAAGAGATTTAAACAACTTTGCCCGAATGGACAGAAAATGGTTTGGAGAAACCTTCAATATCCAAAACGAACAGACTTTTAAATTTACTTTCCCTAATCTGGTTATGTCTGTTCCTATAAAATTTAAAGGAAATACCGCTCTAAACAGCCATCACCTCCCTGCTACCTTTACTTTTTCGGCAAACGGAAACACTATCGGAACTACAGCCTTTGCTCCAGGCACCTCTAATGCTGATTATTCCGGAAGGGAAAGAGCACTCACTACTACTTTTAATGCTTCTTCCGAAAACGTAGATATTACAGTTGCCTACAACAATAATGGAGTTCCAACTGTAACAGGCTACCTCGATTATATTGCTATTACCGCTCGAAGACAACTTCGAGGAACAGGCAAACAGTTTTCGTTTTTTTATGACGAAGCTCAAAACAATATCGGAATTATCGAATACCAAATCAATTCAGCCAATACTATAAAAGAAGTTTGGGATGTTACCGATATTTTTAATGCTACCAAAAAAGAGAATTCTGGAAACACTACCTTTTCTTTCAAAGCCAATATGGGAGAAAAACGAAAATATATAGCTCTGGAACCTAATGATTATTATACCCCGTTGAGAGAAACTCAAAACATGCGGGTTACGAACCAAAATCTGAAAGGCGATATTTTCAAAGACAGCAACGGAAATTTTACAGATGTAGATTACATTATCATAACCCCTGCTTTTCTGAATGCACAGGCTGAAAAATTGGCAAATTTCCACAGAAATAATTCGGGACTTATCGTAAAAGTGGTTAATCTCGAAAATATTTATCAGGAATTTTCATCAGGAAAACAAGACATAGGGGCTATCCGAAATTTTATCCGATACGTATATTATAATGCCTCACAACCCGACAAACGCATCAAATACTTGAATCTTTTCGGGGATGCTTCCTACGATTTTAAAAACAGAATTCAAGGAAACACGAATATCGTTCCGATTTACCAGCCTTATCGTGGAAACGGAAATTTTTATACAGGAGATAAATGTTCCGATGATTATTTTGTAGTAATGGATAATAACGAAGGAAATCTGTCAAGTACCGACAGACCCGATATTGCAGTAGGGAGAATGCTGGTAAGTACCGTAAATCAAGCAGAGCAAATGGTACAGAAAGTCCTTGATTATTATGACCAGAAGTCTTACGGAAGGTGGAGAAACAACATCACGTTGATTTCTGATGATGTCGACAAAAGTTCTGACAGGAATATGCAATTTCAAATGGACCAACTAGCCAAGGACATCGAACAGAACCGACCTTTCTTTAATATCAATAAGATTTATACCGATGCCTATGTGCAAGAAACTGCTTCGGGAGGAGCGAGATATCCGCAAGCCCGAACAGATATCGTAAATGCTTTTGAATCCGGTTCTTTGATTTTTAACTATTTGGGACATGGAGGAGAAGAAGGTTTGGCACACGAACGAATTTTCGAAAAATCAGACGGACAAAACCTAAACAATAAATTTAAATATCCTTTGTTTATAACCGTTACCTGTTCGTTTACCAAATTCGATAATCCACTCAGACCCACAGCGGGAGAATATGTGTATTGGAATCCTACCGGAGGAGCCGTTGCCATGATTACCACAACAAGAGTTATCGGAATCGGAACGGCAGAGAATTTCAACCTGCGGCTCGGGGAAGTAATGTTCTCCTACGGAAATTATGCAGGGCAACCCTATCCAACCATCGGAGAAGCGTTGCGATTAGCCAAAAACTACCACGGAAGTATGGATGCTACCCGAATGGTAGCCTGTGTAGGAGACCCTGCCTTGCAACTGGCTATTCCTAAACCAAATGTTGTTCTTACGCATATTAATGATACTCCCGTAAACGATTTTACAGGAAGTCTGGAAGCACTTTCGTATGTAAAAATGAAGGGAGAAGTTACTAACGAATCGGGAACAATAATATCCAATTATATGGGAGAACTGGCTGTTCAGGTATTTGACAAAAAAATTAACCGAACTACACTGGGAAATGATGGATACATCGAAGGTGGGCAACTTTTAACAATGGATTTCGATATTCTGGGAGAAACCATATTCAGAGGAAATGCAACCGTAGTGGGCGGAATATTTGAGTTTGACTTTGTAGTGCCAAAAGACATACGGATTCCGATTGATTACGGAAAAGTAAGTTTTTATTCCAAAAGACTAATGCCTTTAGAAGACAAAACAGGATATTCTAATGAAGTAAGAATCGGAGGCATAAACGAAAATGCTCCAGTTGACAACACAGCTCCTACCGTAAAATTATACATGAACGATACCAACTTTATTTCGGGAGGAATCACCAACGCCTCTCCTATCTTTTTGGCTTATCTCGAAGATGAAAACGGAATGAATACAGCCGGAGGAATCGGACACGACATGGTTGCCATTCTGGACGGAGATGAAACCAATCCGTACATCCTCAACGATTATTATCAAACCGAATTAGACGATTATACCAGCGGTAAAATTTCGTATCCGTTCAGAAATTTAGCGCCCGGATTGCACACCATTACTTTTAAGGCTTGGGATGTTTACAACAATATGGTTACGGCCGAAATTCAATTTATCGTGGTGGGTGACGATAAAATTCAACTCGAAAACGTATTGAATTACCCAAATCCGTTTGTGAGCTATACCGAATTCTGGTTTTCGCACAATCGTCCCTTCGAACCCCTTGAAGTGCAGGTGCAAGTCTTGACCGTAACCGGAAAAGTTGTGTGGACTCAGAATCAAACCATTATGACCGAAGGCTTTTTGTCAAGAGATATAACCTGGGACGGGCGAGACGATTTCGGAGATAAAATTGGTAAAGGAGTATACGTATATAAGCTTACAGTCAAATCAAGTTTTACAGGAAAAAAAGTAGAAAAATACGAGAAACTCGTTATACTTTAGGATAGAATAGTATATTTGTGCAACATAAAAAAAGAAATATCAGAGAATGAAAAAAATCGCATTATTAGTTATTGGTTTGTTTACTCTAAAAGGAGCTGTTGCTCAAGATAATAATCGTGTTATATCAACAGCTGTTCCGTTTTTACTAATCCCTGCTGATGCACGTTCTGCAGCCATGGGAGATGTTGGAGTAGCAACTTCGGCAGACGGGTATTCGCAACAACACAATCCCGCCAAATATGCTTTTGCCCTTGATGAGCAAGGAGTTTCTGTAAGTTATACACCTTACCTTACCGAATTGGTAAATGATATTAATTTAGGTCAATTAAACTACTACAACAGACTCAACGAACGTAGTGCAG
>Ga0209075_1003446_pt1 | contig 13175 bp, 8 predicted proteins | sample Stecom2011_FD_187523 | JGI IMG/M metagenome (GOLD analysis project Ga0209075, IMG submission 187523) | Agricultural soil microbial communities from Utah to study Nitrogen management - Steer compost 2011 (SPAdes) (version 2) | ecosystem: Environmental > Terrestrial > Soil > Agricultural land... | reverse complement strand
GAGATTATACATTTCAAGAATATAACACATTGACTGCAGGAATAGCATTTAGTTTCAATTAGTGGGATTTTCTGTAAAATGTAGTAATTAATCCTCTGTTTGCTTTAAGATAATTTGTAAATTTGCACAACTTTTTAAACAACATAAACACATTAATATAAATGAAAGTAACAATTGTAGGAGCAGGAAACGTAGGAGCTACCTGTGCAGATGCTATTGCATTCAGAAGAATTGCCAGTGAGATAGTTTTAGTAGATATCAAAGAAGGTTTTGCAGAAGGTAAAGCCTTGGATATTACGCAAACACAAACTACTTTAGGATTTAATACAAAAGTAACCGGAAGTACCAACGATTATTCAAAAACAGCAGGAAGTGACGTAGTGGTAATTACTTCCGGAATTCCTAGAAAACCAGGAATGACTCGTGAGGAACTTATCGGAATCAATGCAGGAATTGTAAAAGGAGTAGCAGAAAATGTGCTGAAATATTCTCCTAATACAATTATTGTAGTGGTGTCCAATCCTATGGATACAATGACCTATTTGGCTCTTAAAGCGACTGGATTGCCGAAAAACAGAATTATCGGAATGGGAGGAGCTTTAGATAGCTCACGTTTCAAAACCTATTTATCAATGGCGCTTGACAAACCAGCTAACGATATTCAGGGAATGGTAATCGGAGGACACGGAGATACAACGATGATTCCGTTAACCAGACTAGCGAGCTACAACGGAGTGCCTGTTTCTGAATTTTTATCAAAAGACGAATTAGCGAAAGTTTCAGCTGATACTATGGTAGGAGGAGCCACGCTTACAGGGCTTTTAGGAACCTCAGCTTGGTATGCTCCTGGAGCCTCAGTATCGTATTTGGTTGATAGCATCCTAAACGACCAAAAGAAAATGATTCCTTGTTCAGTAATGCTAGAAGGAGAATACGGACAAAATGATATCTGTATGGGAGTTCCTTGTATTATCGGTAAGAACGGAATAGAAGAAATTGTAGACATTAATCTTGATGATAACGAAAAAGCATTATTTGCTAAAAGTGCAGAGGCAGTTCGCAATATGAACGATGCTTTGGCTTCGGTGTTGTAAAAAAGATAAGAATAAGATGTGAAAACCTTTTCAGAGTTCTAAAACTTGAAAAGGTTTTTTTTGTTTTAAAATAAATTTTAATTAAAAAATAAATTGTTTAATCTTTATTGAAATCATATATTTGTCCGTTTTTTTAGTAGTACTCTATAATATTAAAGTGTTTTACTCAAAACGATAAAAAACCATAATAATCTAAATTTAACTCAGAATTATAATGCAGAACAAGGGACTCATTAGATTTTTTGCAATTTTGTTTGCAATCGTATGTATTTATCAACTTTCATTCACCTTTGTAACCAACAAAGTAAAGAAAGATGCTGTAGCTTTCGCTCAAGGAGATAGAGAAAAAGAAGCATATTATCTGGATTCTATCAAGACCGTACCGGTTTATCCTATTTTTGGATATACCTACGAAGAGGTTGAAGAAAGACAAATCAACAAAGGACTTGATTTGGAAGGAGGTATTAACGTTACGCTTCAGATTTCTGTAAAAGACATCATCAACGGATTGGCCAACAATTCTCAAAACCCTGTTTTTGTAAAGGCTCTTGCCAATACAGACCAGGTCAGAAGAGCGCAAGAAACTTATCTCGAAGCGTTTTTCAAAGCATTTGACGAAGCAAACAAAGAAGCAGGAAGCAATGTGAGATTAGCCTCGCCTGATATTTTTGCCAACAGAAACTTTGACGATAAAGAAATCAACATCAATTCTTCGGATGCAGATGTAAAAAGAGTTTTGGCAACTAAAGTTGACGAATCAGTAGAGAGTGCTTATCAGATTCTGAGAGAGCGTATCGATAAATTCGGAGTTACACAGCCTAATATCCAAAAAATAGGAAATACAGGACGTATTTTGGTAGAGCTTCCGGGAGCTAAAGATGAAGTTCGTATCAAAAAACTTCTTCAAAGTTCGGCTCAGTTAGAGTTTTGGGAAGTATATAAAATGGAAGAAATCGGAAACTTTTTGATGGCCGCCAACGAGGAACTCAAAAAGCAAACCGCACCTCAACCTGAAGAAACTATTCAAGATACATTAGCTCCAAAAAGTGATATCGAATCTTTATTGACAGACAGTTCTGATGAAGAAAGGACGACTTTAGGACCGATTATCGACAAAATGGTTGCTTTCGGTGGAGGACAAGTTTTAGGTTATTATTCCGTAAAAGATGCACCTGAAATCGAAGCGTATTTAAATCAACCAAATATCAGAGCTTTACTTTCAGGAGACCAAAGATATGTTAAGTTTTTATGGAGTAAACCATCTGTTCAATATATTGAAAATAACCAAGTTGTTGGATATTCTAAAAACACCAAAGCCGAAAGAATGGAGGTTGTTGAACTGTATGCCATCAAAGGAAACAGAGAAAACAAACCTGCGCTTGGAGGAAGTGTAGTAGTTGATGCCCGTTCAGATTTTGACCAGTTCGGAAAACCGGCTGTTTCGATGAGAATGAACTCTAACGGAGCTAAAGAGTGGGAAAAAGTAACTCGTGAAGTAGCAGCAAGACAAGGAGCAATTGCAATTGTTTTGGATGATCAGGTGTATTCTGCACCAAACGTAAACGAAGCTATTTCGGGAGGAAATTCAAGTATTTCAGGAAACTTTAAATTAGAAGAAACTACCGATTTAGCTAACATCCTAAAAGCAGGTAAATTACCTGCCTCAGCCGATATTGTACAATCAGCTGTGGTGGGACCATCACTCGGACAACAAGCAATCGACAACGGAATGATGTCGTTCCTAATCGGATTTGCAGTAGTGTTGTTTTGGATGGTATTCTATTACGGACGTACAGGTATGTATGCCAACGTAGCTCTTGTAGTAAACTTACTTTTCATTTTTGGAATTTTAGCTTCTTTAGGAGCTGTACTGACGCTTCCGGGAATTGCCGGTATTGTGCTCACGATGGGTACGGCAATTGATGCCAATATTATTATTAACGAAAGGGTAAAAGAAGAACTCCGAGCAGGAAAATCAACTCGAGATGCAGTAGATTATGCCTTTAGCTGGAACGGAGCATTATCGTCTGTATTTGATGCAAATATTACGACATTCTTAGTGGGGATTATCCTATTTATATTCGGTTCGGGACCTATTCAAGGGTTTGCTACTACTTTACTGATTGGTATTCTTACGATTTTATTTACGGCTATCCTTATTCCGATGTTGTTTATTTACGGAAGATTGGACAAAGGAAAAGAAGTGAAGTTCTCAACCTCGTTTACAGAAAGCTGGTTTGTAGGAACTAAGTTTGATTTCTTGAGTAAAAAGAAGATGGCCTATATCTTATCAGGTATTGCAGTGCTTATCAGTATTGTACTTTTATCGACAAAAGGATTGAACCCGGGAGTTGATTTTGTAGGAGGAAGAACCTACCAAGTTAAGTTTGACAAACCTGTTGATGCTAACGAAATTAAAGATAAACTACACGAAGTTTTCGGGAGTGCAGAGGCTAAAACCTTTGGTTCATCAGATCAATTGAGAATTACAACCAAATACAAAGTAGAAGAAGAAAGCACTGAGGTGGATGACGAAATTAACCAAATGCTTTATGATAACCTGAAAGAGTATCTGCCTGCTACACTTACTTTCGAAGAGTTTATGTCAAGCCACGAAGACAAACAGCTTGGAGTTTTACAATCCTCAAAAGTAGGACCAACCATTGCTGACGACTTGAAATACGACTCAATGAAAGCCGTATTAGGAGCATTAGCAGTAATGTTTTTATATATCCTCATCAGTTTCAGAAGATGGCAGTTCTCATTAGGAGCGGTTGTCGGATTGGCTCAAAACGTAATTATCGTATTAGGGGTTTATTCTGCTACGTATTCGATTATGCCTTTTAATATGGAACTTGACCAACACCTTATTGCAGCTATCTTAACGGTAGTAGCTTATTCGATTAACGATACGGTGATTGTGTTTGACAGGGTTCGTGAGTTTTTGAGAAACAGACAATCACAACATACCGGAGAAAGTTTTGTCGATACGGTTAATCACGCTCTGAATACTACCTTGAGTAGAACCATTAACGTTTCGTTGAGTTTGGCAGTTGTATTATTAGCCATCTTTATCTTCGGAGGAGAATCACTTCGAGGGTTTATCTTCGCAATTCTAATCGGTATTATTGTAGGTACATTTACTTCAATATTCATTGCTACTCCAGTTATGGCAGACACCATGATTAAAAGCGGAGCAGATAAGGTTATAGAGGAAGAAAACCCGGAACAAGTACAAGCCTAATAACATTAAAATAAATTATAAAATTCCCTTAAGACATTAGTTTTAAGGGAATTTTTCTTTTGTAAAAAACAAAGGACTGATGTGTTATTTTTAGCCTTTATGGTTATGATGTTCTGCATGATGATTATAGCCTAAATTTTTCCACTGGATGCTTTAACGGAGGATTTAAGCACAGCTGTTTATAGTACTTGTTATCCAAGAGCAGATAGTTTAGGAAGAAAGATGTATCAATATCGATTTTACTCTCGCTTATCGGATTAGTTTCAACAAGATGTGTAACCAATCGAATTGGAATATCGGAAACCTTTGTTCTGATTTATAGGATAGGTATTGGTTCTTTTTCTGTAAGAGAATGGTTTCAGAACAGGGAAGAAACGAGTTGTCTTAAAACTGATATTTCAGTGAAAGTCCCAAATTGTTTCCGTTGTTCAGATCATCTCTATACCAGTCGGTATTTAAAGACAGATTTTCGCTTACGTTAAACTGCTTGAGGTGTGCAGCTACATTGGCCTCTACAATATTCAAAATATAAAACCCTACGGTAATAAGCATCGAGAGGTCTCTGTTTCTTTGAAAACCTTTTTGAGCATCAAGAAGTTTCTGATTGTCCAGGTATTTTTCTCCTTGAAATTCGTCATCGTTAAAACCTGCCATACGTCGTTTGTAAGCATCTCTATAGCGATGATATTGGTTGTTACTGTGGATGTAGTAATAAGTACTTGTTCCGATAGCTACATACACCAACGGAACCTTCCAATAATCTTTGTTGTAGGCTTGTCCCAGCCCAGGAAGTAGGGCCGAATAAAAGGCTGCTTTAGAAGGTCTCAAAGGATCGTCGTTTAATACGATAATTGAATCCTGAACCACTCGGAATTCATCAGTATCTGAAGATTGAGAAAAGACAAAGTTTCCGGCAAGAAAAATGAGTAGTATGTATAAAGCTCTTTTCAACTATTTTTCGATTAGTTTTAATAATCTGTTGAAGTCCTCTTCAGAATGAAACGGAATGATAATTTTCCCTTTTCCGTTGGAGGCTTTTACATCGATTTTTGCTCCAAAGAAATCGGATAAATTCTTTTTAGAATCCGCATCAATTTCAAATGATTTACCTGCTTTTTTGACTGTTTTTGGCTTTAAGCTGTCTTGATATTGTTTGACCAAATTTTCGGTTTCTCGAACCGAAAGCGACTGACGAACCACTTTGCGGTAGATGTCGATCTGAGCGTCTAAATCTTCGATATTTATCAGGGCTCTACCGTGCCCCATGCTGATAAAACCATCTCTCATCCCAGTTTGAATAATGGGGTCGAGTTTAAGAAGGCGTAAATAATTAGTAATTGTAGAGCGTTTTTTCCCGACTTTTTCGCTCATTTGTTCTTGTGTAAGTCCGATTTCGTCAATCATTCTTTGATACGAGAGCGCTACCTCAATCGGGTCAAGGTCGCTTCGTTGGATATTCTCGACTAAGGCCATCATCAACGAATCGTTATCATCAGCAATTCGGATATAAGCCGGAATCGTTTTTAGGTCGGCAAGCTTGGAAGCGCGAAGTCTTCGTTCTCCCGAAATCAACTGGTATTTGTTAAAGTCTAATTTTCGGACAGTAATGGGTTGGATAATTCCCAATTCTTTGATAGAAGCAGCCAGTTCTTGCAAGGTTTCTTCGTTAAAGTTACTTCTTGGCTGAAACGGGTTTATCACGATGGTGTCTATGTCAAGCTCAACGATATTGCCAATAACCTTGTCTGCATTTTTGTCGTCAATAGACTGAATATCATTGGCAGGATCTTTCAAAAGTGCCGAAAGTCCTCTTCCAAGTGCTTGTTTTTTAGTGGCTTTAGTCATTTTCTACTTTGCTGTTTTTCTTTATAATTTCTTCCGCTAATTGCAGGTAATTTGCTGCTCCTTTGCTCGTAGCGTCATAATTGATAATACTTTCTCCAAAACTCGGAGCTTCGGACAATTTGATGTTTCGCTGGATGATAGTTTTGAAGACCATGTCTCCGAAATGTTTCTGGACTTCTTCTGCCACTTGGTTAGACAGCCTCAGACGAGAATCAAACATGGTGAGCAATAAACCTTCGATATCTAAGTCTGGATTGTGGATTTTCTGAACACTTTTTATCGTATTCAACAATTTCCCTAATCCTTCAAGAGCAAAATATTCGCATTGAATCGGAATAATAACCGAATCAGCTCCAGTAAGGGCGTTCAAAGTAAGCAATCCCAAAGACGGGGCACAATCAATCAGGATGTAATCATAATCATTTCTGATTTCTTTGATTGCCTCCTTGAACATATATTCTCGGTTTTCTTTATCAACTAATTCGATTTCGATAGCAACCAAATCAATATGTGAAGCAATAATATCCACATTTGGAGTATTGGTTTTGAGAACAGCTTCTTTGGCAGATACGCTGTGTTCTAACATCTGATAGGTGCCCTTTTCGATGGTTTCGATATCAATGCCCAATCCCGAACTGGCATTTGCCTGAGGATCTGCATCAATAAGCAAAACCTTCTTTTCTAAGACTCCTAAAGAAGCAGCTAAATTAATCGAAGTGGTTGTTTTCCCTACTCCACCTTTCTGATTGGCAATAGCAATTATTCTACCCATTTTTATATAAAAAATTAGTTCGTAAAAATACAACAAATTACTGATTTTAAAAACTAAAGTTTCAAGAGTTCTTTAACAAAAAAAGAAGCTGTTTCAAAATTCAGAGTTTTGAGACAGCTTCTTTGTATTAAATTCTGTTGTATGTTTTTATTTATACACCATTACTTCAGATGAGCTCTTAGCATCCATGCTGTTTTTTCGTGTTGTTCGGCAAGTGCATCCACATAATCTTCGGTTCCTTGGTCGATCTCGTCTTCAAGTGCAATTACTTGTTCTCTGATGTAGGTAATAATCGTTTCGTAATCATTCAGAAGTTCAGAAATGTAACTCATAGAGTCGTTTTTTCCTTTTCTTTGTTCTGTCAGATGGGTCAGTTCAAGGTATTCAGCCATGGTTGCAGGAGCATAATGTCCAACTTTTCTGAGACGCTCTGCTACTTCATCAAATATAGTTGCCAATTCGGTATATTGTTCTTCAAAATAAACGTGCATAGCGTGAAAGTCAGGACCTTCTACATTCCAGTGTGCATTTCGTGTTTTTAGGTACAATACAAACTCATCAGCTAATAATACAGAAAGAAAATCTGCTACTTTTTGAGATACTTTTGGGTTATACCCATTTTTATTTTTTTTTGCCATAATAGTATATGTTTTATAATTAGACATCGTTTAAATTTCTATTGTAAAGATACGAAAAAACACTGAGAATTCCTTCTTAAACTATTGATAATCCTTATACAGGAATAAAAAAAGCGAATGAGAGTCATCTCATTCGCTTTTTCGCTTTACAGATTCTAATTCAGTTAAACTGATAGCATTCGTTTAATTTTTAATAGTACTTTTCACTTCAGTAAGTCCACGTTTTCTTAGTAGTGGTTCGATGCTTGGTTCAGCTCCTCTGAATCGTTTGTAAAGCTCCATCGCATCTTCGGTATTTCCTTTTTCAAGGATATTTTTACGGAAGGCATTTGCTTTTTCTTGGTTAAACAATTCAGTTGATTTAAACGCTTCAAATGCATCGGTATCCAAAACACCTGCCCAGATATAGCTGTAATATCCTGCAGCATACCCGCTTGGGCTAGAGAAGATGTGCAAGAAGTAAGGGCTTCTGTATCTAGAGATAATTGCATCGGTCAATCCGATTTTTCTCATACTCGCATCCTCGAACGTATCAATATTAACAGTAATTGGTTCAATCTGCGTATGATAATCCATATCTAAAAATGAAGCGGCCAAATATTCAACCGTAGCAAATCCTTGGTCAAAAGTTCCTACTTCCTCAATTTTTTGGATAAGAGCATCCGGAATGGTTTCTCCAGTTTGATAGTGTTTAGCGTATGATTTCAGAACTTCAGGGTCAGAACCCCAATTTTCTAGGACTTGTGATGGTAATTCTACAAAATCTCTAGAAACGCTTGTTCCTGCCAGACTTTGATATTTTACGTTTGACAGAAGTCCGTGAAGAGCATGTCCAAATTCGTGGAAATAGGTCAATGCTTCGTCAAAAGTAAGTAGGGCAGGAGTGTCTCCAACTGGTTTTGTAAAGTTACAAACGATAGAAATAACAGGGGCTACACGTTTTCCGTCAACAGTTTTCTGGCTGCTGTACGAGGTCATCCATGCACCTCCTCTTTTTGATTCTCTTGGGTGAAAATCCATATAAAGTACACCTACAAAATCTCCGTTAGCTTCGGTAACTTTCCAAAGTGTAGCCTCAGGATGATAAGCTGGTGCATCCTTAACTTGCTCGAATTGAAGTCCGAAGAGTTTTTTAGATACATCAAATACTCCGTTTTGTACATTCTCCAGACTCAAATAAGGTTTAACTTCTTGCTCATCAAGGTTGTATTTTGCCTTACGTATTTTTTCGGTATAATACCTCCAGTCGTAAGGTTGAACTCCTCCCGAAATGCCGTCTGCTTCCATCATTTTTTTGATTCCTGCTTCTTCCTCTTTGGCTTTGGCAAGTGCCGGAACCCAAAGTTTGTTCAGTAATTCGTAAACTCCCTTTGGATCTTTAGCCATTGTTTCTTCCAGAGAATAATCAGCATAAGTCGAATGCCCCATTAAATTGGCTTTTTCTAAACGAAGATTTGCAATTTTTTGTAGTTTATCGTTGTTATCAAATTCTCCTCCGTTTCCTCTGTTTTGGTAAGCGTTGAAGATTTCTTTACGAAGTTCACGATTGTCGGCATATTGCAAGAAAGGCATCACAGAAGCGTTTTGCAAAGTAAAAACCCATTTTCCTTCTTTGTTCTTATCTTTCGCTGTTTGGGCAGCAGCCTGAATAAGTCCGTCAGGAAGCCCTGCCAAATCTTCTTGATTGTCAACTACCAATTCGTATTTGTTGTTTTCTGCCAATACGTTGTTTCCGAACTCAAGGGTCAAAAGCGAAAGTTCAGCGTTTATTTTACGAAGTTTGTCTTTGTCTTCATTCGACAGATTGGCTCCGCTTCGTACAAATCCTTTGTAGCTCTCTTCCAGAAGTTTTGACTCTTCCATCCCTAAACCAAGTGATTCTCTTTTATCCCAAACCGCCTTTACTCTTTGGAATAACTTATCGTTAAGGTTGATGTTGTCTGAGTGCTCTGACATTTTAGGAGAAAGCGTTTTGGCAATTTCCTGTAATTTATCGTTGGTGTTTGCACTAGTTAAGTTATAGAAAACACGAGCATTTCGTCCGAGAAGGCTTCCCGAATTTTCCATAGCTTCGATGGTGTTTTCAAAGGTCGGTTCTTCTGTACTGTTTGCAATAGCATCAATTTCTGCTTGATGTTGTTTGATAGCTTCCAAAATAGCAGGTTCGAAGTGTTCGTCTTTGATTAAATCAAAAGGTGGAACTCCATACGGAGTATCGAAAGTTGCTTCCAGAAGTGGATTCTCATTCATAGTTGTTGTTTTTTCGTCTGCTTCTTTTTTGCAGGAAAGCATCGTGAATACCAATGCACCTGCCAAAATAAGGTTTGTTTTTTTCATAATAGTTGTTTGACAAATTAGCGGTAAAGTTAATAAAATTTATAGACTCTTAAAAAACTCTTTCAAAACCTCATCATTCAGTAGGGTTGGAGTTGCGATTTCTAAAATACATTTTGTGTTACACTTTAAAAACTTTTCTAATCCGACTTCGGTTTCGAGCTCGTTTTGAGCATGGAAATAATTAAATCCAAACATTTTAGCTAAGTGTGAGGCATTCAGGTTGTGTTGTGTTTCAAAAAACGTGCTGAAGACTTCATTTTTTTGATGCCCCGGAAGAATTCTGAAAATTCCTCCTCCGGAATTATTAATCAGAATTATTTTGAAATTTTCAGGAATATAATTATTCCACAACGCATTACTGTCATAAAAAAAGCCAACATCTCCGGTAATCAAAACCACGGGTTTTTTGGATGTTATTGATGCTCCGACAGCTGTTGAAGTACTCCCGTCAATGCCACTTGTTCCTCGATTGCAGAATACTTCGATTGATGATTTTAAATCAAATAATTGTAAATACCTGATAGCTGAACTGTTACTGATTTGTAGTTGAATAGTATCAGGCAAAGCCTTTACGATTTTATCAAAAACCAGAAAATCCGAATAAGGTGCTTTTTGACTAAAGGTCAATGATTTTTCTGTTCTTTCCGTTTTTATGTGTTGGACAAAATAGTTGTAATTACTTGAAATTGGACGTGTATCAGATATAATTTTTTTAAAGAAATCATTTGGACGCTCTTTGATGTGATGGGTCAAGCAACCGAAAGTGTCATAAGCTCTTAAGGTATCAATATGCCAATGTTGTTGGGGTTGGTACTTCCGTAAAAAGGCTTTGATTCGCTTGGAAATAATCATTCCTCCAAAAGTAATTAGTAAATCGGGTTGTAGCACTTCAAATTCTTCGTTCGAGAAAGGTGTAATCAAAACATCAATTTTGCTGACAAATTTTTGATGATGAAGATTAGACGTGGTTTCCGTCATTACCACCACCGAAGGATCATTGGCCAATTTTTCGATATTTTCCGAATCAATTTGGTCTGGATAATTTGTTCCGACTACAATCAGTTTCTTTTTTGCGGAATTCCAAATATCAGTATATTCGGATAAATTATAATTGGTGAAATTCGAATTTTGAATTTGCGTAACAATCGGTTTTACAGAGAGTTCCGAAACAGTTTCGTACAAAGGCTCCTCAAAGGGTATATTAATATGTACAGGACCTTTTTTCCGTACAGAAGTATCCAGCGCTTCAATGATTTTACGGTTGTTTTCTTCTGATTCATCCTCCAGTAAATTGGCATTGTACAACGAATGGTTATGAAAAACATTTTGTTGACGAATAGTCTGTCCATCACCAATATCTATCTTTGATAGTGGTCTATCAGCTGAAACCACCACCAGTGGGATGTGCGAATAAAAAGCTTCTGCCAATGCAGGATAATAGTTCAACAGTGCAGAGCCAGATGTGCAAACAACGGCTACAGGTTTTTGGAGTTGCTGGGCAATTCCCAAAGCAAAAAATCCAGCTGCTCTTTCGTCTGCTATACTATAACAAGTAAAATCAGGATGGGAAGCAAAACCAATAGTAAGTGGGGCATTTCGCGAACCTGGAGAAATTACGATATGTTCGATTTCTTTCTGTCTGAATATCTCGATTAAGCTTTGAGCTAAAGGTATTTTAGGGTAAAGCATTTGTAGTGGTTTGGAGATGATATAAAACAAATAAAGCTCCTGTAGAACAAGAGCTTTTTTCTGTGATCGCGACAGGATTCGAACCTGTGACCGTCTGCTTAGAAGGCAGATGCTCTATCCAGCTGAGCTACGCGACCTGACCAATAAGTTTTTACTTATTAAGTCGGGGTGGCAGGATTCGAACCTGCGACCTCCTGGTCCCAAACCAGGCGCGATGACCGGACTACGCTACACCCCGAGAAGCGGAGAGACAGGGACTCGAACCCTGGCGACCGTTACCAGTCGACAGATTAGCAATCTGCTCCGTTACCACTCCGGCACCTCTCCTGAATCAAAAAGAACTTGTTGTTTTTTGAGGATGCAAATGTAATATAACATTCTGTTATTTACAAATGTTTTGTGTTTTTTAATTTGATTATTTAGTATGAGCTAATAACCAACGAATTAAAAAAATGAATATTATATAAAAAAAGAGTAATTTAGTGCCTCAATTTTTTCCATGCTTACAACAGTTCAAAATCAGTTGTCAAAAAAGTACAATCAGATACATTCCAAAAAACTTCTACTTGCAATAAGTGGAGGTATCGACAGTATGACTTTACTCGATTTGATGCAAAAATCAGCGTTTAATATTTCTGTTGCTCATTGTAATTTTAGGTTAAGAGGACAAGAAAGCGATTCGGACGAAAGCTTTGTGACAAATTATTGTAAGCAGAATAATATTCCTTTTTATTCCAAATGGTTTGATACAGCAAAATATGTTTCCGAAAACAAAGTTTCTATTCAAGTTGCAGCTCGGGAATTGCGTTACGAGTGGTTTTTTGAGCTAAAAAATGAACATAAATTTGACTATATCGTAACGGCTCATCATTTGGATGATAGTTTAGAAACCTTTTTTATCAACCTTTCGAGAGGAACGGGAATCGAAGGACTAACTGGAATTCGTGACAATGAAAACATCATTCGCCCGCTACTCGAATTTTCGAGAAAAGAAATAGAGGAATATGCAGCCGAACAACGCATTAAATGGAGAGAAGACGCCTCTAATCAATCGGATAAATATTTAAGAAACAACATCAGACACCATATTATTCCGCTTTTAAAAGAAATAAACCCTGACTTTCTGAGTTCATTTTCAAAAACAACAGGCTATTTGCAAGAAGTTCAAAGTTTTTCGGACGAAGCAGCAGCAGAGATTTTGGGCACATTGCTAATTCAAGAAAATAACTTTAGTTTATTGAAAATAAGTGATTTAAAACGGTATAAAAACTATAAATTCATAGTGTACAAATGGCTTTCAAAATACAGGTTTACAGCGTGGAATGACATTTATAATTTGATAGAAGAAGCTCAAAGCGGAAAATTTATAGAAACTACAAATTTCAGGTTGCTAAAAAACAGAAACGAACTGATTTTATCCGAAAAAAACACTGGGTTTTCGGAAGAAGAATTTTTGATTTCAGGAGATAAAATAACCTATCCGATACACCTACAATTGTCAGAAGTGAATCAACTGTCAGATGTATTCCATGCAAATGTCATTTTTATTGATAAAA
>Ga0209075_1003444_pt1 | contig 13177 bp, 17 predicted proteins | sample Stecom2011_FD_187523 | JGI IMG/M metagenome (GOLD analysis project Ga0209075, IMG submission 187523) | Agricultural soil microbial communities from Utah to study Nitrogen management - Steer compost 2011 (SPAdes) (version 2) | ecosystem: Environmental > Terrestrial > Soil > Agricultural land... | reverse complement strand
GTCATGTTTGAGGAAGGTGGTTTTCCCGATTCTGCGTGGTGCGGCCAGGAACATCCCTGAGCTGTAGTCGGCCAATCCTTCACCGGCAAGCTCTCTTACCAGAGCCTCTGCAAGCGTTGGACGATGGTAGATAGGGAGGTCCATGGTTTATCTCCAGTTATCTAGGTATGCGTGAATTATACATCGGCTGATAATTAGATATAAAGCACTGGCTGCCGCGCCCCGCGAGCATGTCGGTTAGGGGCGCCGTTTGCTGCCGGATTTCAGGTTTTCGCGCTATCGCACGATGAACCCTTTTTTACTGCATCATTTCGCTCCATTTGCGCCGATCACCCGGCACTCAAAACGCCATCATGTACCTACAGAGCCAGCCACGAGGCTGGTTGAACATGGTGTGGCGCCACCCGGGCGCCTTGTGTGGAGTGATGGGATGAGTAAAGCAGAGGTACATCGCCAGCGGGTGACATTGCGGATTGAGTTCGACCTGGAGTCGGCGTCCCCCCGGATTGACGACGCCCGCCGAGTCATCGAACTGGCCGCAGCTGACATCGTTGATACCTGCCGGGAGCAGATAAGCGAGCATGGAGGTGTCCGCGTTGACTCCTGTGCGATGCGCTCAAATGCCGCGCCGGTACCGGGCATGGTTCTGCACGGGGGACGCCGTTATGCATAGCCTTTCTGACTTCACGAGTTTTGCCGCCAGTTCGGACATCACGACCTGGCTGATCCCCCTCCTGGCGTTTGTTGTCTGCCTGGTATTTCTGAAGAAACTAATTCGTCTGGCCATCTTTCTGGTGATTGTGGCCGGCGTTTTTCTGCTGCTGGAAAGCCAGGGTATCTACGTCATGGATCACATTGAGAACGCGCTGAACGAGCTCCCACTTGAAGACATGGTTGAGTGGCTGCGCACGGGGAATCGGTAGCCTTGGGTTTGCGCGAAGGGATGCGATCCTGAGCTCAAGTCAAACGGATAACCACGGTAGCACTGCAATGAATGAACAACCGGTTGCAATCATCATCAACGGACTCGCCGGATCAGCGCGGCATTGTGGGAATGGTGTTGAGCTGCGAGGGCCGTGGGCCAGCCATACCGGATACAGGCATTTGCAGGTAGGCATCGCCGGACACGGCGACGCAGGCCAGCTCTACGCCCTCGCGGAAGCCTCCTACGAGGAGCACCGCGCCTATGCCTTTGCGGTCGGTGATGAGCACAGAGATAACGGCTGGAAAACGCTCAGCAGCGGTGTGAAAGGGGAAACCATAGTCCGGCTCCCTGATTGGCACAAAGGGGTAGTATCGCAAGCCCTGGAGGCATACGGCATGACGCTGTATTGCGGCTTCAACCGGCAATGGGCTTTCACCGCTGCCTGCGGTGTGAACGTGGACACCGTTCGCCAGCTTCTTGCCCCGATTCTCCGGCCGGGAACGCGCTTTGCTGATGAGGCGATGTTGGCCTACGACATTGATCTGGCAGCCCGGGCAATGGGGTTTCTGCCCCGCACACCGTTGCAGCAAGGCCCAGCCCAGAAGGCTCTTTTCTGAGGTAACGACATGAATGTGAACCCAGTACAGCCCCTACATGATGATCGCCCCGTCTACTGCGGCAGCGAAGTGGAGAGCTACATCAACCAGCTGCTGGAAGGTGAGATTACTTCCACGGCGATGATCTACTCGGCGATCACTACACAATTCCCAGGTATCACGCCCGAGCAGATTTCTGACTGCACCAACAACCTGTTGGTTGCCATGAGCAGGAAGGCAGTAGGGCATTGAGTCTGGCATCTGAATGTCCGGGTTATGCCCGGTCTGTCCGCTCGCTTCGGCCCAGCGGACGCGTCACCTGCCCAGTGGTGAGCTGCCGGGGCATCCGGCCCGATCAATACATCCCGTAGGGAGAGGAACATGCTGAAGCAGATAGTGAAGCCTTGCCCGTTCTGCGGCAAAGAGCTTGAGGTGTCGCTCGATGATGGTGAGCGTCGTGGTCGGTGCGCCACCCGTCAGTGCAAGGGCGGTAAGCTCCCCATGCTGAGGCTTGACTCCCCCAGCGATATTGCCGCCTGGAACATGCGCGACGGCTGTTATCCTGTGCTGTCTGTATCACTGGAAGTCGCACATCAAATCGCACACAAGCTGACCGAGAGTTACAACGGTAATTACTTTTTCTACCACGAGGAAATGGGCCAGTTCCTGGATCTCCTCGCGGCTGCGGCAGTGCAACAGGAGGTTCCGCACGATGATGATTCTGACCACCCTGTCAGAGAAGACCAGCCCGACACAGGCGCGGGTGCTGTGGCGCACCGGTAGTCGTCGCTACGGTGTGCTTGAAGTGACCCTTGAGGAGGGCCACGACGAATCCGATCTGCTGGCCGAGCTGGCTGCGATCAAGCACCTCTTGTTCGACCGGCAGGTATTTGACCGGGCACCGGTATCGGCCCGGGGATACAAGCTGGTGGTCTCAAAGGGGGCGATCAAGAAGCTGGCCCTGGGCAGATCCACCAAGCGTTTCGCCCAACAGTACGCAGTGCCCCTGACAACCCGCCTGGAAGGGATCGACATCGAGGTCTCCCAGAGTCGCGCATGGCTGCCGGCGGAGGAGGAGTTGCCTGTAGAACCTCTGTATGTACAGAAAGAGTTCGCCCGGGACTACGACATGATTGAGACCCCAAGTATGGGGAAGGTGCTGGTCACCCATCATGCTGTGGAGCAGTACATGGAGCGGGTAGTGGGCAACGGAGCGAAAGATCCGCGGCTATCGCTGCAGATGCGTTTGATGAATCCCGAGCTGGAACAGGTTCCCCTGGATGCGAAGGTACTGCGCCACAAAGAGGCCAAATACGGCCGGGCAGACAATGTGCAGATATGGGGTCACCCATCTTCATCCACCCGCTTCGTCGTGCTGCGTGAAAACCCGGATCACGGCGTACTGGTCACCGTATTCAGGCGGTAGTGCCTGTGATTTCAACAACAAAAGGAAGCGATTGATGCTGAAAAAAGCTCTATTTATCGGCGCTGTGATGGGCGCCGTATCCACGCATGCCGCTGCTGACATGTACAACTACATCGGTATCAGCGCCGGCCAGGCCAAGGCGGAGCGACCCTCTCTGCTGACTGACTCGCGGACCTTCATTAACCATTGGGAAGCGGAGTTAGGGATGGGCTCTGCCAATTCGGTTATCACCCGCGCTGACGGACGGATCAGCTCTGACGGCAAGGACTCCGCGTATAAACTGGTGTTCGGACTTCAGATCAATCCGTATCTGGCGGTCGAGGCACAGTATGCCGACTTTGGCGACTCATCCGTTGATCAGCACAGCGGGGCGAGCTGGCTGACCGCTGCGGGTATGTCCTCCCCGATCTACACTGACGCTGACATGGAGGAGAGCTACAAGCTCAAGACCAGCGGCCCGGGTATCAACCTCGTCGGGAACATTCCGGTGCATGATCGCGTAACCCTCATCGGCAAGGTGGGGTACCACTACCTGAGAACAAAAATTCAGCAGTCCATTACCACTTCATTGGTCCGTGGCGAGTTGATAGGGGGCGTCAAGAATGAACGCGTCTCATCGACCGCAGAGGGTGGGAAGAACGTGACAGTGAGGGAGTGGGTACCAAGCCTGGGCGTTGGGGTGGATTTCCTGCTGCATCATGACCTCTCGATCGCGCTGGAGTACGAGCGGTACTTTGGCGTGGGAGACGGGCCTCTGGAGAATGGCCACGGCGACAGAGGCAGTTTCAAGCACGATCTGGACTTTCTCTCCCTGGGCCTGCGCTACAGTTTCTGACCCTTCCGGTTGGCCTTCACCCCTCCCTGCCAGGAGAAGATCCAGAGGAGAGGGGGGGCCTGATCTCCTTTCACGATTCCAGCCCCCTCCAGCTTCAGGCGACTTCTGTCTGATCTGCCGCTGCGTGGTGCTTACCTTGCGCAGTGGCCCGCCGGGTGATCTTGACCGGCACGACGCTGATCGAGGTGCCGGCGAACGCATTATCCCAGACCGCACCGAACTCGATAGCCACTCCTTCCAGGTGCTGCTGGGCTGACCGAACTGCAGTGGCGGGCAAGACCGCAACGAGGCGCCCGCCGGGGGCCAGCAGCGATACCGCTTTGCGCAGGTGCGCCTGCCACCGGCCTTCGCTGTAGGGCGGATTCATCACGATGGCGGAGAACAGCCGGCCAGGCTCCCAGGCGAGAAAATCCGCCTGAACCACTCGATGTCCCTTCTCCCGCAAGATCCTGCAGTGCAGGGCGCTGATCTCGACACAGGTGGTCTGCGCCGGCGGCAGATGATCGGCTATCCCGCCTTGGCCGGCGCTCGGTTCAAGGATGATGTCCGACTCGTGGATCTGCGCCATCCGCACGAGCTGTGCGCTGAGTGCCGGGGGGGTCGGATAGAACTGGTGGCTCTTGTGATCAGGTAGCACCCCGCTTGCTATCACATCCTGCACCGCCTCTGCCGGCCGATAGTCGAACTGCCAGTACGTCAGGTGCGGATGATGGCTGCAGCGCGTGTGGGTGCCGCCCAGGGCGGTGAGAACGGTCTCCAGCTCGGCCATCAGGTGCTTGCTGGGTTTTCCGGTGGGGCGATATGCCAAGGTGTTGGGCTCCGCAACCCGGCGGTGTCCGGTCGCGCTGCGCATGCACGGCTCCAGGAAAAAGTGCTCCTCCATCTGAGCGAGAGCGGCGAGTACAGCATTGCTCAGAGGGCGGTCGAATAGCGGCTTGGCATGGAAGCTCGCCCCAGGGCGCCTGGCGGGCCGCTGGCGAGACGACTCAGGGATGGCCAGGGGGTACAGATAGGCCAGAATGGCATTGAGCCTCCAGGCCATTTCAGGGTGCACCTCCAGATGCAGGGTGCCGATCTTGAATGCCTTGATGCGCAGGGAGCCGGCGTCACACTCGATCCAGCAGCCGGGCTCCAGCTTGGCCGCTTCCAGTATGGCCGCAGTGCTGTCCCGGTGAGGTTCATCACGGCCCATGAACTTTGCGATGATCAGCCTGAGATCCTGCAGGTACCCTTTGCGCTCCCAGCAGACTGATCCCCATTCGTTGAACATGTTCTGAATGATCATCCGCTTGTAGAACCCCTCCGGGCGGTTGGTGACGTGCGCCCGACTCAGGGCGGAGAATATTCCGTCCACGCGCTCGGCCACGAACCGGGGGCGCCTGCTCAGCAGCGACTCGACGGTGGCTTGCAGGTTGGCCAGCGTGAACTCGGGCATGTCATGCTCGGGGTTGGCTCCGGGCTTATACCCGGGCTCTCGCCAGGCGTTCAGCGTGTTGTACCACTCGCTGCGTCGCTTCTGCGGCATGATGTCCTGCAGCCCCGTGGCGTCCAGTGCCTTCTGCCAATAGGTCGCGGTGAGCTCACGCAGTGCCCCTTCAAGCGCAAATACCTCTGTGACGGAATTGCTGTGCCGCAGGGAGCCCCGGCCATTCGGGCCATTGCCCTCGAAGAAGTAGCGCAGCACACCGAAGTTTGTTTCCTGGGTGATGATCGAGTGCACCTGCTCGATCCGCTGTCGGGTGGCTTCGTACTCGGCCACCAAGGTGGCCAGCGTGTTGAATTCAGTGGGGGGGTAGAAGTGGTCCAGCAGCTCTGCGGGGATGGGGGTAGAGCAGGGTTCGTGATGAGTCTGAATGAGCATGGCATCCTCCATATGTCTACCTGGAGAATGCCGCTACCGCCTGAAAACCCAAGGATGAAGGGGGCGGGGGCAGGGACTCAGAAACTGCTGAAGTCACTGCCTCCCGAGCAGCCGCCGAAGCCACCGTCGAAGCTACTACCCATGGAATCAAAACTGGAGGTACCGAATACGTTGCCCCCTGCGTCCACGGAATCGCTAATCATCGGAAGGCCGGTGGCCGGGTTGACCCCGTGCGACATGGCGATGTCGGAATCAAAGCCCATACCGAGCCCGCCTACCAGGCCATTATTGTCGAAGGCCGAGAACACACCGTCATCATGCGTAGTGCCTGCCGAGAAGCTGAACTCGTCATCATCGCTGGACGCATAGTAAGCGCGCGCTACCCCACGGTCGCCGAGGGCTGCTTCATGCACTGATTCCCCAGCGATATTTTCCGCTGCATGCTGAGGGTAGTGCTCCTGTGCATACGTCTCGAAGGGGACGCAGCCTGGCCGATTCGCCGCGATGCCAAGGCCATCGTGCAGGACGACTCCCTCTCCTCGGGTGGGGTAGACGATGGTCGTGAAACCCTCCCCCGGCTGGTGATTGAATTTGCGTAGAACCGCTTTGAAACTGTCCAGGATGCTCATGGTGGTACCTGTCACTATGATGTTGTCTTGTTATCAGTATGGTACAGCGCGAGGGAAACCCAACAGTCAGTAGCCGAGCCGGCCGCGCTCTACTGACATCACCTGTTTCATCTGATGCAGGCCGACCAACTCACCACCCACCGAATTTCGCCAGGATTGATGCACACTGGTGTAGATCCGGTACAGGTCCTCCATCGTTCGGCGGTAGCGCTCAACTTCCAGCACCAGGCGCCGGACATCCGGATCGGTATTTCGCCTCCAGATTTCACGCAGCTCATTTTGTGTCACGGTCTTGAAGGGGGGCAGATTGCGACTGTACATGTCCATGGAAGGGGCTCAATACTGTATGGATATACATCATTCTATCCGGCTGATCGCGCGATTTCATCTGCCAAGTTGACTTTACCCTGCCGGGGTTTATTCTGGGATATACAAAGGGTATATACCGGGAGGTGTCTATGGAGCAGGGTTCAGTATTCCTGATCAATCGCACCCAGGCGGTGCGGCTGCCCAAAGCCGTGGCGCTGCCTGAGGATGTGAAGCGGGTGGATATCGTCGCCGTGGGCAGGGCGCGGATTATCGTGCCTGCCGGGCAGAGCTGGGACAGCTGGTTCGAGGGGGAGGGTGTGACCGATGACTTCATGTCCCAGCGAGAGCAACCAGCGGACCAGGAACGCGAGGAGTTCTGATGCTGAGGTTCATGCTGGACACCAATATCTGCATCTTCACCATCAAGAACCGGCCGGAGCATGTCCGAGAGATCTTCAATCGCAATCAGGATCGCCTCTGCATCAGCAGCGTCACCCTCATGGAGCTGATTTACGGTGCGGAGAAGTCGTCCATGCCCGAGCGCAACCTTGCGGTCGTGGAGGGGTTTGCGGCCCGGCTGCAGGTCTTGCCTTACGACGAGGCGGGTGCAGCGCATACCGGTCAGCTGAGGGCCGAGCTGGCCAGTCAGGGTAAGCCTATTGGCCCCTATGACCAGATGATCGCAGGCCATGCTCGGTCCCGTGGCCTGGTGCTGGTGACCAACAATCTGCGTGAGTTCAAGCGGGTGCCCGGGCTGAGAGTCGAGGACTGGGTGTCGGCGTGAAGCGGGATGGGGCGCGTCCCTGTGCCCCGGTGCGTCAGCTGCAGTTGCCCGCCTTGCGGTATCCGGCGGAAAGGGCTTCTGCCTCACTGGAGAAGTTCACGATATTTCTCGGGCTCATGGCATCGTAGCTGGGGCATCCCTGGGGTAGGTGGAAAACCCTGCTGTTACGGTTGCCGCGAATGGGCTGGCGGGCATCGGGAGAAACCGCAGAAAAAACCTCCCGCTGAGAATCTGCCCTGGTCAAGGTGGCCGTTCCGCCAAGGCCGTCCCTGGTAGGCCGATGTCCCAGTGTCCAGTGACGCTCACCGGTAACAAACGGATTGTGCCGGCCCACCACCCGGGCGATCCGCGCATCGCGCTCGCGCTCCCATGCATCCACCGGAAACATTCTGTCCCAAGCCATCAGGAGCTGTTGCTGCTGCCTGCTCATGTTCAGTCCGTAACGGTCATGCATGTAGAAGTAGATGCGGGCTACACGGCCTTTCACGGCGTCCCGGGGCTCGGCCATCCGGGCCTTGAAGTCCACTTTGAAGCTGCACTGCCCGTAGTACCCCTGACTTCGCTGCACCGTTCCAAAGCTGTAGTTGCTGCGGTCTGCGTTCACCTCGCCAACGGCGATCACGAGGTTGTGCAGGTCGCTCTCCATGGCGCGAAATACCGGGTCGGTGGCCACGCAGTTCTGCCGGCCCCCGTTCTGCCAGCACTGCCTCTGGTGCCCCATGGTCCAGCTTGGCAGCACATGCTCCCACTCCGTACGTTCGGCGCGGTTTTGCTGCGCGCGGACCTGATACCCGCATGAGGCCATGTCGGTACGTCCTCCCGACTCGCCCACCCACTTCCAGTTGCAGCCGCAGTAGAACGTGCCCTGCTGCCCTCGGTTCTGGTCAAAGTAGACATGCTCTTTCAGCAGCTTTTTTGCCTCTCGGAAGCTGCCCACCTCTGCTGACGACAGGGCTGGCACCATCAGCCAGAACGCCATCAACCACCACAACACTTGTCTCAATGGAATCTCCCCCTGAAAAATTGAAAAATAACCCTGCACCCGGGACCGCCCCTGCGGCCCCGGAGCTCAACCTGTTGCCTGCTTGTTCTTCTGGAATCCCTTCGCGCGGCGGACGTTGTAGCCCTTGATCCAGCGCTCCAGCTCTGCGCAGGGCGCCTGAGGCACCGGATTCAACTGAGCCTCCTTGCCCGGGTTCTCGCCCATGAACGCCCTGTACGCGTAGTAGGCCCATCCGGGTTTCTTCCCGTGCTGTTGTGCGTAGCCAAGCAGCTGGCCATAGACCTCCTGCTTGTGGTTCGGACAGATAACCTTCTTGCGATCCTCCATCTTCACGAGCTTGCCGCTGGCCACCGTGATGCCACGAGCGACCTCCAGCTGATGCCCGCATTTGGGGCAGATGCTGCCGATATGGAGGAAGCTGCACATCTGGCAGGGATGTTCCTGGGGCTCTTTCTCGTCTTTCCTTTCCGGCCGGCGGTCTGGGTTGTCGCCGTCGTTCATGTCCAACGCCGCCGGTAGCGGGTCGGCTGGTTTACCGTTGCGCAGCAGGTTGCCGGCATGGTCGATGATGATGCCGTCCACCTTTCCCCGGTCGGGACAGATCCGCAGCACCCGTCCGAGCATCTGGTAATGCAGCATCAGGCTCTTGGTAGGCCGAGCGATCACGATGCAGCTGGTGGCCGGGTCATCGAAGCCCTTGATCATCATGGCTACCGACACCAGGACGGTCAGTTTCTGCCGGTGATAGAGATCCACCACCGCATGACTTTCTTCGGGCGACATATAGCCGTGAACGCATGCCGCCTTGACGCCGTGGTTCAGGAACTCGTTGGCCAGCTGCTGCGCGTGTGCAACGTCGCAGGCGAACACAAGCGTTTGTCGGCCTTCACCCAGCTCGAACCAGTGCGAGACGACATCCCCAACGATCTTGGCATCGCCCATGACCTTGGACAGGGCGGTCTCCACCCAGTCGCCATTGGAATTGGTGGGCAGCCCGGCCGTGTCCGGCACGAACGGGGCATAGCAGACCGCCGGAACCAGATATCCGCGGTCGGTCAGCTCCTGAATCGTGATGTTGCTCACCATCGAGTCGAAGATGAGCCCCAATCCCTTCCGGAATGGGGTGGCACTGAGGCCGATGACAGGCACCTTGTTCTGCCGGCACCACTCGATCAGCTTGAGGTGGACCTCGAAAATGACGTGGCACTCGTCAATGATGACCAGCTCAGGCGGGTATTTTTCCAGCAGCAGCTGGATGCGCGTACGCAGGGTCTGGACGCTGATGACCTGCAGCGGCTTGGAATAATCGGTGTGGATGTGGTCACCCTGCACCACACCGAGATCATGCTCGGCGCCCAGCCGGCGGACCGACTGATCGAGCAGCCTCAAGCTATCGACAATAAAGTAGGTTCGCGCCCCTTTACTGTAAGCATTGAGCATGATCGTTTTGGCGACCTCAGTTTTGCCGGATCCGGTGGGGCTCATCAAAAGCTGGATGAGGTTCCCCTGCCGAATACCCTGGCGCAACAGGGAGATCTGTTCCGATTGATAGTCACGAAGTTGCATGGCCACCCACCTGATAAAGCATTCAGGTAGAGGCTCTCACGGCTTCGGGAATACCCAAGCCGGGCGGGGCAACTCGTGCGGTTCTAGTCGGCCTGATCAGTGTCGGGGAGGGGGAGTATCAACTCCAGCTGCTCCTCATCCCGAGGTGAGCTTTTTCCTTCGGGCGCTTGTGCAGGGCATTGGCAGTCCAGGTGGTTGAACTCCATCCAGCACTCCCAGCAAAGTCTTCGCTCACGATTTTCCATTGTGCCCTTACATGCTCGATCGGCACCTGAACTGGCCGCTACTGGCTACTATGCCCACTATTTCGCGATTTTCCAGTACCGATCGCTGAGAATGTCGATCAGCAGCTGTGAGGTAGTCACCCCCTCGGCCGCAGCGACGGCCAGCAGCATGTCCCGGGCCTGCTCCGTCAGCTCGGTCACCACCGGCCGCACAGCAGGGGATTTATATCCCTCGGCGCGTTGTGCTTCGCGCGCCCGGCGGGCCGACAGGGCTTTCTGCAGGCGTTTGCGGCTATCCGGATCCAGATAGCGGTCGATGAGGCGTCGCGCGTCATCAGGGGTCTCCATCAGATCTGCCGCTCGGTAGGAGAGCTCTGGCAGTCTGCCGGTGGAGATCTGATGCTTCAGCCATTGCCGCACCCAGTACACCTCCCGAGTGTCGCGGATTTCAAAAGGGCGTTTGACGTTCATTCTGGCCATGACGTAGCTCTACACGATGGAATTCTACCGAGTGGAACACAAAAATCCTTTAGCGGATAGCTCAAGAGAACCGACGATCATTCTGACGATATAGAAGATCTACATGGTGGAATTCTACCGAGTAGAACACAGATAAGTCTCTACCGGAGGGGTGAAATCGGTAAATGCGCGTATTTTCCGCATTTATACAGCGCTCGGGGTACCCGTTCTGATGGTTTACTCAGGTTTTGCCATAACCATTGGAGTTCACTATGAAAAAAGCCGACCTGATCAAACATATCGCCAGCCAGATGGACTGCAGCCAAACGGAGGCGGGCCGGTTCCTGGTGGCATTCACTGACGCGATCGAGGGGGTTATTGGTCGTGGCGACCAGGTGGCCATCCCCGGTTTCGGCACGTTCGGGGTGAGTGTTCGTCAGTCGCGCACCGGCCGTAATCCGCACACCGGTGAAGTGATGGCCATCCCGGCCAAGGTGGTACCGCGCTTCACACCGGGCGCCCATCTGCGCGAAGCGGCGAGCCTTAATGCTCCCGTCTGATTAACACGAGAGGGATGAACCAATGCAATACACATCGGAGCAGCTGCCGGTTATCAACTATCAGGGTAACCATCTGGTAATCAAAGCGTTTGCCGGATGTGGCAAGACTTCAACACTTGTGGGGTATGCAAAGGCACATGCTGACCTCAAGATGCTGTATTTGGCATACAACAGGGCCATCCGTGACGAGGGAGCTGCAAAGTTCCCTCGCAACGTGGTCTGCAAGACAGCGCACCAGCTGGCCTGGCCGGAGTTCGGTAGCCGGTACCAGCACAAGCTGGGCAACCTGCGGTTGACTGACATTGCTCAGTTTCTCGGGACACGCAACTGGAAGCTCATCAAAGCCGCGCAGGGCACATTGAATGCCTATCTCAGCAGTGATGCCCGGGAGCTGGATGAAACCCATGTCGAGGCCGGAATGGACCCGGATGACTACCTGACTGCCAGCGAGAAACTCATCCGGGAAGTCGTGGACATGGGCCGCAAGCTGTGGGAGGGCATGATCGACCCGGACTCCCGGCTCAACTGTGTGCACGATGCCTATCTCAAGCTGTTCCAGCTGAGCAATCCCGTACTGCCCTTTGATGTAATCCTGTTCGATGAAGCGCAGGACTCCAACCCGGTCACCGCCGCCCTGGTATCGAGCCAAACAGCACGGAAAATTTTCGTGGGAGACAGATGGCAGCAAATTTATCGCTGGAGAGGCGCTGAAGACGCGCTGGAGAAGGAAATAGCGAAGGGTGCCGATCTGATGCACCTGACCAACTCTTTCCGGTTCGGCCCGATGATCGCTGGTGCAGCCAACGTGGTGCTGCGCTTCCAGGGCGAGAAGCGCTCGCTTGTGGGCCTGGGACCGTCTGACAAGGTGTACACCGTACTTCCCCCGGGCATCCGCAAGTACACAGTGCTGAACCGCACTGTCGCCGGGGTGCTCCAGACGGCGATCGAGGAGGTTCAACGCGGCCGCGTCGTGTACTGGGTGGGCGGGATCGAGTCATACCAGATTCAGGACATCGAGGATCTTCACCACCTCAAGAGCGGTGACCACAAGAAAATCGTCAACCAGCGCCTGGTCAAGCAATTCCCCTCATACGGGCACTACGAGGACGCGGCGCAGGAGGCCAAGGATCTGGAAATGACCCGGCTGGTGAAAATTCTCAAGGACTACCCGGATGTGCCGCGCATCGTGGCTGCCCTGAGAAAAAACATGGCTCTGGAGGAGGAGGACGCGGACGTTGTGGTCAGCACCGTGCACCGGTCGAAGGGGCTTGAGTGGGAGAGCGTCATTATGGAGAACGACTTCCCTGACCTGTTTGACACAGGGGAGCGCGCTATGTCCGCCGAGCAGCGGGCGGATGAACTGAACCTGCTGTATGTCGCGGTAACCCGCGCCAAGTCGAATCTGGTGATCAACGCATCGGTGGAGGGCCTGGTGTTGAAAGCCCACGCCGAGGCCCGCAAGGCAAGGAGTGTGCAGAATGTTTGAGGTACTGGTTGGATTGATCGTGCTGCCCACAGCAATCATTTTTCTCTGGAACTGGTTGCTCGTGCGGATGAACGCGGCGGTATGGGATGCCTATCGGTACACCGGCCTCATCGGCACACCGATACACGAGCTGTCGCATGCCGTCGCCTGTGTGTTGTTCGGTATGAAGATCGAGTCTGTCTCGTTCTATTCCCCGAACCCGCTCACCGGGCAGCTGGGCTATGTACGGTTCGTGTACCGGACGCATTCGGCGCTGCATGCGCTGGGGCGGGTGATACAGGGCGTCGCGCCGCTGATAACGGCTTCCGTCATACTGGTGATGGTGTTCTCGCTGGGTGATCAAATGGGTAAGCCAGGCAGCCTCCCGCTCCACCTATGGGTAATGGACGCAGCACAGGCCACGCTCACCAGTGCCAGAGACATGTTCCTCTCGGGCTGGCAGGGCATGCTTACCACAGTGGTCTGCGCGATCCTGGCGCTGCACCTGATCCCCAGCGTGTCAGATATCCAGATT
>Ga0209075_1003443_pt1 | contig 13180 bp, 10 predicted proteins | sample Stecom2011_FD_187523 | JGI IMG/M metagenome (GOLD analysis project Ga0209075, IMG submission 187523) | Agricultural soil microbial communities from Utah to study Nitrogen management - Steer compost 2011 (SPAdes) (version 2) | ecosystem: Environmental > Terrestrial > Soil > Agricultural land... | reverse complement strand
GCAACGGCGTCATGACGGCTATAAGAACGAAAACGGTTAGACTCTTTACCACCGCAAGAGTGTGCTGCCTCTGCTGTAAAAAAATCAAAGGCAGCTTTGCTTTCATCGGAAATTTGATAAAGCGCAATTACCTTCAACGGCGGCAGTTCTATTGTTTCAGCAAGCGCCAAGCTGCTTATAAACATACTTAGAATAACGAATACTCTCATAGATCAATTCCTAGTAATTACTAAAAGCCTATCGGCACCGCTGTAGAAAGCTTTAAATGGTGGTATTCGTTTTGTTATGCACAATTTCATAACAGGGTGTGTAAGGCCCACTCATGCGCATACGGCCGTGTTTAACCATGGTGCTAAGTAAAACATCCATCCCTTCTAGAATTTCAGAGTCGCCATGCAGTTGGTATGGGCCGTGTTTTTGTACACTTAAAATACCTTCTTCTTTGACGTTGCCGGCGACAATGCCTGAAAACGCTCGGCGTAAGTTGGCAGCCAGCATGTGCTGCGGTTGGTCTAGGCTTAAGTCCAGCGCTGCCATGGCTTCATGAGAGTGACCAAAAGGTGTTTGGAACACAGGGTCAATGGTTAAACCCCAGTTAAAGAAGTAAGCGTCATTGCGCTGTTTGCGGTAGTCGTGCACACGGGCAATGCCTTCTTTCATGGTTAAAGCAACATCTTCTGGGTCATCAATAATGATTTGATAACGCTTGCGTGCCTTTTTGCCAAGAGCAACGCCAATAAACCTATCAATTTCGTATAAGTACTCTTCGGCAGAGCTGGGGCCAGTTAAAATAACAGGGAAGGGTATGTTTTGGTTTGCTGGGTGGGAAAGTACACCCAACAAGTACAGGATTTCTTCAGCAGTACCAGGGCCACCAGGGAAGATAACAATACCATGGGCTAAGCGCATAAATGCTTCTAGACGTTTTTCAATGTCCGGCAAAATAACCAATTCATTAACGATGGGGTTAGGTGCTTCGGTGGCAATAATGCTTGGTTCAGTGATGCCAATATAGCGACCATCACGGTTATGCTGTTTAGCATGGCCAATGGTGGCGCCTTTCATGGGGCCTTTCATGGCGCCAGGGCCACAGCCGGTACCAATGTCTAAACCACGTAGCCCTAGCTGATAACCAACGTCTTTAGAGTATTGATACTCTACCAATGGAATAGAATGACCACCCCAGCACACTGCTAAGTTTGGAAGTCTGTCTGCGCGTAAACTATTGGCATTACGCAGTAAGTGGAATACTGCGTTGGTAATGTCATCACCTTTACTTAGGTCAAAACGGTGTTTTTGTAACACTGATTCATGGGCGTATAACACGTCACGCAATACAGCAAATAACTGTTCACGCACACCGCGTATTACCTGACCATCAACAAATGCGCTTTCTGGTGGGTTAGAGAGCTTTAAAACAATACCGCGGTCTTCTTGTTGAACTTCAACATGAAATAAATCGTATTCTTCTTTTAGTTCTAAATAATCATCTGTGCGGTTACCTGCACTTAGTACTGCGTAGCAGCAACGACGAACCATTTCATAGGTAGCACCGCTAACGTTGCGTAATTGTTCGATTTCATAATGAGAGAGTACCCGCATGGTCGATTTCGGGTGAATAACATCGTAATGTTTTGGCATAAATACATCCTAAAAATCAGGCCCAGAATTGTAATGGGCCATAGTGGCTTAAGAGCCTTAAAATATCACTGCGAGTAACAATACCGCAGAGTGTGTTGTCGCTTTTTAAAACGGGTAAAGCACCAATATCGTATTCATATAAAAGTTTACTGGTTTGATGAATGTCTGTTTTTTCTTGTACACATAATACAGGCCGTGCGGCCAATGTCATTACACTACTTTGCCAGAAATCCTTAACACTTTCAGCCGATTGCTGGGTAAGAGCGTTGAGTAAATCACCGTCGGAAAACATGGCTAATACATAATTATTAGAATCAATAATAGGTAAGTGGTGATAACCTGTTTGCTGCAATAAGCTCCATGCTTGTGCAAGAGTCGAATCCGGTGACAAAGTACTGACTTCACGGTGTAGAATGTCTTTTATAAAGGACACCACTGCCGGGTGGCGTTCGGTTTGTTCCTGATAGGCTTGTATCGCCGCTTGCGAGCTCTGCAATTGACCGGTATGTGAGGGTGTGGCGGTATCAATTGCTCGGGTAGCAGCAATAGCGGCACTAGCCTCGACCCGTTTTGGTGTCGGTCGTCCTGGGGTTTCAACCCTACGGCCCATATCGAATACAATTAAAGACATTTTTTGCCCTGCAAATTGAATAAAAGCTTAGTTAAATATAGCATCACTTCCTAATATTTATTATTTAAGATGATTGAGAGTATGGAAAACCATTACCGATTAATTATTTCATGCCCAGACCGCGTGGGCATTGTGGCAACAGTAGGTCAGTTTATATCCAATCATGGTGGCTGGATTGTTGAAGCTAACCACTATTCAGACTTGGTTAGCGGCCACTTTTTTATGCGTCATTGTATTCGTGCTAACTCATTACCCTTTGGCATAGAAGAGTTTCGTAAAAAGTTTGCGCCTATTGCCGAAGAGTTCAATATGCAATGGCGTATTAGTGACTCAGCTGTACCTAAAAAAGTCATTCTAATGGCCAGTAAAGAAAGCCATTGTTTGGTAGACCTTTTACACCGCTGGCACAGCAAAGAGTTGGATTGCGATATTAGCTGTGTAATATCTAACCATGACGACTTACGTTCGCTGGTGGAGTGGCATGGTATTCCTTTTTTCCATGTGCCAGTCGATAAAGACAACAAAGCCGATCACTTCCAAAGAATAAACTCGATTGTCGAAGAGCATCAAGCCGATACAATAGTGTTAGCACGCTATATGCAGATTATTCCGCCTGAGCTGTGCAGCCGTTACAAAGGCCAGATTATTAATATTCATCACAGCTTCCTACCTTCCTTTGTGGGCGCACGCCCGTATCATCAAGCGGCAGAGCGTGGCGTTAAACTAATAGGTGCAACCTGTCATTATGTCACTGAAGAATTAGACGCAGGCCCCATTATTGACCAAGACGTTATTCGTATTAGTCACAGTGACACTGTTGAAGATATGGTGCGCTTAGGTAAAGATGCGGAGAAAACTGTACTCGCCAGAGGCGTACGCAATCACTTAGAAGACCGCGTACTTCTGCATGGCAATAAAACCATCGTATTTTAATGGTCTGAGTCAGTGACTTCCCAAGGTGGAACTGGGCGCATGCTTTCAATGATAAAGTCAACGAAGCTGCGCACCTTGGTAGATAAGTGCCTGTTGCTTGGGTAGAGCGCATGGATAGGTGCGCTGTCAAAAGACCAATCTGGCAATACGGTTACCAAGTTGCCAGCACGAACAGCAGGTGCGGCAATAATCATTGGTAATAAAGAAATACCAGCACCCGCCAAGGTTAAAGTATAAAGGCTAGCAAAGTCATTCACAGTTAGGCGTGGTTTAACGGTGACAGTTACTTCCTCTTCGTCTGGCCCCGTCATTTGCCATTGCTTCCACTGCTGTACAGTGAGTTGAGTGTGGTCTTGCAGTTGGTCTGGGTGCGTCGGCGCTGATTGCTTTTCTAAGTAATCTGGGCTGGCACAAAGCATGGCGCGGACGTCGCCTAAGTGACGACCAATATGGGAGGAGTCTTCAAGTTGGCCGACTCGAAACGCCATGTCTATTCCGTCTTGAATCAGATCCAAGTTTTGATCTGTTAACACTAGGTCTACAGTGACCTGCGGGTGCAGTTCCATGTATTCAGCGATTAAAGTAGAAAGAATGGTAGCGCCGAACAGTACCGGAGCGGTAATGCGTAATAAACCGCTCGGCGTGGCTTGCATTTGCGTTACAGCAATGTTTGCTTCTTCTATTTCAGCCAAAATACGTTCGCACTGGTTAAAATAGGCTCCACCCGTATCGGTTAAGCGCAAACTACGGGTAGTGCGTTGAATCAAACGAACGCCTAAACGTTCTTCTAGCTGAGTAATCTTACGGCTGACAGTGGATTTTGGTAAGCCAAGGTTTTTTGCAGCTTTGGTAAAGCTTCCTGCTTTTACCACATGCACAAAAATAGCCATTTCATTTAGGTCGAAACTTTCACGCTTACCTACTAGCATAGTTCAGCTCTCAAGAAGTATGGTTACAATAAGATGAAAGTAATTATAATTGATTTTGGAACAATTGGTATTATTAACAAAAAAGATATTTGCTGAACATGCCGGTTTTAGCAATTATTTTATTTTGCGTTGAATTGTTTGGCTGATAGCAGTCGCTACTTCCGGCTCAAGACCAATTGGACCATGCAACTCGACCTTGATATTTAAACCACGTTGTTGAAGTTGCTGTTGTATTTGCTCTACTTCTAAGGGGACATCTTTACGTAAGTGTTTGCCCGCAGCAAAAAACAAAGGAATAACCTCAAGCTGTAAAAAGCCAGTGTCTGCTAACTCTTCTATTTTCTTTTCTAAGCTCGGCTCCGCCAATTCTAAATAAGCCAGCTCGACCTTATTGTGTGGAGACTGCTCACGTACTTGTTCAAGCATTTGTGTAAAAGGCGCAATCCAATGTGGGTCACGACTGCCATGCGCTAATAAAATAACAGCGGTTTTATTTGTCATAAGATAACTTCTGTATTAAGTATGTGAGAATCCTGCCGATAACAAGAATAATGACTAAGAAATAGTAAGAAATAGAATGCTAACATGTTTTTTAAAGAGAGCATAAAATGAACAAAAGCCATCAGTTAATAGAGCACAATCTCTATGAGTTTGAATCTAGCTTTCAGATAAGTTATGTCAATTACAGTCGTACTAGCGAATTAGTTCCATCGCAGTTTCTAGTAACCTTAGAGCGTGACGGCGAACGTAAAACTTTTGCGTTTAGTCAGCCTGAATTTAAAGATGTAGAAAAAAATCTTATTATGCACAGTGGTATCTACATTGCTGCCATCAAAAACTCTGAGTTTTCTTTGGCACGCATCGAGGTTGGCGATCTTGAAGGTGGCTTTGCTTACTTTACCGCCAGCAGCGTTCGTAATATTACTCCAGCGGCTTAAGTTAAAGATGACAGCGCTCTAAACTCCACCTACTCTATAGTGACTATTAACTGGAGTAGGTTATGGATTGGCTATACCTTTTTGCCCAACGCAGCGGCACGTATTTTTTAGGCTTACTAGCCTTAGTTTTTGTTTGTTTAATTGTGTGGGTATTCTTTGCTTATTTAGCAGACATTCGTCAAACCGCACACACCGTCAGGCGTAACTTTCCTGTTATCGGCCGCTTCCGTTATTTGTTCGAACACCTAGGCGAATTTTTTCGCCAATACTTCTTTGCCCAAGACCGAGAAGAAATGCCCTTTAACCGTGCAGAACGCACTTGGGTATATAAAGCCGCCAAAAAACAAGACGGCACTGTCGCCTTTGGTTCCACTCGGCGCTTGGATATTCCCGGTACCGTACTCTTTGTAAACAGTCCTTTCCCATCGTTAAAGCATGACTATTACGAACCAGAGCCTATTACTTTTGGTGAACACAGTCGTTTGCCCTACACCACCGCAGCGTTAATTAATATTTCGGGTATGAGTTATGGCGCATTGTCTAAGCCCGCAGTGCAAGCTTTATCGCAAGGGGCGGCCATGGCTGGCTGTTGGATGAATACGGGCGAAGGTGGGCTTTCGCCTTATCATTTAGAAAGTGGGTGTGACATCGTCTTTCAAATAGGTACCGCAAAATACGGTGTGCGCAACCAGTACGCTGAACTCGATTATGAAAAAATAAAAGAAGTTGCCGCCCACGAGCAAGTACGTATGTTTGAAATAAAACTCAGCCAAGGGGCAAAACCAGGTAAGGGCGGAATTTTACCCGGTGTAAAAGTCACCGAGGAGATCGCACAAATTCGTGGTATTAAAGCGGGCGAAGACTCCATTAGCCCCAATGGCCACCCAGACATTCGCTCGGTTGATGATTTGCTCGATATGATTGGCGAAGTACGCTCGGTTTCGGGTAAACCTACTGGTTTTAAAGCAGTACTTGGTGATTTTGATTGGATCCATGACCTCTGCAAAGCCATCATCCAACGTGGAGCTGAAAGCGCTCCAGACTTCATTACCCTCGACGGTGCAGAAGGTGGTACAGGTGCTTCGCCGCAGTCGTTGATGGACTACATGGGTTTACCACTGAACTTGGCACTCCCTAAATTAATTGATGTCTTAGATGAGTACGAATTAAGACCGCGTATACGGGTAGTTGCTTCGGGTAAGTTAATGACACCCGACCGTGTTGCTTGGGCCTTGTGCGTGGGCGCCGATATGATGGTCAGTGCCCGCGGCTTTATGTTTGCATTAGGGTGTATCCAAGCCATGCAGTGTAATAGAAACACGTGCCCCACTGGTATCACCACCCATGACCCTAAGCTACAGCATGGCCTAGTACCTGCGCAGAAGTCAGTACGGGTGGCTCAGTTTGTAGAGTCGTTAATTAAAGAAGTAGGCGTTATAGCACACTCTTGTGGGGTAGATGAACCGCGCAAGTTAACGCGTAAACACGCCATGGTGATACAGCCTAATGGTGCGGCTAAGCCATTGTTAGAAATAATAGCGAAGCAATAATCAAACAATAACAAAACAATGATTTCCAACATACGTTGGTTGGTTTTCTTGGCTATACTCAGGTTAGATAAGAGTTAGTTTAGAGAAGTTAGAACAAGGAGTTTGTGTGATGTCCGAACAGAGCAACACCGATTTAGAGTTTACTCCAGATCCCGATCCGCAAGAAACAAAAGAATGGATGGATGCTATTCACTCTGTCATACGAGCTTATGGTGTAGAGCGTGCTCATTACTTAATCGAGCGAATATCAGAACGTGCTACCCGTGATGGTATGCCCTTACCTTATGCTTTAAACACTCCTTACAGAAATACCATTGCCCCAGAAAACGAGCCACCAATGCCCGGCGATATTTACATGGAAAGACGAATTCGTTCGCTTATCCGTTGGAACGCCATGGTAATGGTACAGCACGCCAACAAAGAAGGTGCGGGTGACTTAGGCGGTCATATTGCCAGTTTTGCCTCCAGCGCCATGCTTTACGATGTCGGTTTTAACCATTTTTTCCGTGCGCCTAATGCTGCCAGTGAAATCGCACCGTTGGGTGACTTAGTATTTTTCCAGGGGCATATCTCCCCGGGCATTTATGCGCGCTCCTTCCTTGAAGGACGTTTTGACGAAGCCGACCTTGAACGCTTTCGTCGTGAGGCACTAGCACCTGGCTTGTCTTCTTATCCACACCCGCACTTAATGCCTGACTATTGGCAATTCCCGACTGTGTCTATGGGTTTAGGCCCGCTGCAGGCTATTTATCAAGCCTACTTTATGAAGTTTATGTCGGTACGTGGGCTAGCACCAAGGCAAGGCCGTAAAGTATGGGCGTTTTTAGGCGATGGCGAGTGCGATGAACCAGAGTCACTGTCGGGCATTAATATGGCCGGACGAGAAAACCTCGACAACTTAATTTTTGTAATTAATTGCAATTTACAACGCTTAGACGGCCCAGTACGTGGCAATGGTAAAATAATTCAAGAGCTAGAACGTCAGTTCCGTGGCGCAGGTTGGAATGTAATTAAAGTAGTGTGGGGGCGTCGTTGGGACTCACTTTTAGCTAAAGACCGCAGTGGTATGTTGCAAAAACGCATGGATGAAACCGTTGATGGTGACTACCAAAACTATTCAGAAAAAGGCGGTGCCTACACCCGCGAACACTTCTTTGAAAAGTACCCAGAGCTTAAAGAGCTTATTGAAGACTTAAGTGATGACGATATTTATCGACTAAACAGAGGCGGGCACGATCCTTACAAAGTCTTTGCTGCCTACCAAGCTGCGGTTAATCATAAAGGCCAGCCCACTGTTATTTTAGCTCATACCGTTAAAGGCTATGGTATGGGAGATTCGGGCGAAGCTAAAAACGAAGCGCACCAAGTTAAGCACATGGATAAAGAAAGTATCCGCGGATTCCGAGATCGCTTCGATGTGCCCATTCGTGATGAAGACCTAGAACGTCTTCCTTATTACCGCCCAGACGCCAGTAGCCCAGAAATCACTTATCTACGTAAACAGCGTGAAAAGCTAGGTGGCTTTTTACCGCAGCGCAATGAAAACTGGACAGCACTAAAAGCGCCCGAACTCGACTTCTTTAAAACACAGCTAGACGGTACCGGTGAGCGTACTATGTCAACCACCATGGCATTGGTGCGCATAATGACGCAGCTGATTAAAGATAAAACCATGGGTGAACGGGTAGTACCTATTATTCCCGATGAAGCCAGAACCTTTGGTATTGACGGCCTGTTTCGCCAATTAGGTATTTATTCATCCGAAGGTCAAAAATACGAACCGGTCGATCAGGGGAAAATGATTGTTTACCGTGAAGACCGAAAAGGCCGTATTTTAGAAGAAGGCATTAACGAAGCTGGTGCTTTTGCAGCGTGGATGGCCGCTGGTAGCGCTTATACCAACAGCAATATGGCGATGATACCCTTCTATATCTATTACTCCATGTTTGGCTTCCAACGTATTGGTGACCTTGCCTGGGCTGCAGGTGACATGCACTGTCAGGGCTTTTTGATTGGTGCCACTTCGGGGCGCACCACCTTAAACGGCGAAGGCTTACAGCACCAAGACGGCCATAGTCATTTGTTGTATTCAGTCATTCCTAACTGCGTTACTTACGACCCAACCTACGCTTATGAAATGGCTGTGATCGTACAAGACGGTTTAAAGCGCATGTACGAAAACAAAGAAAAAGTCTTTTACTACATCACCAGCTTAAACGAAGACTACGCTCATCCTGCTATGCCTAAAGGCGTAGAAGAGGGTATCAAAAAGGGCATGTATCGCCTAAAAGAATCGACAGTCAAAGCTAAAAAAGACAGAGAAGTGCAGCTGTTAGGTTGTGGTGCAATTTTACGCCAAGTCGAGCAAGCCAGTACTTGGTTGGAAGAAAAAGGTGTCAAAGCCCACGTTTGGAGTGTGACCTCCTTCAATGAATTACGCCGTGACGGCTTGGCTTGTGAGCGTATGGATTATTTGTCTGCGGGCGAAACCGCACCTGTGCCTTACGTCACTAAATTGTTGAACGAAACCAAAGGTCCAATCATTGCCGCTACCGACCACATGAAGTCTTATGCAGATTTAATCCGTCCCTTCATTCCCGTCGAACGGCGTTATAAAACACTAGGTACCGATGGCTTTGGCCGTAGTGACACCCGTGAAAACTTGCGTCGTTTCTTTGAAGTAGACTGGCAGCATGTTGCCTGGGCCGCCGCCGTAGAGTTGTATAAAGCCAAAGTACTGCCACAGAAAGAGTTAAACCAGTGGTGTGACGAGCTGAATATAGACCCCTCCAAACCCGACCCACTGTATAGCTAAGGAGAGGCCATGAATACGTTAATTATCCCCGATATGGGTAACGCAGAACCTGCAGAAATTATTGAAATTTTTATTGCTGCAGGAGATACGGTGGAACAAGAACAGTCCACCATTGTGCTTGAAAGTGAAAAAGCGACCATTGAAGTACCGGCTACATCCAGCGGTAAAATCGAAAAGCTACTGGTGAAAGTGGGCGATAAAATTGGTAGTGGTGACGCTTATGCTGAAATATCTGCCACTGAAGAAAGTAAAAAAGCAGCCGAGCCTAAGACTGAACAAAAAGCCGAAGAAGCTAAACCAGTAAAGGATGATAAAGCAGAAGAAGACAAAACTGCAGAGGCTAAAACCACTGCTAAGCCAGAGCAACCAGAACAAGTACAAGAGTCTGCCGCTCAGACTGTCAAGACGAACACCTCTATAGAGCTTTCAGAGTCTTCTGAAAAAGTTTATGCAGGGCCAGCTGTGCGTAAGCTTGCCCGAGAGTTAGGAGTGAGCCTAGAGCAAGTGCCAGCAACGGGCTTGCGTGGGCGAATTCAAAAAGAAGACGTACAAGATTACGTTAAGAACAGCTTACAAGCAGACAACCGTCCGTTGGCTGGCGTAATGCCACAGCAACCAGAAATTGATTTCAGCCAGTTTGGCAGTGTTAGCAGAGAACCGCTGAATAATATAAAACGTGCTACCGCAAAAGCCATGAGCTTGGCTAATTTGCTAGTACCACAAGTGACACATTTCGAGCTGGTGGATATTACAGAGCTGGAAGATTTTCGTAAGCAACAAAACCAACACTATAAAGAACAAGGGATTAAGTTCACCATAGTGCCCTTTGTAATGAAGGCGCTGGCACAATGTTTGCTAGACTTTCCTAGGTTTAACTCATCTCTTAGCGCCGATGGTGAAGAGTTGATACTTAAAGAGTATGTGAACATAGGCGTGGCGGTAGACACACCTAAGGGTTTACTTGTTCCTGTGATTAAAGACGTTAATCAAAAGTCGATTACACAAATCACACAAGAGTTACAAGACACGGCTGAACGCACCAGACAGAATAAGCTATCCTTAACCGAAATGCAGGGTGGTTGCATGAGTGTTTCCAGTTTAGGTGGAATTGGAGGTACCGCTTTTACACCGATAGTAAATCCGCCAGAAGTGGCCATACTCGGTTTATCTAAAGCCAGTATTCAGCCTGTCTGGAACGGGCAAGAATTTGTACCTAGGCTAATGCTGCCTTTGTCTTTGTCTTATGATCATCGTGTGGTTGACGGTGCAGAGGCAGCCCGATTCAGTCAAAAGTTGCAAAGCTATCTACAAGATTTAAGGCACTTATTAATGTAAAGGCAATAAATCACTTATGAATTGCCAGTAACTGCCGATAACTAGAATAAGTAAAATTTGAGGTCTGTTATGTTAAAAACACTATTTTGGCCGGCTATAAAAATAATGTCGCAATTAAGTTATGCGGCAAAATTCGGGCTTATTAGTTTCTTGTTTATGGTGCCAGTGATTGTGTTAAGCGGCCAAGTGTTTTGGGCCTCCTTTGACTCACTTAATAAAACAGAGCTAGAGTTAACCGGAATAAAAACCACTAAAAGCTTATTTAGCTTTGTGCATCAACTAGAAAACTACCGAGATCTTGCCGCAATAGTCCCATTTCAGGGCAATGATGCCGAGCTAAACTCCATTGTTAATGACCTGGGTAAAGACTTAACGAGTATTATTCAAACTCAAATAGATCAAACAAAAAGTGCTGAACTAAAGCAGGATCTAATAAACTGGCAAGACAAGCATGCAACTAAGTTCTCTACTTTAGATGAAAACAGACAGCCCACGTTCCGTGACCAGTATCGTTATTATCAATTGTTGATCGATGAAGTTTACATTATTATTCGTCAGTACAACCAAAGCATCGGCCTTTCCTTAGATGCCAACGCCGATATTCAGCGTTTAGTTGATATGTTGATGTCACTTAGAAGCATAAGTCAGATCTATGGTATGGGGCATGGTATTGGTGTGTATGCGCACATTGAACAGTACTTACAGTCTAATACTTACGATCAACTCAATACCGCTTATGACCAAATGCTAGCCGCCGACACAGACATGCAGGCGCTTATTAGCAACGCAGAAAGAACTCAAAATGCAGCCTTAGTAAGTGCAGCTAAAAACGCACAGGAAGAGCTGAAGAAATTTGGCTATAAGCTGGATGAAGAAGTGATTGCCGCTTACGGTATTGAAGGTTCATGGCAAGATTTTCATCAGTATTATCAAGGCACATTAGAATCTGTTCAGAAGCTTGAAGACAGCGTCTTCCCGTTGATTGAAAAGAAGCTAATGGAACGATACAGAGACCAGCAAAATAAAATTTGGATACTTGCCTTTGTATTAGTCGCTGTACTTATTATTATCTCTTACTTGTACATTGCATTCTTTATGTCCATTCGCTTTACCATTAAACGCTTCACAGGCACCGCGAGTGATATTGCCGAGGGTGATCTTACCCAGGTTATTAAGTTCAGAGGCCGTGACGAAATGGGCCAACTACGCGACTCCTTTAACCATATGATTGGTAATGTTCGTACTACCTTGGCCGCTGTTAAAGAAGGCGCAAACGACGTAAGCAATAACGTTAAAGACGTGGAAAGCATTGCTAACCTAAGCCGTGAAGCCGTTCGCGAACAACTAGAGCAAACTCAGCAAATATCACGCATTATTAGCGAAATGGCAGAGCGTTCTGGTTACACCGCACAGCTAGCAGAAGGTGCAGAAGTCGCTGCTCGTTCTGGTCATACTATTTCTAACGATGCAGGCCTAGTGGTTAACCATGTAGTTGAACAAATTGGCAACTTATCGGAAGAGATGGTGCATTCAACTGAAGCCGTTAACCGCTTAGCTAATAACTCTGACAGCATCCGTAATATTCTAGCCACTATTAAAGGCATTGCAGAACAAACCAACTTACTTGCCCTTAACGCTGCTATTGAAGCCGCCCGTGCTGGCGAACAAGGCAGAGGTTTTGCGGTAGTAGCCGATGAAGTACGAACGCTGGCTAACCGTACTCAAAGTTCTGCACAAGAAATTGAAACTATTATTGGTGACGTTCAAGAAAATATTGTGAGCGCTGTAAACACCATGGAAGTTAACCGCGGCATGGTTGCAGAAACAGTGCAACAGTCAGAAAAAATCACTCAAGCACTGCAAGACATTCAACTAAGCATGGATGAAATTAGCCAAAAGAACAGCGAGATTGCAGCCTCTTCGACCGAGCAAAGACAAAGTGCGCTTGATTTAGAAACCAACCTTGAACAGGTTCGTTTGAAAGGACAGCAAACAGCAGACAACGCTGAAGGCACAGTAATTGAAGTACAAAAAACTCAAGAAATTACTGCCGCACTGACCAAACAGATAGAACAATTTAAGGTGTAATTGAAAAGAGTTAATAAATTAAACCAACAAAAAAGGCTCTAAATAGTTAGAGCCTTTTTATTTGAGCGTATAAAACAATTACTTTCTGTAACGGCTTTCCCAAAGTACTTCGCTGCCGCCTTCACGACGAGACAACACCCGTGCCAGTACAAATAGCAAATCAGACAAACGGTTGAGGTACTTAAGCCCCAACAGGTTAATATCTTCTTCGCTGTTTAATACGTCCACGTAAGAGCGCTCCGCCCGACGGCATACTGCCCGTGCCATGTGGCAAGTAGCAGCCATCTTAGTGCCGCCCGGTAAAATGAATTCTTTTAAGT
>Ga0209075_1003442_pt1 | contig 13180 bp, 13 predicted proteins | sample Stecom2011_FD_187523 | JGI IMG/M metagenome (GOLD analysis project Ga0209075, IMG submission 187523) | Agricultural soil microbial communities from Utah to study Nitrogen management - Steer compost 2011 (SPAdes) (version 2) | ecosystem: Environmental > Terrestrial > Soil > Agricultural land... | reverse complement strand
CTGGGCGGCGATTCGGTGATGCTGTGCAGCACCGTGACCAGCCACGAAATCAGGGGCCCGAGCCATGCGCATCACTCAACAGGGAATCGCCGTCATCGGCGCCGGACTGGCGGGGCTGAGCGCGGCCCGGGTTCTGACCGACGCCGGGTTGCCGGTCACCCTGTTCGACAGCCAGCCTCGGCCGGGCGGGCGGCTCGGACACGAAGGTCCAGCGGACATGGCGGCACAGTATTTCACGGCCAGGCATCCCGCCTTCCGCCAGGCCACCCGCGAGTGGCAGAACCGGGGGTGGATAGCCGACTGGACGCCACACCTCTACCTGCATGACCACGAATACGGCCTGCGCCCCTCCTCCGACGATATCCAGCGCATGGTCGCGGTCCCCCACATGGCTGCGCTGGCACAACAGCTGCGCCAGGCCATCCCGTTCGAGCACTGCGCTGTCGAGCGCCTGCGGCGGACTACCGAGGGCGATTGGCTGGTACATGCCGGCAACGGCACCACCCACGGCCCCTTCGACGCCCTGGTGCTGGCGGTCCCCGCCGATGTAGCCGCCCCCCTGCTGGAGGTCGCTCCCCAGCTGCAGCAGGATGTGGCGCGGGTCCACCTGCGCCCCTGCTGGAGTGTGGCCCTGACCTTCGCGCAGCCCCTGCAGACCCAGGTCGAGGCCTGCTTCGTGCGTGATGGGCCGCTGGACTGGCTGGCCCGCAACAGCAGCAAGCCGGCGCGTGGCGAAGGGGAAGTCTGGGTAGTGCAATCCACATCCAGCTGGGCCGAGCGGCATGCCGACAGCAGCGCGCAGGAGGTGATTGCCGAGCTTTCTCAGGCCATGGCAGAGGTCCTGGGTCAGCCGCTGCCGGAGCCGGGCGCCAGTCAGGCACAGTTCTGGCCCCAGGCCAGGCCTGCCGAGCAACTGAAATGGGGGGCATTGGCCGCACCCAGACTGAATCTGTACGTCTGCGGCGACTGGTGTCTGGGGGGACGAATCGAGAATGCCTGGCTCAGCGGTCGTCAGGCGGCACGGGCGCTGCTCGACAGCTGAGCCCGTGCGAGCCGGGCATCCCTGCCCGGTTGCGACAGATCAGAAGGCGAGGCGGTAATACAGCGCGCCCATGTCGATGCCGTCGTTGGGTTGCTTGATGCCGGCGTTGGAGTAGTGGTAGTAGCGCACGCCGACCTCCGAACCCGAGGCGAAGCGCAGGCCGGCGCCCAGCCGATCCTCGAACTGGAACTTGCTGCCCAGGTCCTGACTGTCGAGATTGGTTTCGGTGAAGTAGGCCGCACCTATGCCGGCCTCGAGAAAGGGCGTGACGCCGCCCTCGGACGCGCCGAAGTTCAGCCGGAACATGGGGGTCAGGGTCACACTGGTGGCATCCAGCCCGCTCCAGCGGGTTACCCCGGCATCCCAGTAGCCATTCAGCAGCACACCGCCGGAATCACTCTGCCACAGGGTGCGGCCGAACTCGAACTGGGCGCCGATGCGGTAGGTAGTGGTGCTTTCGGAGGATTCCCCGATCTGAACAGTGATCCCGTCCAGTGCGTGGGCGGCGGGCATGGTCAGCAGGGATGACATTACGCAGGATAGTGCCAGGGCAGCTCTTTTCATCGTGTCGTTTCCTTACCAGAGTTGTACTGCTTTGATACAGACTTCAATAACTGGTTCCGCTGCGCTTGTTCAGCGCTCCAGAGCCTGCACTGCCGGTGCCGACTCCCCCCAGAGTATGGGCAATACCTGCTGCAGCTGCTGGATATCGCCACTGCTCCAGAACTGCTCGGGCCGGGCCGGCCCCTGCGCCAGCAGGTCGAACCGCTGCAACTGGTTGCGCAGCTGTCGGGCTACCGCAGCGCCGGTGTCGATCAGGCGGATATGCCCGGGCAGCAGGCGCTGCAGAACGGGCTTGAGAAACGGGTAGTGGGTGCAGCCGAGGATCAGCGTATCGCAGCCGGCCTCCAGAAGTGGCTGAGTATAGCCAAGCAGCAACTGGGTGAGGTAGTCACTGTCGAGCTCACCGCGCTCGATGCATTCCACCAGACCCGGGCAGGGTTGGGTGACCACCTTCACCGAGCCGGCGAAGCGGTCCAGCAGTGCAGCAAAACGCGCGCTGCGCAGGGTTCCGGTGGTCGCCAGCACCCCCACCACGCCAGTCTGGGTGGCCAGGGTGGCGGGCTTGACCGCCGGTTCCATACCGACGATGGGCACTCCATAGCGGGCGCGCAGCTCACCCACCGCCGCTGCCGTGGCGGTATTGCAGGCCAGCACCAGTGCCTTGGCTCCCCGGGACAGCAGGAAGTCGGCGATCCAGCAGCTGCGTTCGATGATCAGTTCCGGCGGTTTCTCGCCATAGGGGACAAAGCCGCTGTCGGCGACATACAGCAGGGATTCGGCGGGCAGCAAGTGGCGGATCTCGCGCAGTACCGAGAGCCCGCCGACCCCCGAGTCGAACACGCCGACGGGTTGTTCAGACATTGCCCGGCCCTGCCCCACAGCAGCCGCAGCCCGGGTCGCGGCGGATGCGCAGTTCACGGAAGCGGCTGCTGAGGGCATCGATCAGCAGCAATCGACCCACCAGCGGCTCACCGAAACCGGCCAGCAGCTTGAGCGCCTCCAGCGCCTGCAGGCTGCCGACCACGCCCACCAGCGGACCCATGACCCCGGCCTCGCTGCAGCTCAGCGCCACATCATCGCCGTCGCCGTACAGGCACTGGTAGCAGGGACTGGCCGGATCCCGCGGATCGAACACGCTGACCTGACCCTGCAGCCGGATGGCGGCGCCGGAGACCAGCGGCTTGCGCAGGGCAACGCAGGTGGCATTCAGCGCCTGGCGGGTGGTGAAGTTGTCGGTGCAGTCGAGAACCAGATCGACCCGGGCCACGGCCTCGCGCAGTTGTTCGCCGAGCAGCCGCTGGTCCAGCTGATGGATACGCACCTCAGGGTTGAGCGCGGCCAGCCGCGCGGCCGCGGAGTCGGTCTTGGGTCGGTCCAGATCAGCGGTAGCATGGATGATCTGCCGCTGCAGGTTGGTCAGATCCACCCGGTCGTCATCCGCCAGCCACAGCTCGCCGACCCCGGCACCGGCCAGATAGAGCGCAGCCGGACTGCCCAGTCCGCCCATGCCGACGATCAGCACGCGGCTGTCGAGCAGGCGCTGCTGACCCTCCACGTCGATCTGCTCCAGCAGAATCTGCCGGCTGTAGCGCAACAGTTGTTCGTCAAGCATGCCACTGCCCTCCGCTGACCCGCAGCTGACCACCCAGATCGCGCCAGCTCTGCACCTGGTCCATCCCGCGCTCGCGCAGCAACTGACATACCGCCGGTGCCTGCTGCCAGCCATGCTCGAGCAACAGCCAGCCGCCCGGCGCGAGATGATCCGGGGCCTCGGCGATGATGCGGCGGATATCGTCCAGACCATCCTCACCGCTGACCAGCGCACTGGCCGGCTCGAAGCGCACATCGCCAAGCGCCAGATGCGGATCGTCTGCGGCGATGTAGGGGGGATTGGAGACGATCATGTCGAAACACTGCCCGTCGAGGGCGCTGAACCAGTCACTCTGCAGAAAATATGCATGGGTCAGCCCGAGTCGCTCACCATTGCGCCGGGCCAGGGCTACCGCAGCCGACATGCGATCGACCCCGATCAGCTGCCACCGGGGGCGTTCCGCCGCCAGCGCCAGGGCAATGGCGCCTGTGCCGGTGCCCAGATCCAGTACCCGGGCCGGGCCGGCGGGGCCCAGCTCCAGGGCCACTTCCACCAGGCGCTCGGTGTCCGGGCGGGGTATCAGCGTATCCGGAGCGACCTTCAGATCCAGCGACCAGAAACCCTGCTGGCCCAAGAGGTAGGCCACCGGTTCACCCTGACGGCGCCGCGCCAGCAGCGCATCGAACTGCGCCAGCTGGGTCTCGTCCAGCTCGCGCTCGGGCCAGGTCAGCAGGTAGCTGCGCGGCTTGCCCAGCACATGGGCCAGCAGCAGCTCGGCGTCGAGCACCGGCGTATCCGACGCCGGCAGGCTGGCTGCGGCCAGAACGGCAGCGATGCTCCGGCCCATCAGGAATCCAGCGCGGCCAGCTGATCGGCCTGATACTCGCGGCGCAGCGGTTCGATCACCGCATCCAGCTCGCCCTCGATGACACTGTCCAGGCTGTACAGCGTGAGGTTGATACGGTGGTCGGTGACCCGGCCCTGGGGGAAATTGTAGGTGCGGATGCGCTCGGAGCGGTCACCGGAGCCGACCAGCGAGCGGCGGGTATCGGAAATCGCCTTCTCCTGGGCCTCGCGCTGCTGGTTGGCCAGCCGCGCCTGCAGCAGGGCCATGGCCTTGGCGCGGTTCTTGTGCTGCGAACGCTCCTCCTGACACTCCACCACGATGCCGCTGGGCAGGTGGGTAATGCGGATCGCCGAGTCGGTCTTGTTGACGTGCTGCCCACCGGCGCCGGAGGAGCGGAAGGTATCCACCCGCAGGTCGGCGGGATTGATCTCGATGGCGGCCTGTTCATCCGGTTCGGGCATGACCGCCACGGTGCAGGCGGAGGTGTGGATGCGGCCCTGGGACTCGGTCTCCGGCACCCGCTGCACGCGGTGGGCGCCGGATTCGAATTTCAGGTGGGCATAGACGCCCTGCCCATCCACGCGGGCAATGACTTCACGGTAGCCGCCATGCTCGCCGGGGTTCTCCGACAGCACCTCGATACGCCAGCCACGCCGCTCGGCGTAGCGTGAATACATGCGGAACAGGTCACCGGCGAAGATTGCCGCCTCGTCACCACCGGTGCCGGCGCGGATTTCCAGAAACACGTTGCGCTCGTCATCGGGGTCGCGTGGCAGCAGCAACAGGTTCAGCTCGGCTTCCAGCTCGGCCAGCGCGGCGCTGCAGCTCTGCGCGTCATCCTCGGCCATGGCGCGGATATCCGGATCGCTGTCCTTGATCAGGCTGCGGGCCTCCTCGAGATCGGCGCTGACCTTGAGCCACTGGCTGTAGCACTGCACCGTGGGTTCCAGCTCCGCATATTCTCGGGAATAGGCGCGGAACCGGGTCTGGTCACTGATGACCTCGGCGTCGCTGAGCAGTGCCGAGAGTTCCTCGAAGCGCTCGCGCAGGGTGTCCAGACGTTGCAGCAGTGATGCTTTCATTGTTTGCCCTGTGCACTGGTTTCATTGTCCAGCCCGAACAGCTCCATCGCCAGCGACAGGGACTCGGTGCGCCCCTCCGCGCTCATGCGCTTGAGCTGCACGCTGGGTTCATGCAGTAGTTTGTTGGTAAGGGCACGGGCCATTTCCGCCATCACCTGTGCCGGGTCGCCGCCACGTTCCAGACGGGCCAGCGCCTTGCCCAGTTCCTGGTCACGCTGCAGTTCGGCCTGTTGCCGGTAGCGCTTGAGCACATCCACCGCGGCGCGGGCACGCATGCGCTGCATGAACTCGTCGGTGCCCAGCTCGATCAGCCGCTCCGCCGCCCGGGCCGCATCCTGGCGCGAGCGCATGTTCTCCTCGATGACCTCACGCAGGTCATCGACACTGTACAGATAGACATCGGCGAGCTTGCCGACCTCGGGTTCGATATCCCGGGGTACGGCGATATCGACCATGAACATGGGGTTGTGCCGTCGCTGCTTCAGGGCCCGCTCCACCGCGCCCTTGCCCAGGATCGGCAGCGGGCTGGCAGTGGAGGCGATGACGATATCGCATTCGTGCAGCACATCGGGTATCTGGTTCAGGGTGATGGCCCGGCCACCGAGGGGCGCGCTGACCTCCTCGGCCCGTTCCAGGGTGCGGTTGGCGATGATCAGCCTGCTGACGCCCTGCTCGTTCAGGTGGCGGGCGACCAGGGCTATGGTCTCTCCAGCGCCGATCAGCAGCGCGGTACTGCGCCCCAGATCGGCGAAAATCTGCCGCGCCAGACTCACGGCGGCGAAGGCCACCGACACCGGATTGGCACCGATGGCGGTATCGGTACGTACCTGCTTGGCGGTATTGAAGGTGCTCTGGAACAGACGATCAAGGCGGGGGCCGAGGGTGCCTGCGGTGCGGGCATACTGCCAGGCGTCCTTCATCTGGCCGAGGATCTGCGGCTCGCCCAGCACCATGGAGTCCAGACCGGCGGCCACCCGCATCATGTGGCTGACCGCACCGGCCTCCTGATGTACGTAACTGCAGCGGGCCACATCCTCCGGGTTCAGGCCGTGATAGCGCGCCACCCACTCGATCAGCTGCTCGGGCCGGGCCTGGTCCTGCGTGCAGTAGATTTCCGTGCGGTTGCAGGTGGACAGGATCGCCACCTCCCGGGCCGCCGTTTCATCACGCAGCTGCTGCAGCGCATCCGCCAGCTGGTCCGGCGCGAAGGCGACACGCTCGCGCACGTCGACCGAAGCCGTCTTGTGATTGATCCCGACTGCGAGAAAGCCCATGACACCTCAATGATAAAAGCCCGACATTACCGGGTTAAAAACGGCCAATTGTCCTATGTATGGGGGCGTCAATCAATTCCCCGGCCACCGGCGGAACGAAATCGACACCCGAGCCATCCCGGGGATACTGCACTTGCACACTGTGGGTTTGCCACTCATCCTGTATCATCATCTGCAGGCAATACCCGCAGACAGCGGCTCAAAGAGATTATCCATGACGGCACCCCGACTCCCCACCCTGGCCCTGGCAATAGGCATGCTGCTCGGCGGTTGTGCGGCCACCGGCCCCACGTCCGAATCAGCACCGACGCCCTCTGCACCCGAAGCGCCCCCCGCCGCTGAGGAGCAGATCCAGTATGGCCAGTTCTCTGCCGACACGCTCTTCGCCCTGCTTACGGCGGAGATCGCCGGTCAGCGCAACCGCTTCGATATTGCCCTGAACAATTATCTGGAGCAGGCGGTGGTAACGCGGGATGCCGGCATCATCGAACGCGCCATGGAGATTTCCGAGTTCCTCGGCGCCCGCCAGCAGGCCCTGGAGATGGCCCAGCTGTGGATGGAGGTGAGCCCGGACGATCCCGACGCGCTGCGTGCAGCCGCCCTGCAGCTGGCCCGGGCCGGCCAGCACGATGACGCCCTGCAGGTAATGCAGCGTGTGCTGGAGCTGGATGACGACACCCATTTCGACCTGTTGGCCCTGGCTTCCCTGCAGGCGGACAGCGAAACCCGCGCCGGGCTGCTGAACAACCTGATGGCGCTGCTGCAACGCCACCCGGACAATCCGCAGCTGAGCTTCGCCGCCGCCCTGCTGCTGCAGGAAGAGCAGCGTACCGAGGAAGCCCTGCAACTGCTGCGCAAGCACAGCGGGGACAACCCTTCGGCCGCGTCGATCATGCTTCAGAGCCGGCTGCTGGCCGGCAGCGGCGACATGAAACAGGCCATATCGGTACTGCAGGGCGGCGTCAGCCGCTTCCCCGAGGACCATCGACTGCGCCTGCTGCTGGCACGCATGCTGGTCAACACCGAGGATTACCCGGAAGCGGTTCGCCATTTCCGCGAGCTGTCCCGGCAGAACCCCGAGGATCCGGAGATCCAGCTGGCCCTGGCGCTGATCGAGATGGAAAGCGGCGACCACCAGGCTGCCATTGCCGAGCTGGAGTCACTGCTGGAGCTGGATCCCGACAACAGCAGCGCTCGCTACCACCTGGGTCAGGCACTGGCCCTGTCAGGGCAGACCGATGCGGCCATCGAGGCCTGGCGCGCCATCCGTGCCGGAGAGGAGTTCCTGCCCTCGCGCAGGCGCATGACCCAGCTGCTGGTCGAGCAGAACAGGGTGGGTGAATTGGCGCAGCTGATGCAGGACGAGCGTGCCCGTTATCCGCAGCAGGGCCTGGAACTCTATCTACTGGAGATCGAGGCACTGGCCCCCGGCGACCCCGAGCGCGCCATGCAGCTGAGCAGTGAAGCCCTGAGCCAGTTCGAGGACAGCAGCAGCCTGCTGTACACCCGCGCCCTGCTCGCCGAGCGTCTGGGCAAGCCCGCCGGCCTGGAAGCCGACCTGCAGCGCATACTCGACCTGGAACCGGACAATGCCATGGCCCTGAACGCGCTGGGCTACACCCTGGCTGACCGCAACCAGCGCCTGGATGAGGCCCTGGAGATGATCGAGAAGGCCCACCGCCTGCGTCCGGAAGACCCGGCGATTCTCGACAGCCTCGGCTGGGTACATTACCGGCTGGGCAACCTGGAGCTGGCCGAGGAGCTGCTGCGCCGGGCCTATGCCGCATTCCCCGATGCCGAAGTGGGTGCCCACCTGGGCGAGGTGCTCTGGCAGCTGGGCAAGCATCGCGAAGCCCGGGACGTGTGGGATGAAGCCGCCGCCGATGCCGAAGACAGCTCTCTGATCGATGCCACCCGCGAACGCCTGAAGGCCAACTGAACATGATCATCGTCCGCCCTCTCCTGCTGCTGGCCCTGTTGCTGACCCTGACTGCCTGCAGCAACCTGCACCAGCGCGAAACCCTCGAATTCGGTGGCGATGCAGCCGCCTGGAATGCCCACCGCAAGGCGGTCGATCCGCTGGACAGCTGGACTCTGCAGGGCAAGCTGGGGGTCAAGGCGCCAAGCGAATCGGGCAGCGGCACCGTACTCTGGCTGCAGCAACGGGACTATTACGACATCCGCCTGTCCGGCCCCTTGGGTCGGGGGGCAACCCGCATCCAGGGCGATGACCGCGGCGTGACCCTGGATATCGCCGGTCAACCGACCCTGACGGCGGAATCGGCCGAGGACCTGCTGGAGCAGCAGATAGGCTGGCGTCTGCCGGTGGAGAACCTGCTCTGGTGGGTGCGCGGCCTGCCGGCGCCGGACAGCCCCAGCCGCCTGCAGCTCAATCCCGACAGCCGCCTGGCGCGGCTGGCACAGGCCGGCTGGACGGTGGAATACAGCCGCTATCAGGAAGTCGAGGGCGTGCAATTGCCCCAGCGCCTGCAACTGTCCGGCCACGACATGCTGCTGACCCTGGTGATCACCCGCTGGGAGCCGCGCCGCCGACCATGAATAGGGCAACCCTGAGCCTGCCGGCACCAGCCAAGCTGAACCTGTTCCTGCACATCACCGGACGCCGGGCGGACGGCTATCACCTGCTGCAGACCCTGTTCCAGTTTCTCGATCATGGCGACACCCTGCATTTCACCCCCCGGGAAGACGGGCAGATCCGCCTGTTGACCGAACTGCCCGGCGTTGCCGCCGAGGACAACCTGATCCTTCGCGCCGCGCGGCGCCTGCAGCAGGTCAGTGGCACCCGGCTCGGCGCGGATATCGTGCTGGACAAACGCCTGCCGATGGGCGGCGGTATCGGCGGAGGCAGCTCCGATGCCGCCACCACCCTGGTCGGCCTCGACCACCTGTGGCAGACCGATCTGGGCGAGGACCGGCTGGCCGCCCTGGGCCTGGAGCTGGGCGCGGACGTGCCGGTATTCGTGCGCGGGCGGGCGGCCTGGGCCGAAGGGGTGGGCGAGCAGCTGACCCCGGTGGAGGTGGACGAGCCCTGGTACCTGGTGGTGGTTCCGCCCTGCCATGTGAGCACCGCGGAAATATTTTCCGATGAAAGGTTGACTCGCGACACAACGCCGATTACATTAGCGGCCTTTCGAGAGCACGGCGGTCGGAATGATTGCCTGCCGGTTGTCACAGCGCGTTACCCTGAAATTCGTAACACGTTGATCTTGCTAAACAAATTTTGTGAAGCTAAGATGACCGGAACTGGCAGTTGCTTATTTGGGGCCTTCCCAAATGAACGCGAAGCTGATAAAGTTCGCGCCCGGTTGCCAGCCACTCTGCAAGCCTTTGTTGCCAAGGGATGTAACACTTCACCGTTACATGCTTTACTCAACAAAGCGACGTAAGAAGGATGCAACCCGAAGCATCCGGACAGTATACAGGGGCGTAGCCAAGCGGTAAGGCAGCAGGTTTTGATCCTGCCATGCGTTGGTTCGAATCCAGCCGCCCCTGCCATTTTCTTCCGGCAGCAATAATTCATGACATCTTGAGTCCGGCTCGACCGGCCAGGCGTCTTTTTATTTCGCCCGGCTCTCTCACTGACTCATCGCATTAGACCCACTACCCAGAAGGTAATGTAGCGTGTCCAAGATGATGGTCTTCACCGGGAATGCAAACCCCGACCTGGCACGGCGCGTTGTACGCCAATTGCATATCCCCCTTGGTGACGCCCTGGTTAGTCGCTTCAGCGACGGCGAAGTGAGCGTTGAACTGAATGAGAATGTTCGCGGCAAGGATGTCTTCGTCATCCAGCCGACCTGCGCACCGACCAACGACAACCTGATGGAACTGGTTGTCATGACCGATGCCCTGCGTCGCTCCTCTGCCTCCCGAATCACCGCTGTCGTTCCCTACTTCGGCTATGCCCGTCAGGACCGCCGCCCGCGTTCGGCCCGTGTGCCGATCAGCGCCAAGGTCGTGGCCGACATGCTCGACGTGGTCGGTGTCGACCGCGTACTGACCGTCGACCTGCACGCCGACCAGATCCAGGGTTTCTTCGACATCCCGGTGGACAACATCTACGGCTCCCCGGTGCTGATCGACGATATCCAGGCCCAGCGCCTGGACGACCTGCTGATCGTGTCCCCGGACATCGGCGGTGTGGTTCGCGCCCGCGCCGTGGCCAAGAGCCTGGGTGTGGATCTGGCGATCATCGACAAGCGTCGCCCCAAGGCCAACCAGTCCGAGGTGATGCACATCATCGGTGACGTAGAAGGCCGCAACTGCATTCTGGTCGACGATATGGTCGATACCGCCGGCACCCTGTGTGCCGCCGCCAAGGCCCTCAAGGACTTCGGCGCCATGCGCGTATCCGCCTATTGCACCCACCCCATCCTGTCCGGCAAGGCGATCGACAACATCAACGCCTCGCAACTGGATGAGCTGGTAGTGACCAACACCATTCCGCTGACGCCCGCCGCCGATAGCTGCGACCGCATCCGTCAGCTGGATATGGCTCCTATCATTGCCGAGGCCATGCGCCGTATCAGCAATGAAGAATCCATCAGCGCCATGTTCCGTTAAGGAGCAGGCGCTGGTTCAAACAGCCCGGCAATAACGCCGGGTTTTATCAATCGTCCGACGTGCTGGTCGCAAGCACCCGGACGCACAGCAAGGAGACTATGATGGTCGACTTCACTTTGAATGCGAATGCGCGTGACGATCTGGGGAAAGGTGCGAGCCGCCGCCTGCGTCGTAACGCCGACCTGGTTCCCGCTATCGTTTACGGTGGCAACAAGGAACCCCAGAGCATTTCCATCGCCGCGCGCGAGCTGAACAAGGCCCTGGAAAACGAAGCTTTCTACTCCTCCATCATCGGCCTGTCCATTGATGGCAAGAAGGAAGAAGTTCTGCTCAAGGCCCTGCAGCGCCACCCGGCCAAGCCGCGTGTCATGCATGCCGACTTCCAGCGCATCGTTGCTGGACAGAAGGTAACCGTTCAGGTTCCCCTGCACTTCCTCAACGAAGAAACCTGCGTAGGCGTGAAGCAGGAAGGCGGCATGGTATTCCGCAACCTGCCGGAAGTGGAAGTTACCTGCCTGCCGAAGGATCTGCCCGATTCCATCGAGGTTGATCTGGCCGAGCTGAAAGTAGGTCAGGCCCTGCACCTGGCTGACCTGAAGCTGCCCGAAGGCGTGACCATCCCCAGCCTGGCTCTGGGCGATGATCACAACCTGCCGGTAGTAACCATCATGGCTCAGCGTACTGCCGCTGGCGCTGCTGATGAGGAAGCTGGTGAAGGTGAGGAGTCCGCGGAGTAATATCCCGCTGACACCCTGGAGGGGCGCCCGTAGTGACGCAGGGAATCAAGTTGATCGTCGGTCTCGGCAATCCGGGACCGGAATATGACATGACCCGGCACAACGCGGGCGCCCTTTTTGTTGAGCGGCTGGCTGCCGCCCATGGCGTGTCATTACGCCAGGAAAAACAGTTCTTCGGCCTCACCGGCCGCCTGACCCTCAATGGTCAGGATGTCCGTCTGCTTATCCCCACCACCTACATGAACCGCAGCGGTCAGGCGATTGCCGCGCTGGCCGGCTTCTATCGCATCGCCCCCGAGGAGATCCTGGTCGCCCATGACGAGCTCGACCTGCCCCCCGGCGTGGTTCGCTGCAAGAAAGGCGGTGGTCACGGTGGGCACAACGGACTTCGCGACACCATTGCCCAACTGGGCAACAACAACGGATTTCATCGCCTGCGTCTGGGCATCGGCCATCCCGGCCACAGCTCGCAGGTGACGGGCTACGTCCTGGGGCGTGCTCCCAGGGACGAGCAGCAGGCGCTGGACGCCTGTATCGATGAGGCGCTCCGCGAGGTCCCCGGCATGCTGGCCGGCGACTGGACCCGCGTCATGCAGCGCCTGCACAGCTTCAAGGCCTGATTCATTTTCGCCGCAGCCGCGGCAGAGGACACCAGTATGGGATTCAATTGCGGTATTGTCGGACTGCCCAACGTGGGCAAATCCACCCTGTTCAATGCGCTGACCAAGGCCGGTATCGGTGCCGAGAACTTCCCGTTCTGCACCATCGAGCCCAACAGCGGCGTCGTGCCCATGCCCGACCCGCGTCTGGATGCCCTCGCCGCCATCGTCAAGCCCGAACGGGTGCTGCCGACCACCATGGAGTTCGTCGACATCGCCGGCCTGGTGGAAGGCGCCTCCAAGGGTGAAGGTCTGGGCAACAAGTTCCTCGCCAACATCCGCGAGACCGACGCCATCGCCCATGTGGTGCGCTGCTTCGATGACGACAACGTGATCCACGTGTCCAACAGCGTCGATCCCAAGCGCGATATCGAGATCATCGATCTGGAGCTGATCTTCGCCGACCTGGAAAGCTGCGAAAAGCAGCTGCAGCGGGTTACCCGCACCGCCAAGGGCGGTGACAAGGAAGCCGTGGCACAGAAGGCGCTGCTGGAAAAGCTCATCCCCCACTTTACCGAAGGCAAGCCGGCACGCACCCTGATGAAGGAGCTGGGCGACGATGAACGCAAGCTGATCAAAAGCTTCCATCTTCTGACCAGCAAGCCGGTGATGTACATCGCCAACGTCTCCGAGGAAGGCTTCGAGAACAACCCCTACCTGGATGTGGTACGCGAGATCGCCGCCGCCGAAGGTGCCGTGGTGGTTCCGGTGTGCAACAAGATCGAGGCGGAGATTGCCGAGCTGGATGACGAAGAGGAAAAGCTCATGTTCCTCGAGTCCATGGGCATGGAAGAGCCCGG
>Ga0209075_1003441_pt1 | contig 13186 bp, 15 predicted proteins | sample Stecom2011_FD_187523 | JGI IMG/M metagenome (GOLD analysis project Ga0209075, IMG submission 187523) | Agricultural soil microbial communities from Utah to study Nitrogen management - Steer compost 2011 (SPAdes) (version 2) | ecosystem: Environmental > Terrestrial > Soil > Agricultural land... | reverse complement strand
ACCAATCCAGATAGATATGCAAACATGGCTATAAATAGCTTAACCAAACATAAGCACCCTGTAGTGGCTATCGGTCGCAGAGCAGGGAATGTAGCGGGAGTGGAGTTCGAAGTGGAGCAAGTTCCGTTTAAGGAAGTAGATACCGTAACTTTATATTTGAATCCTAAAAACCAAGAGGTCTATCACGATTATATTTTAGGTCTAAAGCCAAAGCGTGTGTTATTCAATCCAGGCACCGAGAATCCTGACTTACAAGCTAAGTTAGATAAGGCGGGAATAGACTATGAGGAAGCGTGTACTTTAGTTTTGCTTAATACGAATCAGTACTAAACCTAAAAAGGTAAGCGCACCGTTTACCACTAACAATTCATAGTTAAATTGGTAGCCACCAAGATGTTCGTGTGGGATAAAATCTAATAATGCGGTAATTCCTACCGAAAGGATAGCAACTAGTAATACCCATTTATCTTTCACTCTCCACTTGGTGAAAATACCAAAAGCAAAAAGACCAAGCAGTGGCCCATAGGTATAGGCTGCTGCTTTTAGCAAAGTGTCGATAACACTACTGTCTAGCAAGTAGTTAAAAATAATGATGATTACTGCCAAGGCAACACTCATCCCGATATGCACTTGCTTTCGGATTTTCTTTTGCATCTTTTCTGACTTGGTTTTGAAATCTAAAAAGTCAATACAGAAACTTGTAGTTAACGCAGTCAACGCACCATCGGCACTGGAATATGCTGCTGCTATAAGTCCAAGTAAAAACAAAACCGCTAGACTAGTGCTTAACCCAGAGTTTATAGCGATTTCGGGGAAAAGTAAGTCTGTTTTTTCAGGAATTACCATTCCGGTTTGGTTAGCGTATATAAACAGTAAAGCACCTAATCCTAAGAACAATAGGTTGACTGGGATGAAAACCATACTGTAGGATAGCACGTTCTTCTGTGCATCTTTTAGATTCTTACAGGTTAAGCTTTTTTGCATCATATCCTGATCCAATCCTGTCATACAAATCGTGATAAACATCCCTCCAAAGAAGGATTTCCAGAAGTAATCCTTTGCAAGGCTATCTTCGAATTGAAAGGCTTTAGAATAGGTTTTTAGCTCTTCCGATCGCAGGAATTCCATCATAGACCAATCCAAGCTTTGTAGCATAACGTATATCGCAACACCCACAGCACTCAGCATAAAAAGAGTCTGAAAGGTATCCGTCCAGACTATGGTTTTTATACCGCCACGTGCAGTGTATAGCCAAATAAGAAGTACAGAAATACAAACGGTTACCACAAACGGAACATTCCAAGTATCGAATACATAGGCTTGTAGAACTGCGGCAACTAAGAATAAACGAAATGCTGATCCGAGCATACGGGAGATGAAAAAGAAAATAGCGCCAGTTCGGTAACTAACCCTTCCAAAACGCTGTTCTAGATACTCGTAAATAGTGGTGACGTTAAGTCTATAATACAGCGGAAGAAGGACATAGGTTATGACTAGATATCCGAAGAAATACCCAGAAACCACTTGCATATACGTAAACTGTGAATCTTGCACCCATCCTGGAACCGACATAAAGGTAACGCCAGATAGGGAAGACCCAATCATTCCAAATGCAACCAAATACCAAGGCGATTTATTTTCCCCTTTAAAAAAAGCAGCATTTGAATCGCTCTTTCCCGTAAAGTAGGAAATGACTAATAGAACTACAAAATAAGCTGCTATGAGTAAAAGAATCTGAAACGGCTGCATAGTTATTTATATAAGAATGGAGGCAAAAATACAAAGATTGTTAAAATACGAGCGAAGTATAGGTTAAATTATAGGAATAAAGAAATAGGTCGGTTTTAGTTTTCTAGTTGCAAGTGAAAATAGGATGGTTTCCTGGCGTATAATTGGAAGTGAATTTGCTCTTTTCCTTTTACATGTTTCCTTCATCAATTTATAAAAGCGGTGTCTTCAAGGTTTAAACATTTCGTATCTTTACACTTATTATTCAACTTTATATGGATTATTCATCAAAACTATTAAAGCAAGCGGTTGAGGAAATGTCGCAATTGCCTGGAATCGGAAAACGTACTGCCTTGCGGTTGGTTTTGCATCTGCTACGGCAACCTCAAGACCAAACTACTAGACTAACACAAAGTTTGGATACGCTACGACAAGAAATAAAGTTTTGTAAAAATTGCTTTAATATCTCTGATACGGATATTTGTGAGATATGCATCAATCCAAATAGAGATAAAAGTTTAATTTGTGTGGTGGAGGATGTGCGCGATGTAATGGCCATAGAAAACACCAGTCAGTTTAAAGGCGTATACCATGTTTTGGGAGGGAAAATCTCTCCTATGGAAGGAATTGGGCCTGGAGATTTACACATAGAACCTTTGGTAGACAAGGTAAAGCAAGGCGATGTACAAGAGTTGCTTTTTGCACTTAGCTCTACCATGGAAGGAGATACCACTAACTTTTACATCTTTAAGCAAATTGAAGGACTGCCTGTGAATCTTACTACTATCGCTAGAGGAATAGCCGTGGGAGATGAATTACAGTATGCCGATGAGGTTACGTTAGGACGTAGTATCTTGCAACGTGTGCCATTTGAATCCACCTTAAAAAATCAATAAGCAGCTTGAAGTTATCTGTTATAATCCTTAATTACAACGTTTGCAATTTCCTCCGGCAAGCTATTCTTAGCGTGCAATCTGCGATAAAAAATATAGAAGCCGAAATTATTATCATTGATAATAATTCGCCAGACGATAGCTGTGCGATGGTAAGGGCGGAGTTTCCAGAACTTTTGCTCATCGAAAATAAAGAAAATATAGGCTTTGGCAGAGCCAATAACCAAGCAGTAGAACATGCAAAAGGAGAGTTTATTTGTATACTAAATCCCGATACCGCAGTTGCTGCCGATGTTTTTGAGAAATGCTTAGACTTTATAGAGGCAACACCAGATTGTGGAGCAATAGGCGTTAGGCTAATTGACGGAACAGGAAATTATCTGCCAGAAAGCAAACGAAATCTTCCTACGCCTAGCGTATCCTTAAGTAAAATAACAGGCAGTAAAAACCAACATAATACCTACTATGCCAATCATGTAGCAGAGGATGGTGTTGGCACAGTAACCGTACTTCCTGGTGCCTTTATGTTTATGCGAAGAAGTCTTTACAATAAAGTTGGAGGATTCGATAAAGCATTCTTTATGTACGGTGAGGACATCGACTTATCCTATAGTATAGAAAAAGCAGGTTATAAGAATTACTACTTAGGATCGGCCTATGTGTTGCATTATAAAGGAGAAAGTACCCAACAAGACAAAGAATATTTAGATCGGTTTTATGGAGCGATGCACATATTTTATAAGAAACACTTTTCCAAAAATTTGCTGCAAGATGGTTTAATATACTTAGGGATTGAAGGTACAAAGTTTTTAAAAAGCTTTTCTCTAAGAAAAAAGAAAACAGACTTACCCACAATAAAAACCATTTATCTGCTTTCCGAAGATCAGGAGTTTTATGAGAGACTAAAAGCCTATTACTCCCAACCTATACACCAGTTAAAACTGAAAGAACGGTCTGAATTAGATTTAGAAAATACCAAAGTAATATGGGATGCAAACGAGTATGAATACGATGTGATTTTAAAAAACATGAGACGTTATTCTTCTAATGGTGTTCGCTTTCGCATTCGTCCACGGAACACTTGGCAGTTAATAGGAAGCGATAGGAGTGATGAGAAAGGTAGTGTGGTGAATGTTTGAGTCTATATTTATAAAACTACACTTATAAAAAGCTTTTACATGGATGGTTTTAACATAGCATTAATATTAAATGAAATAAAATCAGTAATTTTATCTTGTAAAACGATAGTTATGAAAACCTTTGATTTAAATAGAAAGAAACTAGCAGATTATATTTTAAATAAAGCGAAGGACGATGTTTTAGAAAAAATTAATCGAATCATAGAAGAGAAGGAGAGTGTTATAGCTTATACAGCTAAGGGAGAACCATTAACCGAACAAAGCTATAAAACTCATATAAAAAGTATAAGTAAATCTGTAGCAAATGGAGCAAAGACCTATTCTACCGAGGAAGTCAAGAAATTCGTTCTTAATAGGAAAAAATGAAAGTGAGATGGTCCAAACAGGCTATGGAGAGTCTAGTTCTTATTTATGATTTCATCTACAAAGATAGCCCGCAAAATGCTGAATTGGTTTTTAATAAACTACTAGATTTAGGCAATACTCTATCTGATCCAAATGTTGAGTATTCGATGGATCTTATTATCAACGATAAACGGTTTAGGTTTATATCCAAATGGAGTTATAAAATTATTTACGAACGTCAAAACAAAGAAGTTCTAATTTTAGATGTATTTAGTGTCTATCAAAATCCAGAAAAATTGTTGAATTTATAAATGAAAATTTATCCATAAGTCAAACTCATAAATTTCTGGATTCGTCGCTAATATCGAAACCGACGCATACATCTCAGAAATAATCCAAGATGTAATTTTTAGAGACTCTGAGTATTCAAGTAAGTCCAAAGAAAGCCTTTCGCAAATCTGTTTTTGCTTGATGTGTTGAGATTATTCTTTTGTCCATTTTTCCATGCGTTCTTTCACTTGTTGATGTGTGAAGGTATTGCCTTCTTCAATCTGTGCAATGGACGCTTCAATTTCTTGGTTGTATTGCGCTTTGCTAATCCTTTTGGAAGTCACTTTTTGTTATACATCAACATGCTTTTTATAGTTTCGATAAATAGTGAGTCTTTTACTCTATCCAACTCCTTATGTATCCACTTTAAATCCGATTGTAAATCCATGGCTTTGTTTTTTTGATATAGTAAAGATACGATTTTATTGTTTTCCATATCCCCTCGCGAACACGTGTATTCTTTCATACTCCCTCAAAGAATGGGTAATGAAACAAGTCCACAAATATCAAAACTACTCTCCATACGCTAACAGTGTTAGGACTACTCCTCAAACCCCGAAGGAGGTTGTCTCCTCAACAAATCCATAGGATTTGTGCTACTCTGTTTCTAATTACTTCTACTTTTTTTAAATAAGTTACTCTGTCTTAATCAAGAGCTTATTGATTTTCGGAATGGGCCCCGTACAAGCTGCACCCGAAGTATGGCAAGCTATGCAGGAGTTTACGGCATTGTTATATTGGGTGATTTTGTCTTCGGTTTCTGAAGTGTGTAAGATTTCCATGTTTTTTAGGAAGGCCTCGGCAAAACCGCTAAAAAAAGGATTGTGATTAAAATTACCACCCATTTCAGCAGTTTTAATATCCTGAAAGTATTCTGGAACCTCGTTAAGAGGCTTAGATTCTAAAATACGCATGCGGTCTTCTTGTAGAAAGCCGTGCATGTCTACCATTATAGCTGCCATTTCCGACTGTTCGTAAAAGTTCTGAAAAGCACTTTCCTTCTTCTCTGGTGCAGGCTGTTCGCAGCTTGCAAATAGAAGAACAGTTATTATAAGAGTGTAGAAATTAAAATACCTAATCATTATTTTTTAAGAAAAACACCATCAGCAAGAAACGAATACTCTACTTTTGGCTCGGTAATAGCGGCGATTTCTTCTTCCGATTTTCCAGCATCTTCTGCATAGTGTTTAAGGTCTGCAACAGAAGTCTCTGCTTTATAAGCTACTCCTTTTACTATTGCCTCGGCTTCGCTAGCATCCATAGGAACAAAGAACTCATAGTCTTTAAATTTCACAAATGACTCGGTTTTATCATCTCCTAAATCCAATTTCATCCAGCATCCTTTCATCTGGCATACCTCATTCACTTTGGTTATAAAACTAACCTCCATAGAGTCTCCAACTTTCATATTCTCGTAATTAACTCTCATGGCTTCCGTAGAAAGAGCATTTTCAACAGAAAATTCTTCGCCAAAAACTTCGTAGGTAGTAATGTCTATTGCCTCAGTAGTTTCAATAGAACTAGAAACTTCTTTATCATTCTGTTTGCAAGAGAAACTAGCAAAAGCAGAGAGTATGCTTGCGGTAAATAGGATTTTTTTAATCATGATGCTTATAATATGTGTTTTTCAGAATCAAATATAAATAAAACTTCCTGTTTACCTATCTATTAAATCAGGATATTGTGAGGAGCTGCGTATAATTTAGCACTTGTAGGGAGTTAGAAAAGCGATGAAAAAGTCGGTGAGGAGGTTATTTAATAGGATTTGAGGTAAAAAACAGCAAAAAATTACTAATTTAGCAACGCAAAAAAATAATTGATTCTTTACAGAGATATGGCAAGATTTGAATTGAAATTACCCAAAATGGGGGAAAGTGTAGCCGAAGCAACGGTTACTGCTTGGCTTAAGGAAGTAGGCGATACGATAGAAATAGACGAAGCCGTGCTAGAAATAGCAACCGATAAGGTAGATAGTGAAGTTCCTAGCGAGGTGGAAGGCGTGCTTGTGGAGATGCTTTTTGAAGTGGATGATGTAGTACAAGTAGGACAAACATTAGCTATAATAGAAACCGATGCAGAGATAGAGGCGACTCCATCTGCAACTGCTGCACCAAGCAAACAAGAAGCAGCGGCGGTGCAAGAGGTAGAAAAGCAAATGGCAGAAGCAAAAGAGGTTACACAAACTTCTATTGCCAATACTGGAGATAGATTCTACTCGCCACTGGTTCGCAACATTGCACAAACCGAAGGGATTTCGCAAGAGGAACTAGATGCTATAGTAGGAACTGGAAAAGAAGCTAGAGTTACTAAAAACGATATTCTTGCGTATGTAGAAAACCGTGGTACACAGCCAGCAAAGCAGGTAGCAACAAAAGCACCAGCCGCCAAGCCTGAACCTGCAAGAGTAATTGCATCGGGTGAGGACGAGATTATTGAAATGACGCGTATGGGGAAACTGATCTCCAAGCACATGATCGATAGTATACAAACCTCGGCGCACGTACAATCTTTTGTAGAGTGTGATGTAACCAATATTTGGAATTGGAGAAAAAAGGTGAAAGATGCTTTTGAGAAACGCGAAGGCGAAAGACTTACTTTTACCCCTATCTTTATGGAGGCGGTAGCCAAAGCGCTAAAAGATTTTCCTATGATGAACATCTCTATTGATGGAGACAACATCATCAAACATAAGAGTGTAAACTTGGGGATGGCAGCTGCATTACCTGATGGAAATCTAATCGTACCTGTGATTAAAAATGCCGATCAGTTAAACTTAGTCGGTATCGCAAAAGCGGTAAATGATTTGGCAAACAGAGCTAGAATAGGTAAGCTTAAGCCAGACGAAATACAAGGAGGAACCTATACCGTTACAAACGTAGGTACTTTTGGTAGTATAATGGGAACACCTATTATCAATCAACCACAAGTAGGTATCTTAGCACTTGGAGCCATCCGAAAGGTGCCAGCAGTGATAGAAACCCCAGACGGAGACTTTATAGGGATTCGTTATAGAATGTTCTTGTCGCACTCTTACGACCACCGTGTGGTGAATGGAGCGCTAGGCGGACAGTTTGTAAAACGTGTAGCAGATTATTTAGAGGCTTGGGATATAAACCAAGACTTTTAGTTGCATAGAATATAATTAAAAATAGAAATGAAACTTGCTTAGTCCTAGTGTATTACATCCTGGAATAGGCAAGTTTTTTCGTATAAAATAAATCAAAGATGAAACTTAATTTAAGCAAGCCGTTATGTTTTTTCGACCTAGAAACTACTGGGGTTCAGGTTGCAAGCGATAGGATTGTAGAAATATCTATCTTAAAAGTATTTCCTAATGGCAATAAAGAGAGCCTAACCTTGCGTGTAAACCCTGAGATTCCTATTCCAGCAGAAACCACTGCGGTGCACGGAATTACCAACGATATGGTGGCTAATGAGCCAACGTTCAGGGAATTAGCACCTCGCATCTATGAAATGATAAAAGATTCCGATTTAGCGGGTTTCAATTCCAATCGTTTTGATATTCCGCTGTTGGCTGAAGAACTTTTGCGAGCAGAGATAGACTTTGATTTAAAGAAAGCTTTAGCTATAGATGTGCAAACCATCTTCCATAAAAAAGAGAAGCGTACGCTAGAAGCGGCTTATAAGTTTTATTGCGACAAGAATTTGGATAATGCACATAGTGCAGAAGCCGATACTTTAGCGACATACGAAGTGCTAAAAGCTCAGCTAGGTCGCTATGATGACTTAGAAAATGACGTAAACTTTTTAGCGCAATATAGCAAGCATAAAGAATTTGTTGATTTTGCAGGTTATATTGCTTATAATGAGGAGGGAGAAGAGGTATTCTCTTTTGGAAAACACAGAGGAAAACGAGTGGTGGATGTTTTGGAGCAGGAACCTGGATATTTTGGATGGTTGCTAAATGCAGACTTCCCATTATACACAAAGCGTGTTTTAACCCGTATTCGTCTACAAGAACTAAACACCAAGAAATAGGTATGAAAATTATTTGTGTAGGACGAAACTATACGGCGCATATAGAGGAATTAGAAAACGAACGCCCAGAAAGCCCCGTATTGTTTTTAAAACCCGATACCGCAGTTTTACCATCTAAACAAGCTTTTTATATTCCTGACTTTACAAAAGACCTGCATTATGAAGTGGAGGTGTTGGTGAAGATAAATCGTGTAGGAAAACATATCGATGCAAAGTTCGCCCACAAATATTACGACCAAATAGGCTTGGGAGTCGACTTTACTGCTAGGGATATCCAGCAGAAGTTGAAAGAAAAAGGTCTGCCTTGGGAAAAAGCAAAAGCTTTCGATAATTCTGCCATAATTGGAGAGTTTGTGAGTAAGGAGAGTTTTTTGTCTATGGAAAACATTCCGTTTAGTTTACAGAAAAATGGCGAAACGGTTCAGAATGGAAATACCTCGCACATGCTATGGAAAATCGATGAGCTTATCGCTTATATATCCACTTACTTTACCTTGCGCACTGGCGATATCATTTTCACAGGAACACCAGCAGGAGTAGGACAAGTGATGGATGGGGATAAGTTAGAAGGATTTTTAAACGACCGTTCGATGTTTACAGTAGATATCCGATAAATTAAATAACTATGAGCAAAGTACAAGCACAGATAATAAGTATAGGAGACGAATTGCTATTAGGTGAAACCGTAAATACCAATGCTACTTTTATAGCAAAGTCTTTACAGCGAATCGGAATAGAGGTAAGTAAGGTATGGACCATTGCCGACATCGAGGAGCAAATGATAGATACTATAAAAACAGCGACAAGCGAAACCTCCTTGGTTTTAATGACTGGAGGGCTAGGGCCTACCAACGATGATAAAACCCAAAAAGTGCTTTGTACACTGACGGAAGATACGTTGGTGGAAAATGGATTGGTATTAGAAGAGCTGAAAACTCGTCATGAAGCTCGTGGTAAGCGCGATAATTGGGAGGTGAATAAAAACCAAGCACTGGTTCCTGCCAATGCAAGAATATTTGTGAATGAAAATGGTACTGCCCCTGCATTGTGGGTGAACTATAATAATGCAATATGTATTGCGATGCCAGGCGTGCCATTTGAAATGAAGGCCTTGCTCACCGAACAGGTTTTACCAGCCATTCAAGAAGTTTTTACTACCGAACACATTTACTTCCGAACCTTGCTGACCTATGGCTTAGGAGAAAGTGTGTTGATGCATCGATTAAAGGATTGGGAAGAAGCTTTGCCAACAGCGGTTAAGCTCGCATACTTACCATCCAATAGCAAAGTCCGTTTACGTCTTTTAGGCTCTAATAAAAGTCGAGAGGTAGTGGAAAATACTATCGATCTATATGTAGAAGAGTTAAAGTCACTATTGCCAGATGTAGCAGTTGGAGTAGAGGAGGAAACCAGCTTGATAGAACAAATCAAAAAGAAAATGAATCAGGCGAAAGCCACATTAAGTGTAGCAGAAAGTGTAACCGGTGGTTATTTGTCTAAAAGCATTACCCAAGAGTCCGGGGTTTCGAGCTTTTATGCTGGTAGTATTATAGCCTATGCAACCGAGTCAAAATTAAATATATTAGGAGTAGACCCTAAGCTTTTAGAGAAGCATAGCGTAGTGAGTGCAGAAGTAGCTATGGCTATGGCAGAAGGAGTAAGTAGGTTGTACAATACAGACTATGCACTAGCGACTACTGGCGAAGCTGGACCTACGAAAGGAGATAGCGATGCCGAAATAGGTACAGTTTTTATCGCACTAAAGACACCAACAGAAGTAAAAGTGACCAAACATGCCTTTGGTAAAGTAAGGGAAACCGTTATAAAACGTGCAACCAACGCTGCTCTGACTAAATTATGGAAAGAAATTTAAAAATTGAATTGTCTTTTATTGTCAGTACAGAATTTAATCCTTAAGTTTGCAATCTGATTTTGAATAACACATAAAGTAATAAGGAAATGTCTAGAGTTTGTGAATTAACCGGTAAGCGTGCCATGGTTGGAAACAACGTGTCTCACGCTATGAATAAAACCAAGCGCAAGTTTAATGTGAACTTGGTGAAGAAGCGATTTTATATTCCGGAAGAAGATGCGTGGGTTAACCTAAAGATATCTACTTCTGCGTTAAAAGATATTAATAAGCGAGGAATTTACGCAGTTGTTAAGGAAGCAAGAGAAAAAGGTTTCTTGAAGAAGTAATTTATCTTTATTAAAAACGAATAGCAATGGCTAAAAAAGGAAATAGAGTTCAAGTGATTTTAGAATGTACAGAGCATAAAGCTTCTGGACAAACGGGAATGTCTCGTTACATCACTACAAAGAATAGAAGAAATACTCCAGACAGATTGGAGTTGAAGAAGTTTAACCCGATCCTTAAAAGGATGACACTCCATAAGGAAATAAAATAATTTATCATGGCAAAGAAAGCAATATCTAAGTTACAAACAGGTTCTAAAAGATTGACCAAAGCTATAAAAATGGTTAAGTCAGAGAAATCTGGTGCTTACGTTTTTGTTGAGGCTATGATGTCTCCAGAATTCGTAAAAGATTGGTTAAAGGAGCAAAAGTAAGCATTCCTACTACTTATTAGATTATATAAACAAGCCACTTTTGTAACTAAAAGTGGCTTGACCTATTGTAAGTAAGATAGTACTATAACGCTATATAAGTTAGCAGTTTATCCAGTATAAAAAATTACAAGGAAAAATAGAGGATTTGCCTTCGACCTAGTATCCCGCATCAAACCCTAGTCTCTAACTTTATCTACTTGCATTAAGCACTAAGAATCTTCACAGAAAGAAAGCAGAATATGACTTTCTCATCGTATTTAATCTAGGTTTAACGTATCTTTGTTAGAATAGGAGTATTACCTGAGTAATACAATTACATTTATTATTGTAAATCATACAGTATATGAGCTTTTTTAAAAAACTATTCTCGAAAGAGAAGAAGGAAACTTTAGATAAAGGACTAGAAAAAACAAAGTCCACTTTTTTTGATAAGCTAAGCAAAGCAGTAGCTGGTAAAAGCACGGTAGACGATGATGTGCTTGACAATCTAGAGGAGGTTCTAGTAACTAGTGATGTCGGGGTAGATACTACGCTAAAAGTAATCGATAGAATTGAAGCGCGTGTAGCCAAAGACAAATATCTAGGCACTACAGAGTTAAATAAAATCCTGCGTGAAGAAATTGCAGGGCTGCTTACCGAAACGCATGGCGAAGCATCGCCGACGGAAATTACTATTCCTAAACTAGATGTACCTTATGTAATTATGGTGGTAGGAGTAAACGGTGTAGGGAAAACAACGACTATAGGGAAGCTGGCTCATCAATTCAAAAAATCAGGTAAAAAAGTAATCTTAGGAGCGGGCGATACGTTCCGTGCTGCGGCGATTGATCAGCTGCAAATTTGGGCAGATCGTACCGATACAGAAATGGTGAAACAAGAAATGGGAAGCGATCCTGCGAGTGTAGCTTTCGACACCTTAGAAAGAGCAGTAAGTCAGAACGCCGACGTGGTGCTTATAGATACCGCTGGGCGACTGCACAATAAGGTAAACCTGATGAACGAGCTTACCAAGATAAAACGAGTAATGGACAGGGTAATTCCAGGAGCACCACACGATGTAATGCTTGTGTTGGATGGTTCCACAGGACAAAATGCTTTCGAGCAAGCCAAGCACTTTACTGCTGCTACAGAAGTAACTTCACTTGCTGTTACCAAGTTAGATGGTACAGCAAAAGGAGGAGTTGTAATTGGTATAAGCGATCAGTTTAAGATTCCGGTTAGATATATTGGAGTAGGTGAAGGAATAGAGGATTTACAAGTATTCAACAAATACGAGTTCGTAGACTCGTTCTTCTCAGAATAGAGATTTTTCTAAAAAAGGATACTAAATAATAAAAAACCCATAAATCTTTTTGATTTATGGGTTTTTTGCGTTAATGGATTAACTATTAGCTTTCAGCCATCAGCTATCAACTAATTGCCTGCTGATCACTGACTATTAAATACTTTTTAAAGGGTTTCTTCAAGCCAGTTGAAGAACTCACGCTGCCATACCAAGGCGTTTTGTGGTTGTAGTACCCAGTGGTTTTCTTCTGGGAATAGAACAAACCTGCTCTTTACTCCAAGCAATTGTGCTGCTTGAAATGCTTGTTGTCCTTGCTCAATAGGCACTCGGAAGTCTTTTGCTCCTTGTATAATAAGGATTGGCGTATCCCAATTTGAAACATAGTTAATTGGGTTAAACTCGTTGTACGTTTTTTGTGCTATTTCATTATCCTTCTCCCAATACGCACCGCCCATGTCTTTGTTTACAAAGAATAGCTCTTCTGTTGTTCCATACATGCTTCGGTTATCAAATAGTCCACAGTGAGATATAAAGCTCTTGAATCGACCTTCGTGATTGCCAGCTAATTGGAATACAGAATACCCGCCAAAGCTTGCACCTACTGCTCCAATTCTGTCGTTATCTACATAAGGCTCTTTTGCTACATCGTCTATAGCATCTAAGTAGTCATTCATAGCACCACCGCCCCAATCACCGCTGATGGCTTCATTCCACTCTATACCATGTCCTGGCATTCCTCTACGGTTCGGTGCTACTATAATATAGCCTTTCGATGCCATAAGCTGGAAGTTCCAACGGAAAGAATAGAACTGAGAAAGTGGAGATTGTGGGCCACCTTGTGCGTATAATAAAGTAGGGTATTTCTTGGATGCATCGAAGTTTGGAGGCAATATAACC
>Ga0209075_1003440_pt1 | contig 13188 bp, 14 predicted proteins | sample Stecom2011_FD_187523 | JGI IMG/M metagenome (GOLD analysis project Ga0209075, IMG submission 187523) | Agricultural soil microbial communities from Utah to study Nitrogen management - Steer compost 2011 (SPAdes) (version 2) | ecosystem: Environmental > Terrestrial > Soil > Agricultural land... | reverse complement strand
CAGCACCCAAAGAACGGGCAGTCTCAGGTCGCGCCGATTCTGACGGTCTCTGAGTTTAATTACGAGGGAGTTACACATCTGTAACAGCTTTATAACTGCTATGGTTCTGGTATATAGCTGGGTGTATCCTTAAAAATGGATGGAAAATATTTTTCTGGAATTGGACCAATTGAATTGGAGCAGTTTTCTGGTCCAATAGGAATAATTTACAGAAATCTTAAGGTATTGCCAGGTTGCCCACGAAAATACTGCTAAAATAGCTTTTGTTCGGTTATTACGTCGAATACGTGTCTTAAATCAACTGTGATGAGTTTGAACTTTTACCCCGGGCGGAGTATCATTAATTATAGAGGGTTAAGTGTTTCACAAAACAAAAAAAGGCCAACAACTGTGTGTGACCGTCTGTTTAATTGGTACTTCGGCCAATACAGGTGGTCTTTTTTGAGGAGGTGCTGTTGAATGATAAAGGCAAAATATCTGTTGCGATTTTTCCTGTTGTTGGGATTCTGGCTATTGATGTCCGGTAGCGCAGACTGGCAACATATCTTGGTTGGCACCATCGTTGCGATTTTGGTTATGTGGTTTTGGGGTAGCCCGGCCACCAGTCAGCAGAAGTTTCATTTTAAGCCCATCCTCTATGCACTGTGGCTGACCGGAGTAATGCTGGCGGAAATTTGGAAGTCTGCCTGGCATGTGGCCCAGATTATTCTGCTGGGGCGCAAGATTGACCCAAAACTTGTTTGGGTGGACACGCCTTTGCAGTCTCGCTTGGCCCGGGTGGTTTTTTCCAATTGCATTACCCTCACTCCTGGGACGCTGACTGTTTCTTTGGAGGGAAACCGTCTTCTGGTTCACGCCTTGACCCCTGAATTTGGCAAGGGTCTGTCCGATTGGAAGGTTCACAAAATCCTCAAAAAAATGGAGGGTCAGTCATGACAGACATAGTCACCTTCATCGCTGCCATGTTCGGAGGCCTGCTAATCTTTGTCTCTCTGGCTAGGGCTGTAACCAGCTCCCATGTCACCAGCAAGTTAGTGGCAATCAACATAATTAACACCAAGACGATTATATTAATTGTCCTGCTGGGGGAATTATTGGACAGCTACCTCTATGTGGATGTGGCCATGGTATATGCCATGTGTAGCTATGTCGGCACCGTGGCTGTTCTTAAGGGCCAGGTCTGTCATCGTCTTGATCAGGGGGGAGAATGATGAACTGGATTTATACCGCTTTGCTGGCAGTGGGTTGCTTCTTTATGTTCACCGCAACCGTGGGTCTTTTTCGGATGCCAGATGTCTTTACCCGTCTGCACGGCACCACCAAGTGTGATACTGTGGCTGCGGGCTGTGTCCTCACCGCCGTGGCTCTACGTTCCGGTAGCTGGCTTGTGGCGGCTAAGATTCTCCTGATTTTTATCTTTATCATTATGGTCAATCCCACCTCCGCCCATCTAATTGGGTGGGCAGCCCACCAGTCGGACCAACAAGAGTCCACAGAGAGCGAGGCGGGATAAATGGATAACAATTTGCTCTTATTCATCTTCCTTTCATTTCTTTTGGTAACAGCCCTTTCGGTTTGTTTTATCAAGAAATTGCTTCATGCCGTCATTGTATTTGGAGTTTACTCGGTGGTGATGTCGATAGTTTGGCAGCAATTGGGCTCGCCGGACTTGGCCATCACCGAAGCCGTCGCCGGTATCGGTGTCAGCGTGATTATGTTTGCGGTAGTAACTAAGATAGGGAGGGCGGACAAATGAGAAAGTTCTTGGCTCTGCTGGTGGTCTTGCCCTGCCTGGTCGCTATGATTATGCTGGCAGCCGAGTTGCCCCCCTATGCTGATCCGGATAACCCAACTAATAATGAGGTTCCGACTCGTTATACCGAACAAGGGGTGGAGGAAGCGGGGGCTACTAATATAGTTACCGATATCATCATCGACTACCGTGCCTATGACACCCTCATCGAGACCACCGTTCTCTTTACCGCTCTAATCGCTGTCATGTTGACATTGAAGGGAGCTGGAAATAACCATGCCTGATATGATCCTTAGGGAAATAACGTCACTTCTGCTGCCCTTTATCCAGATGTACGGTATTTATGTAGTTATGCACGGACACCTTTCTCCCGGCGGTGGGTTTGCCGGCGGAATGATTTTGGGTGTAAGTCTTATTCTTTATATCCTGGTCTTTGGCTTGGACAGTTGTTTACGCAAGGTCCCCCACCGCCTGTCTTCTTTTTTGGAGAGTTTCGGTACCCTCTGGTATGCAGCTGTGGGGCTGGTTGGTCTGTTGCGGGGCACCAGTTTCTTGATGAACAAGGGTGCTGGCATCGACCTGGGAACCCCCGGGGAATTGTTTAGCAGCGGCTTGATAGTGGTCATAACAATTGGTGTGGGCATCAAGGTCGCGTCCACCATGCTCAGCCTGTTCTACACCTTGGTGGAGGAGGATTGACATGGTAGATAAACTAATTGGCAACTATCCCTATCTTATTGCAGCTCTGATTTTTGCTGTGGGATGTTACACAGTGCTTTCCCATTCTAACCTAATGCGCAAGGTAATCGGCATCAATGTTATGGAGACAGCGGTATTCCTCTTCTTTGTGGCTTCGGGCAATGTCCTGGGGGGCCAGCCTCCCATCATCGACCTGAACAATTCCGACGTCATCTATGTCAACCCCCTGCCCTCGGCCTTAATTCTCACGGGTATTGTGGTCAGCGTCAGCGTAACGGCCCTGGCCCTGGGCCTAGTTGTGCGGATTCACCGCCAATTTGGCACCATCGACGCCGATGAAATTACAGAGATCAGGAGCAATGATAATGCTTGATAACTTACCAGTAATCATCGTCGTGTCGCTGTTGATGACCGGCTTTTTGGCTCCACTGTTTGTGGGTAAGTTCCGCCGCACCACCCAGGTGGTGGCTGGCATGCTCACTTTGGCAGCTGCTGGCGCCAGTGCTGTCCTGCTTTATCGGGCGCTGAACACAGGTCCTGTTTACACCGCCCTGGGCGGGTGGGAGGCACCTTGGGGTATAGAGGTGGTGGTCACACCTCTGTCAGCCTTTATCATGTTGGTTCTTACCACTATTGTCAGTCTGGTGATGTTTTACATGCCCCATGAGCAGGAGGACTGGCCCAATCAAAAGGTGGGCTGGTACATAACCCTGGTACTCCTGCTGACTGCAGCCTTGTTGGGCCTAACCATGAGCAATGATTTGTTTAATATGTATGTATTTCTGGAAGTAAGTGCCTTAGCTTCCTTTGGTATAGTCGCCGCAAAAAAGGACCGCAATGCCGGGGACGCTGCACTGAAATACCTGGTCCTGGCCACCATCGGCTCTGGATTCGTGCTCTTTGCCATCGGCATAACTTATGCCGTCACAGGCTATCTCAACCTTGGCTTCGCCAGCCAAGCCCTGGCAGAGGGTCAGTTTCATCCCATCATCACCTGGATCATAGCTACCTTTTTCCTGGTGGGCTTTGGGATCAAGGCGGGTTTGTTCCCCCTTCATGTCTGGCTACCTGATGCCCACTCTTCAGCTCCTACCTCTGCCAGCGCTCTATTGTCTGGAGTTGTTGTCAAGGTTTACGCCGTAGTCATGGCTCGAGTGTTCTTTGGACTATTTGGCGGCGCAGGTCTGGAGGCCCTGGGTATTTCCAGTCTGATTCGCATAGCTGCCTCGCTGAGTATCTTGGCTGGCTCGGCCTTCGCCCTGGTCCAGACAGATATAAAGCGGATGCTGGCCTATTCCACTGTGGCCCAAGTGGGTTACATCTTCCTGGGTTTTGGCCTGGGTGGTGTCTACGGTGTGGCCGCGGCCCTCTACCATGTCTTTATCCACGGCCTGATGAAGTCGACTCTATTCCTATCTTCAGGCAAGGTGGTGGAGCTCCGGGGTGGTAGCCGAGATATCTCCGGGTTCAACGGGGTGGGCAAGTTGCTACCTATTCCCATGGCGGCCTTCACCTTGGCGGCCCTATCCATGGTGGGCCTGCCCATACTGGCCGGATTTGCCACCAAGTGGTATCTCTTTGACGCTGGCCTCAGTGCAGGTATCTATTGGGTGCCCGTTGTGGTCATCATCAGTAGCTTGCTCAACGCCGCTTATTTTCTGCCCATTGTGTGGCGAGTGTGGTTTGGCGAAACCGAGGCCCACGAAGTTAGCAACCGCCGGGTTCCCGGGCTAATCCCCCTGGCCCTAATTCTGGCAGTGGTTGGTTTAATTCCCGGCCCCATTCTAAGAGTCTTAGAAGAGGCCGCTGTATGGCTGATATCTTAAGGGGGGCTCGCCAATGAATATGCTCATTATCTTAGCCATTGTAATACCCATTCTGGGAGGTCTGGCAGTCTGGTTGCCTGGACTGCGCAAGCATCCCTTCGTCCCACCGCTTATTTCAGCAATAATTGTCGCTGCGGCTGTGGCGGCAATGCGGATTGGTTCTGGATTTGGTCAAATCTCAACTTGGTGGGAGGTGGCCCCGGGGCTGTCTCTGGCCTTCAGGGTGGATCACGCAGCTTGGTTGTTTGCAATGCTGGCAGCCGGTCTCTGGGTGCCAGCCACGGCCTATGCCAACAGCTACATGGCCCACCATCCCCATAAACTACAGAGGTTCTTCATGTTCTATACCCTGTCCCTGACGGCTACCATGGGCATTGCCCTGTCGGCAAACTTTTTTACCCTCTATCTGTTTTATGAAATGCTGACCTTTGTCACCTGGCCCTTGGTCATCCACAATGAGACCGCTAAGGCCAAGCGGGCAGGTAGCATGTACTTGGTTTACAGCCTGGCCGGGGCTGCTGTGGTTCTGGCAGCCATGGTTGTGACCTGGGCTACGGCAGGGACCTTGGACTTTGCGCCTGGTGGACTGCTGGGGGCCGAGACTTCTGTGACGGTAATCCGTCTGCTCATCGGCATGTTGGTGGTGGGCTTTGGCGTCAAGGCAGCTGTTATGCCCCTGCACACCTGGTTGCCCACGGCCATGGCTGCTCCCACCCCGGTCAGCGCTTTGCTCCATGCAGTGGCTGTGGTCAATGCCGGTTGTTTTGGTCTTCTCCGCACCTTCTATTCGGTGGTGGGGCCTGAGGCCCTAGAAAGAGCAGGTTTTTCCACAGGGCTGCTGGCCCTGGCCTCAATAACCATCGTCCTGGCGTCCATCATCGCTCTGCGTCAAGACCATTTGAAACGTCGCTTGGCCTATTCTACCGTGAGCCAATTGGGTTATATAACCCTGGGGATTTTCTCTGGACATCCCGGTTTGCTGTTGGGTAGCTTGATGCACTTTGTCAACCACGGACTGATGAAAATCACCCTTTTCTTCTGTGCAGGATCGATAATTACTGACACTGGCATCGAGCACATATCGGAAATGGATGGGATTGGCCGCAAAATGCCCTGGGTAATGGGTGCCTTTGCCGTGGCTTCCATGGGCATGGTGGGAGTAATCCCCATCAACGGGTTCCAGAGCAAGTGGTTTCTGTTCCAAGGCGCACTGGAGGCAGCCCGGCCGGAGGTTATCATTGTCCTGCTGGCCAGCGCCCTGCTCAACGCATTCTACTTTTTCCCCATCGTGGCCGGTGCGTTTTTCCGGGGCGAGAGGACCGAGTGGAAGGCAGAAGGGTTATCCAGTGGGCTAATTTGGCCCTTGGTCCTTACTGCAGCGCTGTGTATAGTTTTTGGTTTGTTGCCCGCCCTACTTTATCCCTATGTTAATGAAACAGTGCTGTCCTTGATGAATTAAGGAGGAGAGGTGAGTGCTATGTGGTTGTTAGTATTGACACCCCTGTTGGCCGGGTTTATGTGTTTGGCCATCACCGATCTCCGCAGACAAGTCGCCTTATCGGTGGCCGCATGTCTTGCCGTGGCGGCGGGTTTGCTGGGTATGTGGACCGGCAAATTGTCCGCTGCCGGAGCAGAATTAACCCTGCCCGGAATTAGTATGGTTTTGTCCCAAAACAAGATTGGAGTGCTGTTGGCGGGCTTTGCCACCTTGTTGTGGATTGCCTCACTGCTATTCAGTCTCAGCTGGTTTAAGCCCAATCATTGGGATAATCGGCGCTATATGATGCTGATGGGGGCTACTTACACAGGCATCCTAATTACTTTCTTGGCTGGAGATTTCATCACCCTCTACTTAGGATTTGAACTGATGTCTCTGGCTTCCTGGGGGCTGGTGGTTCACAACCAGACTGATGAATCCTACAGTGCCGGCGGCATGTACCTCTACCTGGGGGTGGCTGGTGGCCTGCTGATCCTCACCAGTTTGGCCTTGGTATACTACTATACTGGCAGTTTTGCCTTTGACGCTACCTTCCCCGCCGGTGCACCGGTGGAGGCCATTGCCCTGATGATGATTGCCGGCTTCGGCGTCAAGGCGGGTATGGTTCCCGTGCACATATGGTTGCCCGAGGCTCACCCCGCTGCCCCGGTGCCCGCCAGCGCTCTGCTGTCTGGGATACTGATCAAGACCGGTGCCTATGGTATTTTGCGCACATTGGGGCTGACGGCCAACCTCCCGGACATCGCCCGCAACTTGGGGGCCACAGTCTTACTGCTGGGCATCATCACCATGACCTTTGGCGTGGTAATGGCCCTGCTGCAACACGAGGCCAAGCGCATGTTGGCTTTCCACAGCATCAGTCAGATGGGCTATATCCTCACTGGCTTCGGTGTGGCAGCATTTTTGGGGGCCCAGGGAGGAGAGGGCCTCGTTGGCGGGGTCTACCATATGATCAACCACTCGGTGTTCAAGGCCTTGCTATTCCTCACAGCGGGCTCGGTGTACATGTATGTCCACCACCTGAATTTGTATAAATTGGGCGGTCTGTATCGTATCTTGCCCTATACTTTCGCTCTGGGGTTGGTGGCGGCCATGGGCATCACTGGTTTTCCCGGTCTCAATGGCTTTGCCAGCAAAACCATCATTCACCATGGCTTACTCTCGGCGGTGGAAACTCTGCCTGCCCTGGCCTGGACGGAAAAGGTGTTTATGGTGGTCAGTGCCGGCACAGTCTGCTCCTTTATCAAGTTCATTCTCCTTATCTTTGCCGGCAAGGCCAAAGAAAAGCTACCGCAGCCCCAGGGCAAGCTCGAGACTGCACCCATGCTGATTGGGATGGGGTTGCTGGCTGCAGCCATAGTTTTGCTCGGCGTATTCCCCAATTTTGTTTCGGAAAATATTCTGGCTCCAGCCTTGGCCAGCTTGGATGCCTTTGGCGCCTCCCATTTTCACGCCCATATCTATTCCTGGACCAGCATCAAAGACATCGGTATTGCCTTTGGCCTGGGGGCAATAATCTTCTGGGCCGGCATGCGCTGGAACCTTTTCCATCTTGCACCGCCAAAGTGGATGAGTGTGCGTTACTGGGGAGGGGTGGCCCTGGAAGGAGCCAACCACAGTTTAACCAGCACCGAGCGCAGCTTGGGCAAAATCAGCGCTCACTTTGGCAGCCGCTTCCACAACTGGGAGCATGCCAGTGAAGAGCTGTTGCAGCATATGGACTGCCGACCTAAGTCCCGGGCAGAGCAGGCCTTGAGTGTCATCAACTTAAACTTCGATACCCTCTTGGTCATGGCGGTGCTGTCCCTGGTGCTGTTGCTTTACTTTCCCCTGAGCTCACTACTCTTTACCTAAAGTGAGGGGGCTGAGGCGCTAACACAATGCGTCCCCCTAAGCAGCCACCATGTCATTCTGAGCATAGCGAAGAATCCTTACTCGCAAAGATAAACCAAACACTCGCAGATAGTACAAAAAGGCCTGTCCTCCGTTGTACTACCAGAAAGGGAGCCAACGGCTCCCTTTCTCCTATAGCAACATCCCTTTTTAGTTTTCTTGGCAGCGGTAACTTCCCAAGCCAGGCGTCGATGTGAGTCCCCGTTGCCTGAGCTCAGCGGTCATCGGGTTTTCGTAAAAACATACTGTTCCACCATCAAATTATTAAAAAAAACTGGTCCTGATTTCCATAGTGGCAAAGATATGCCAGCATGTTTAATTATCCTCTACAAAGAATAAGCTTAGGCCAATTATTAAAGGAGGATGAAATTGAGCACCCAAACAATAAACCAAGTGTCCCAAATGGTTCGCCAGTTGCAAGCCAGCGAGCAGCAAAATGCCCAGCAGTTACAAAGTCTAGCTAACCAAGTTCCTGAGCCAGCCCTCCGGCAACAGCTGGAAAACCTCCAGCAAAAGGAACAACAAGCTAGCCAGCAGCTCGGTCAAATTGATTCCCTGCTCAGTCAGGTTCAAGATGATCGTCAGTCTGGGTTGGGAATTTCGGCAAATTTGAGTGGCAACATGGGTTATAACAGAAATATAGGTAACCAGAGCCACTACAACCAGGGGTCTGGAAATATGGGCGGTATGGGCAATAGCTTTAACACCAATGTCAGTCGCCAAAGCCACTACAACCAGCAGTCTGGGTTGGGATCCAGTAATATGGGCGGTAGCAACTTTAACATCAATGCCAGTCGCCAGAGCCAGTATACCCAGCAACCGAACCCAGGCTCCACCAATATGGGCGGCAGCAACTTTAACACCAATATAAGCCGTCAGAGTCACTATAACCAGCAATCTGGCATGGGCACACGTATGTCCGGTAGCAACATGGGGGGCAGTAATTTCAATACCAATGTCAGCCGGCAAACCCATTATGCCAATCCTCAACAATCTGGGGCCGCGTCTATGAATGCCAGTGGTAACAATTTTAACACCAATGTCAGCCGCCAAAGCCACTATACCAACTCTCAGCAGATGGGGGCCCAGGGTATGAATATGAGCGGCAGGCAACAAACTGGGCAACAACAGCAGAACCAACAGCGGACTAGCTTTGGTGTTGGGCGGTTCATGAACCGATAGTTTGGCCGGCGGGGCCTTGTCCCCGCTTACATAAACACTTCCATGGGTAGACATGGAGGTGTTTTTTGGTTATATTGTTTTTCAAAGCAGGAATTAGTATTCTTTTGACGAAGTCTATCTGGTACAGCACATAGAGGAATTTATGCCGAAAATGAACATATTCTACAGTGTAACGCTCTTACTCCTTGGTTGGGGGTAGTAATAGCATAGAGAGGGGCTGGATTCGGATTGGCCCCGGGTCACCTAATTGGGATATTGACAGTTGTTTAGCATATTTGTGGATGTTATACTATCGCAATGGGAGGGGATAGCATAGAACTTGTTGCAGTTGTTTCGGTTTTTCTGTTATTTACCTACAAAGACTTACTAAACCTAAAGACTTTTTCTTTGAACAGGGAAGAGGATTTGTTTTTAATAAGAGTTGGCCTGGGCATGATTGCCTTGGCTCTGGTTGTGGCTGGCATCGACCGGTTTGTACAGTGGATAGAGGTATTATACGAGCCTGAGATATTCCATCTCAATGACTTGCTGGCAAGTATTCCTTTCAACGATCTGTCGGAATACTTTAACTACGACATTCCATTTCTGCTACCGGTTATCCGAGCAGTATACCACTATGGTTTTTTTGTCCCCTTTGTCTTTCTCCTACTGAGGGGAATCGCGAAGCGGGATGTACGTAGTCTCTCAATGTTGGTTTTTGGCACCTTCGCCTTTCACTACGTAGTGCATTTCCCATTTTATTTTCTAACCGAAGGTCATCAGATCTGGTATGTAAAGGGAATAATGGTTCCGCTTTTCCGCACAGTTTCACCCTTGGACCACGTCTTCCCCAGCATGCACACTTCCATGGCAGTGACATACCTGCTCCTGGCCTGGCAGCAGCCTAACAAGAGGATACGAGTACTTTACACAGTATTTTGTCCAATGATAGTTTTTGGCACTTTTTATCTACAAATACACTGGACCATCGACGCAGTGGCTGGCGCAATCATCGGAATTGCCGCCTTTAAATTTGCCAAGTATGCCACTGATCGGGGATGGCTATATCCTGTTATGGCCAAGCTGACCACGCTACTCCCTGTTCGTCGTCCCCAAACGGGACCGAGAAGAAGAGCCCTTTCCCGCGGTTAAGCCCGCGGGTTTTCTTATGGCCCTTTGATAGCAGGGTGCCGCTACACTTGAATAATCCCAATAGACAGCAAAGAAAATCGCACGCCCTTAATATTCCTTTATAGGAAATCTCGGGAGCAAAAATAAATTGTTGAAAACGAATAAATTTTCGCCATAAGGACTTGTGCTCCTGTTCACATCATGCTATTATTACCTTGTGAAGTTGAGTACAACATTGGGAGGGATAATTATGAAGAAAAGTTTCGCATTGATTTTGGCTATGAGTCTAGTTGTCGGATTGTTGGCAGTTAGTGGCTGTGCCAAAGATGAAGGCGCTGTAAAGATGGGTCTGGGTATCACTACATCCATTGACAAGTCCAGCGACGCCACAGAAGACAGCAATGCCCAGGCACAAGTTGATACTACCTTTGCTGCAGTTTCTTTTGACGCAGAAGGTAACATCGTCGGAGTGCAAATTGACGTTGCCCAGGTTCGGGTAGCATTTGACGAAGATATGCAGGTTACCAACCGGGACGCAGCTCTCAAGACCAAAAAGGAATTGGGCGACGACTATAACATGCGCGGCCAATCCGAAATTGGTAAAGAGTGGTTTGAGCAAATCGCCGCCTTTGAAGAGTGGATGATTGGCAAAAACATCGATGACGTACTGAATATGGACGTCAAAGAGAGAGACGCTAGCCATACCCATGTTCCTGATGTGGAAGAGCTGACCTCCTCTGTTACCATCACCGTACAAGATTACCTCAAAGCAGTGGAAAAGGCTTGGGAAAACGCCATTGAAGTAGAAGGATTAAAGACCCTTGGCTTAGGACATGATTTGTCCATCGCCAGCTCCACCGATGCAACTGAGGACAGCAATGCCCAGGCACAAGTCGATGCAACCATCGCTGCCACCGGTTTCGATGGTGACGGCAAAGTTGTGGGCACCATCATCGATACCGCCCAGACCCGGGTTGCCTATGATGAAGATGGAAAGGTTTCCAACCGGGACGCAGCTCTCAAGACCAAAAAAGAATTGGGCGACGACTATAACATGAAAGGCCGCTCCGAAATCGGCAAAGAGTGGTTCGAGCAGATGGCCGCCTTTGAAGAGTGGATGGTTGGTAAGACCATCGATGAGATTACTGGCTTGGAAGTTCAAGAAAGAGACGCCAGCCACACCCATGTTCCTGCCGTGGAAGAGCTGACCTCCTCTGTGACCATCACCGTAGAAGGATACTTAAACGCTGTAGAAAAGGCAAGCGCTAACGCTGAGTAATCAGCGTAAATGCCTTGATCACTCCCCCTATTACTGGGGGAGTGATTTTTTTTGTGTGAAACTAGAACTCTAGCTCTTGGGTGTAATTTAGGTGGCAAACTCTTATGTTATAATTATGTAAATATGTTTTTCAGGACAACGGAGGGTGTATAGATGTATAAGTATCGGTTAAAATTCGAGTGCCTTCAGCCTGGGTCAGTTTATGGACTAGGGGGGAGTGAATGCCACGGTCTGTTTTTTTCTATGTTGGATAAATTGAGTTCTCATTCCCATATCCTGCACGATGCAAAGCAAAACCCATATTCCCTGGGACCCATTAGTGGTAAAGGTAAAAGAGAAAAGGGCAAATTTAACCTATATACTGGTACTGAATATAGCTTTACACTTTCAGCTCTGACTGAAGATATGAATGGAGTTGCTGCCAAACTTAAGAGCATGGTTCAGCCTGCCCATCAGTTTCGACTGGGATCGGCAGATTGCCGATGGATAGGTGTGGATATGGTTGCTGAAGCACGGTATCAAGACTTGCTCGATTGCAAACCTGTCAGTAATCTTTCCCTCAGTTTTTCTTCCCCTGCCTCTTTCCGCAGTCAGGGAATTAGTCTCTTGTTCCCTGAACCTGAATTGGTTTTTGGCAGCCTAGAGCAGCGATGGAACGCTGTTGCACCAACCTCCATTGATGTAAACAGTCAATGTCTGTATATAAGTAGATACAATTTGCGTACAAGCTATATTCGCTTTGCAAAATATAATATGACCGGATTTCAGGGTAAGGTCGAATATAGATTTTCAAAGCATGCGGACCAAATCCAGCGTCAACGCATTTTGGCACTAGCGAAATTTGCCCAGTTTTCCGGCATAGGCTACAAAACTGGCATGGGGATGGGGCAAGTTATTTTGAGCAACTGACATAAGGAGTAAAGTTCTGTCACTGGCATTTGTTACAATAATTCCGAAGGGAGGTGTAAACTGTGAAAATCCTTTTACATCAAACAGGGGATCCCTGGATGGACTGGGGGCTTGCGGCACTGGCCCAGATTGCTGAAGAGAATGAGAACATTTTCTCCCCAACAATAGATTCCGCCAGCCTGATTTTGGAGATACAAGACCCTCAAGAAGCAAGTATACTACTAACAGATTATTTAAAACAGCAATTGAATAGCGCGGTCTTGCTCCCCATGGAAGCCAAATTGCTGGGGTATTCTCGTAGTGAGAAGGAAGATGGATTTTACGATGCCAAGCAAAGCTGGCAACTATCCAAGCAAGAGCAGGAGCAGATTCAAGAGACTTATCAGGCCAGGATTAAGGCTCGACTCAAGGCCCAGGGAAAACAAGATGCAAAAGTCTCACGTCTGACAATACAAAAAAGGCCCCAGGTGAGTATAAAGCGCAACTATCCTGGACTGAGGCGGGACTGGGATAAGCTTGGGAAAAATTTGGAGGATGAAGTAAAGGCATTTTTCCAGCAGTGGGAACAGAACACTGATGAGGAACCTTGTAGCCTCTGTGGTCGGACTGCATCTCACAGATTTGACATGCGTCAGAACAAGAATCCGTTTTATAATCAACACCATAATAATAAGATTCGTGGTCACAAAAGTAATGTATCAGTTAACTTCATGTGCCCCACCTGTAATCTATTAAATACATTAGCAGCTATATCTGCAGATTTGCCATATTACATAGAAAACAGAACACATATTTTGGCTCCACAAGTGGATAATCTTAAAACCCTATTAGAAGTTAGAAAATTAATCCGCCGTAATAGTCTAGATATGCATAGTCCCCAGCTTTTATCCTATAACACCAATATTCGCGAACTTCCTCGCAATGCTGATTTGTACACATCTCTCATTGGTGTTTATTGGAATCTTAAGTACCGATACGTGGGACGAACTCAGAATGGATTGGAAAAATGGGGTCTCGGCTTAGAACCTGCCCAACAGAA
>Ga0209075_1003439_pt1 | contig 13191 bp, 14 predicted proteins | sample Stecom2011_FD_187523 | JGI IMG/M metagenome (GOLD analysis project Ga0209075, IMG submission 187523) | Agricultural soil microbial communities from Utah to study Nitrogen management - Steer compost 2011 (SPAdes) (version 2) | ecosystem: Environmental > Terrestrial > Soil > Agricultural land... | reverse complement strand
AGAGAACCCGCCGTTACAATTCTGACCAGGTTGTGGGGGATATAGTTTTCAGGTGATCCTGACATAGAAAGATGTTTTGATATGATGACCTCTTTAGAAATACCTCGTTTAATTTTGTCAAGATAACTAAGGCATTTTAACACTATATTGATAACTTACAAGAAGATTTAAAGGCCTGCTGGATTATTCTGAATGATTGCCTATATTTCTCAGAACAATATTACTTCAAAATTAGGGCAATTAAAAAACTATAGACAGATTAGGTGGACGCCTTTGTTATTGTGGTTTTTTGAATGGATTATATAATTAAACTATGGATTTGAAATACTCGACTGCAGAAGAAGCTGTAAAAGTCATTAAAAGCAACCAACGTGTCTTTGTTCATGGGAGTGCGGCTACGCCCACCTCCCTTTTGAAAGCTCTTGCTGCCAGAAAAGGCGAACTTGAAAACGTTGAGATTGTATCTATCACTACGTTGGGGGACATGCCCTTGGCAGATCCTAGCTGCAAGGGAAGCTTTTTTATCAACTCCTTGTTTGTTTCCGAAAATGTGAGAAAGGCGGTTAACAGCGAACAAGGAGGGTATGTCCCCATATTCCTAAGTGAAATAGGCCAGCTCTTCCGCAGGGGTTACCTTCCTTTGGACGTCGCCTTGATCAATGTTTCACCTCCCGACGCCCACGGATTTTGCTCTTTGGGCGTTTCAGTGGACATCGCCAAGCCAGCGATTGAAACTGCGCGTGTCATTATCGCCCAGATCAATTACCATATGCCGAGAACCCATGGCGATGGCTTGATCCACATCAGCAAATTCGCAGCAGCAGTAGAGGTAGAGGATACCTTGCCCCAAGTAAATTATGCTGCTAAGCTCGGTGAAAGTGAGTTAAAGATCGGTAGCTTCATCGGGGAGCTGGTCGAAGACAGATCTACACTGCAACTGGGGATAGGAGCGATCCCGGATGCTGTGCTAACGGTGTTGGGCCATCACAAGGATCTGGGCATCCATACAGAAATGTTTTCTGATGGAGTAATCGATCTGATGGAAACAGGTGCCATCACCAATAAATACAAAAATAAACATCCCGGTAAGATCGTTACTTCCTTTGCTATTGGCACCGATAAGCTCTACAATAAGATCAACGACAATCCGGAATTTTCATTTCATGAAACAGCCTATGTCAATGACACCGCAGTCATCCGGAAAAACCCTAAAATGATTTCCATCAATTCCTGTCTTGAACTGGACTTGACGGGGCAAGTTTGTGCAGATTCCATTGGTAGTTACCATTATTCGGGAGTAGGGGGACAGATGGACTTTATGCGCGGCGCTTCCCTATCTGAGGGCGGCAAACCCATCATGGCCCTCAATGCAACCACCAAAAAGGGGGCATCCAAAATAGTACCCTTTCTAAAGGAAGGGGCTGGAGTTGTCACCACACGGGCACATGTCCAGTATGTTGTGACTGAATTTGGAGTGGCTAACCTCTACGGTAAAAACCTTCGCCAAAGAGCCTATGAGCTTATGAGAATTGCAGCACCTGAACATAAGGAGGACCTGGAAAAATCCATCATCGAAAGGTTTGGCAGCTATGTCCATCCGGTAAGATAATATCAGAGGAATTACTAGATTTGCATGCTCATTGTAATTCCCAAAGGAACATCAATAACAGATGCTGCAACACTTAGTCATGAAATACCTGAGTTTCCTTTTGTGCCTGTTCATCTTTTCTTCCTGTCTCAGTGATGAAGAAAAGCGCGTGCAGACCGATCAAACCTTTGAAGGAGAGGAGCTTTTTTCTTTGACCTTTTCTCTGGATGAACATGTTTCCTATGCTCTCCATTCTTTTGATTATTATCGAGATACCGCAAATTATAGCAACATTGCGGGATGCCCGGTCATCAGCGTTGATGATCTTGCCAAAGAAGTAGTCTTGGTTTTTGGTGAGGGGGAATGTGCTACGAACAGGGCGCTTAGAAGCGGAAAATTAAGGCTGACGTACGTGGATTCGTTAGGGCTGTCCAAAAAAGTTCGGATAGGGTATGATGATTATTGGGTGATGGGGGTGAAAGTTGATGGGCTGAGGATGCTGGAACAAACTGACAGTACTGCAACTACGCGGACTCTACAAGACAGCGTTTCCGGTTTTATGATCACTGATGCCAATAGGTCCACGAGCAAAATGGAAGGAGTCTTTACCCATGAGGTGGTTGTGAGCAATGACAGTATCAAACACTTTGAAACCAAAGGTGCGGGTTTAGGAAGGAACTTGGCGGGACGCCATTTTGAGATGGAAGTGATCGAACCAAAGCGATTTTCAAGCAACTGCCTTCTTGATGGGTTTCAGGTCGCTGAAAGCGGGCAGGAAAGATGGATCTTTGAGAGAACTGTGGAAGCTAACGTGGTCCATACCGTAAACTTTCAACGGATGGAGGACTGTGATCATACTGCCCAGATCCATTTACATGACGGCGATGAAATATTGAAAAAGCAATAAAAAAAGCCACGGATTCCGTGGCTTTTCCAATGATGATCGTATCACTTATTTTTAGTACCTATAATACTCGGGCTTGAAGGGGCCTTCAGGCTTCACTCCGATGTATTCTGCCTGATCCTCGGATAGTGTGTCCAATTCAACATCCAATTTGCCGAGGTGTAATGCTGCTACTTTTTCATCCAAGTGTTTTGGAAGAACATAAACTCCCGGTGCATATTTTTCCGAATTCATCCATAGCTCCAATTGAGCCAATGTCTGATTACTGAAGGAATTTGACATAACGAAGGAAGGATGTCCTGTACCGCAACCTAAATTTACCAATCGGCCTTCTGCAAGGACAATGACGTCTTTGCCTTCAATATTATAAAGATCGACCTGTGGTTTAATGACGTCTTTGGTATGTCCGTAATTTCCGTTGAGCCAAGCCATGTCGATTTCGTTGTCGAAGTGGCCGATGTTACAGACGATGGTTTTATCTCTCATCAGACGGAAATGTTTCTCACTGATGATGTCTTTGTTGCCTGTGGCCGTTACGACAATGTTAGCTTCTTTAACGGCATCTTCCATTTTCTTAACAGCGTAACCATCCATAGCCGCCTGAAGCGCACAAATCGGGTCAATCTCAGTAACGATAACCCTAGCGCCTGCGCCGCGCAAGGAAGCAGCAGAACCCTTCCCTACATCACCATATCCAGCTACTACAGCCACCTTTCCTGCCATCATCACATCCGTAGCCCTTCTAATGGCATCTACCAAAGATTCTTTACAGCCGTATTTGTTATCAAATTTAGATTTGGTAACAGAATCATTAACGTTGATGGATGGGATTGGAAGTGTTCCTCTTTTCATCCTGTCATACAGCCGGTGAACACCGGTTGTGGTCTCTTCGGAGATGCCTCGGATTCCAGCTACCAGTTCGGGATATTTGTCCAAAACCATATTGGTAAGATCCCCGCCATCATCCAGAATCATGTTTAAAGGCTTCTTATCTTCACCGAAAAACAAAGTCTGTTCGATACACCAATCAAATTCTTCTTCATTGAGCCCCTTCCAGGCGTACACACTAATCCCTGCTGCTGCGATAGCGGCGGCAGCATGGTCTTGGGTAGAAAAAATATTACAGGAAGACCAGGTAACTTCTGCTCCCAAGGCCACCAAGGTTTCTATCAGGACTGCAGTCTGAATGGTCATATGAAGGCAACCTGCTATTCTAGCCCCTTTAAGGGGTTGTGAAGCTCCATATTCTTCTCTTAATGACATTAGCCCGGGCATCTCAGCCTCAGCCAGCCTAATTTCTTTTCGGCCGTATTCAGCCAAAGAGATGTCCTTCACTTTGTACTTGATATACTTTTGGGATGTTATTTCTGACATATTATATTTGATTTAATATTGTTTTTTTAAGTCCAGCCAACAAATTTACGGAATTGTTTAGACAAATAAAATCCAGGGGTTTACAGGAACCGGACTTCTTTAAAAGCATAATGAAACAATTCCTGATTTTCCTTTTGGATAACCAGCTTTCCATCTTCTGCAACGCCGGTAATTTTGCCATTAAATTTTTCTCCATCATCAAATGGACAGATTTCCCCAAACCTATAAAGGTGGGATTGATATGACTCCACCAGGTTATTTTTGCCCCTGTTTTTTAGCATGAGGTAGAAATATTCGATACTGGAAATTATTTTTTCAAATAGGTCCTCCTTATCTACCGGGGATCCAGCCAATAAGGCCATCGAACAGGCCTGAGCAACTGGGAATTCCATTTGGTTGACGTTTAATCCTATTCCGACCACGGAAGCTTCAATTCTTGGTCCCTTCAGGAAATTTTCGATGAGTATGCCCCCCAGTTTCCCCCCTTTTTCATGTACGATGTCATTGGGCCATTTCACTTTGATTCCCGTAAGATATTCGCTCAGGGCTGCCCTGATGCCTAAAGATACGGCAATATTGAGATCAAACTGTTCGCTGGCATCGAGGAAGAAGGGAGTGAGAATTAAGGAAAAAGTAAGGTTCTGCCCCGGCTCAGTCTGCCACTGGTTGCCCCTTTGTCCCCGTCCGTTGGTTTGTTTGTCGGTAATGATGATGCTTCCTTCAGCTACGATTTTCTCTTTAAGTTTCTGCTTCGCAATGTCGTTGGTCGAATGACATTCTGGCAGATAAAGGATGTCTTTTCCTAAAACCACTGTATTGGCAAGGATTTTATGCATGAGTTATTAGTTATTTCGTTTCACAATAAAGATATTTAAACTTTTATTTAGAACCGGATAGCGCAAGTAATAAAAACAGTGAAAAAGTTAATTATATAATATGACAGCAGAAGAGCTGAGTAAAGTAATAGTAAAAGGAATGGAAGAAAAAAAGGCTTCCAATATTGTGGTGATGGACCTGAGAAACATTAAAAATACCGTTTCCGATTTTTTTGTGATTTGTTCCGGTACCTCCGATTCCCAACTTGAGGCGATTTCTTCTTCTGTAGAGGACGAAGTTACCAAAGTAAGCAATGAAAAGCCATGGCAAAGTGAAGGGAAAACCAACCGCCAATGGATATTAATGGATTATGTCAATGTAGTGGTTCATATCTTCCTAAAAGATACCAGGGAATTTTATGCTTTGGAGGAATTGTGGGGAGATGCAAAGGTGACCCATATTAATTAATCAACCTGAACTTTGATTTTTTAATATTGTTGTATCAGAAGTTGTTGCCTTAATATTTAAAAGATGAGTGAGAAAAATAAAAATAAAAAATTTATACCCAAACCGCCCCAAAAGCCCAATTTACAACTTTGGCTGATCATTACTGCGGTTATTGTGCTGGTAGGCGTGACTTGGTTCAACCAGAACAATGCAGTAATTGAAATCACTAACAAGCGCTTTGAAGACATGTTCTTGAGTAACGATGTCAAAAAGGTGGTCGTGATCAACAATCAGGATTACGTAGAGGTGACGCTGAAAGAGGAGGCGCTTGAGAAGCCCAGATATAAAGAAGAATTGGGTGCACAAAACAGATTCTATAACGTCACCGGCCCTCACTACCGTATCAATGTTGTCTCTGGAGAAAGTTTTATCACCCGATTTAACGAGCTTGAACAACAATTGGACGAGGGTCAAAGAATCGGTTATACCGCAAAGAACGAAGAAAGTTGGGGAAATTGGATTTCGACCTTTGGGTTTCTGATCCTCATATTCTTTTTGTTCTGGATGATGATGAGAAGAATGTCCGGTCCCAGTGGTCCGGGTGGCCAAATTTTCAATGTAGGAAAATCCAAAGCCCAATTATTTGATGCGGAAAACAAAGTTAAAATTACTTTTGACAATGTGGCAGGACTCGATGAGGCCAAGGAGGAAGTGGAGGAGATTGTAGAGTTCTTGAAAAACCCATCCAAATTCACGAAGCTCGGAGGAAAGATCCCTAAAGGTGCTTTGTTAATAGGACCTCCAGGAACCGGAAAGACCTTGTTGGCCAAAGCAGTAGCAGGTGAAGCAGGCGTTCCATTCTTTACCTTGTCAGGTTCGGATTTCGTTGAAATGTTTGTGGGCGTAGGAGCTGCCAGAGTAAGAGACTTGTTTAAACAAGCCAAAGAAAAAGCGCCGTGTATCATCTTCATAGATGAGATTGATGCTATTGGACGTTCTAGGGGAAAAGGCCAGATGCCGGGTTCTAATGATGAGAGAGAGAACACCTTGAACTCGCTTTTGGTGGAAATGGACGGTTTTGGAACTGATTCTGGAGTTATTGTTCTTGGAGCCACCAACAGACCGGATGTATTGGATTCTGCCTTACTTAGAGCAGGAAGGTTTGACAGGCAGATCAGCATAGATAAGCCGGATATTGTTGGAAGAGAAGCGATTTTCAAGGTTCACCTTGAGCCTATCAAAACCGCCGATGACATAGAACCGAAGAAATTGGCCGCTCAAACCCCAGGTTTTGCAGGAGCGGAGATCGCCAACGTCTGTAACGAGGCTGCTTTAATAGCGGCGAGAAGAAACAAAGAGGCGGTGGATATGCAGGATTTTCAGGATGCTGTAGACCGGGTGATTGGTGGTTTGGAGAAGAAAAATAAGATAATTTCTCCTGAAGAAAAGAAAATTGTAGCTTATCATGAAGCTGGACATGCAGTTGCAGGATGGTTCCTTGAGCATGCTGATCCTCTGGTGAAGGTGAGTATCGTCCCCCGTGGAATTGCGGCCCTGGGTTATGCACAATATCTTCCAAAGGAACAGTTTCTCTACCAAACAGAGCAGCTGATAGACGATATGTGCATGGCGCTTGGAGGAAGAGCAGCTGAGGAATTGATATTTGGGAAGATTTCTACCGGGGCGCTGAGTGACCTTGAAAGGATCACAAAAATGGCGTACTCCATCGTTTCGGTGTATGGGATGAATGAGAAGATCGGAAACGTCTCGTTCTATGACAGCAAGTCCAGCGATTACAAGTTTAATAAGCCTTATTCCGAGGCTACTGCTGAGACTATCGATGAAGAGGTTCGTAAACTGATTACTTTTGCCTATGATCGTACCAAGGAGCTGCTTCGGGATAAAGGAGAGGAGCTGGAAAAAATTGCACAGCAATTGCTGGAGAAGGAAATTCTCTTCCAATCAGATCTTGAAAAAATAATAGGCAAACGCCCTTTCGAACGGGAGACGACATATGAGGCATTTACAAGAAAGATAGATGCCAGAGATGAGGCCGAAGCGCTGCTTAAAAAAGAAGCGGATAGCAAAGCGAACAATTTAGAAAAAGGTGATTTGGGAGAGAAGCCTCAATAAGGAGGATGAGTTTAGCGGGATTCTAAATATCCGATTGTTCCTTTAAAGATTGCATTTATTTCAATGGCCTTTGCGTACCAACCATGCAAAGGCCATTCGTTTTTATAAATCCCGAATTATAGAATCTTCTTATTTATGAATATTACATTAAATCCCGGCCAAAAGGTTTTTTTTGCTTCAGATTTTCATCTCGGTGCCCCGGATTATCAGTCAAGCAGGATCAGGGAGGATAAGATCGTTCGTTGGCTTTCCGATATTCAAGATGATGCCGCCGCTATTTTTTTGGTAGGGGATATCTTTGATTTTTGGTTTGAGTATGAAAAGGTAATACCACGTGGCTTTATCCGCTTTATAAGCAAAATAACTGCTTTGAGAGATCGTGGTATTCCCATTTTCTTTTTTACAGGAAACCACGATTTATGGATGAAAGATTATTTCACGGTTGAACTCGATATTCCCGTCTTTTCAAATCCGATCAATATGGAAATCAACCACAAGAAGTTTTTGGTAGGACATGGAGATGGCTTAGGACCGGGAGACGAGCAATACAAAGTGTTGAAAAAAATATTTACCAATAAAGTTTGTCAGTGGCTTTTTAAATGGTTGCACCCTGATATTGGTATTGCCCTCGCCCAAAAGTGGTCTGGGAGTAGTCGCATCAGCAACAATCTTAAGAACGAAGATACCTTTAAAGGGGAAGAAGGGGAGTGGCTGTGGGAATATTGCCGATCGGTGGAGATGAACATGCATTTTGACTACTACATATTCGGACATCGGCACCTTCCGCTGGAATTAGAAGTGGCAGAAAATTCGACCTATATCAACCTGGGCGAATGGGTAAGCCAATTTACTTATGGGGTATTTGATGGTGATAAGTTCATCCTTGATACCTATAGTAAATGAGAAGATCGATCCTCTATGTTTGCCTATCCGTCTTTATCTCCTATTCCAGCCATTGCCAAGATGCTGAGTGGAGTCTGATTTCTACAATTCCCGTGGAAGAGCTTGACCAAATCTCTATGGATAATAGGGAGAATATTTTCTACTCCGACAAGACAGGAAATGTCTTTAAAATTGACAATAGAGGCGTTATTTCCAATTTATACTCCCCTGTATTACAGGCAAGACTCACACAGTTGGACGCCTTTTCCACTTTGACCCTCTTTTTATTTTCTGCTGATCTGCAACAAGCGGTTTTATTGGATACTTATCTAAGCCCTCTTTCACAACACTCTTTTCAGCAAGAGGATATCGGCCTAATAGGTGCCGCAGCTTTAGGGAACAACAACGTTTTTTGGCTGTTTGACGAAGTGGACCTGTCCCTGAAATTGTATGACTATCGAAGGAATACAGTGCTTCAAAAGCAGCCTTTGTCCTTGATCCTGGGGCACGATGAGATCGACGTCTTAGAGATCCAAGAACGGCAAAACATGATTTTTTTAAACATCAAGGACTTGGGGATACTTATTCTTGATAATCAGGCAAACTTAGTTAAAATGCTAAAGGTCCCCTCTGAACAATCCCTGTCGCTTCACAAGGATCATCTTTACTATATCAGAGAGGGTCAAGTTCATCGCCTGAACATCTTTTCCGAAGTCGAGACGGTAATCCCAACGCCTGAAATCACCGCTCATAATATTATCGTGAGCAGCAATAAAATCATTTTTTATTCTTCTAATTCTTTGGTGGTTTATGATTTTCCGGAATTTCTTTTGTGAAACTTTATTGTTAAAAAATGTTCCTTTATAAAGATTGTTTTTCATAATATCTACTTTTTTTGCAATTTGCAACGATATGGAGCAACCTTTACCTAAAAAATATTCCTTTCTTTTAATAAATATCCTTTGCCTTTTTTTTATAGCGGGCTTTTCATGCCACTCCTATGCGCAAAAGGTTATCAAGAAGGTGGAGACTGATGTTTCTTTTCCCGCAAATTTGAATTCTTCCATAGTAGATTTTAATTTGAAGTCTACGGGAAACAAGAAATTTAAGGTGATACTTGACAAAAGGTGGTCTGGAAGTACTAAGGTAAAGGTATATGATATCTTGGGTAATCTTATAAGAGAGGACAAAATAACAGCCGGGGAAGGCTTGGAGAAGAGCTTCGACTTCTCGCATATCAATAGCCAGCTTTTTGTAGTGGAGGTAGGCAATTCCAAGTACAATAAAACAAAAAGTATTTATGCCCAACCCCCCGGGCAGCGGAGGAGATTTGTGGAAGAAGTGGAGAAGAAATCTGAATAAAAAAAGCCCGGTCTTACCGGGCTTTTTGATTGAGCTTTACTTTGCTATGTCGACCAATTTGATATCAAAAGTCAAGTCCTGACCAGCCAATGGATGGTTAGCGTCAAGTGTAATCTTTTCGGCATCCACATTTACAACTTTCACAGGCATGGGTTGTCCGTCTTGGTTTTGAATGGAAAGGTCCATGCCCACTTCGGGTTTGATATCTGCCGGTACCTGATCAATGGGGATATCCACCATCATATCTTCCCTCTTCTCCCCGTAAGCTTCTGCGGAAGGAATGACTACGCTGACATTAGCGCCAAGCTCCATTCCTTGAACAGCCTTGTCAAATCCTGCAATCATGTTGCCATCACCTACTACGAACTCAAGAGGCTCCCTATTTTCTGAAGAATCGAAGACAGTGCCATCATTAAGTTTCCCTGTGTAATGAACCTTTACTTTGTTTCCTTTAGTTGCTACAGCCATTAAATTGTGTTTTGGTTAGTAAGCTATAAAGGTATGGAATTTTGAAAAAGATGAAAACTTAATTGGAGATAGATATTAAACTGTTCATATCCGTGCTGTTTCTGTTCATATTTGAACGATAATTTTCTGAGAATGGTGTTTTTTTGGTATCTTAGCCGGAAAGTAAAGTGGCACTGTTTAAGCAATTAAGATGCTATGGAAGAGAAGAATTTAGGTAATATATTAATTATTGATGACAACGAGGACCTGCTGTTCGCAGCCAAAATGCTTTTAAAGAAGCACGCCAAAGAAGTGACAATTGAAAAAGACCCTAGGAGAATTCCTTTCTTGGTGAATAACCATAGCTATGACGTGATCCTTCTGGATATGAACTTTACCGAAGACACAACTTCGGGAAAAGAAGGCTTTCACTGGCTTAAGCAGATTAAGGAGATTGATCCAAAAGCAGTTGTTATTTTGATCACCGCGTTTGGGGATGTTGAGATGGCGGTGCAGGCGCTTAAGGAAGGTGCAACGGACTTCATCCTCAAGCCTTGGCAAAATGAAAAACTTCTGGCTACACTTTCCGCTGCGGTCAAGCTGAAGGAAAGCTATAATCAGGTGGAAAAGCTCTCCGGTAAACAAAAGCAATTGCAGGCCGATCTTAAAAAGCCATTTTCCGAAATTATAGGGCATTGCTCTTCTATGAAGAACGTTTTTTCTATTATTGACAAAGTAGCAAAAACAGATGCGAACGTCTTGATTTTAGGGGAAAACGGTACTGGGAAGGAGTTAATAGCAAGGGCTATCCACGACCGCTCCCTGAGGGCAGATGAGATTTTTGTGGGGGTAGACATGGGAGCTATTACAGAAAGCTTGTTTGAAAGCGAACTGTTTGGGCACAAAAGAGGATCTTACACCGATGCCAAGGAAGACAGGGCCGGAAGGTTTGAAATAGCTGACGGAGGCACACTATTTCTGGATGAGATAGGGAATTTAAGCATGCCGCTTCAATCAAAGCTACTTACTGTCCTCCAAAAAAGGGAAGTAACCAGGATTGGAACCAATAAGCCTATACCGGTCGATATCCGGCTTGTCTGTGCAACCAATATGTCTGTCCACGAAATGGTCATGGACAATACTTTTAGACAGGATTTGTTGTATAGGATCAATACGGTCGAAATCTTCCTTCCGCCCCTGAGGGAACGACAGGATGATATTCCCGAGCTGGCTGAGCATTTTCTGCAGATTTATTCTCAAAAATACAGAAAGGAATTCCATGGCTTTAAGCCATCTGCCATGCAGCTCCTGCAACGATATAACTGGCCAGGCAATATACGCGAACTGCAACACGCTCTCGAGCGGGCTATTATCATGGCAGAGGGGAAGGAATTGGATAGCCGGGATTTCTTCTTCCTTTCGGCTAAGCCGACCAATGAGAAGATCAGCGCGAGTGCCTCCTACAATCTGGATGAAGTAGAGAAAAATGTCATACAGAAAGCAATAGACAAGAATGGGGGGAATATCTCTAAAGCCGCAAAAGAACTGGGACTGACCAGGGCTTCTTTGTACAGAAGGTTAGAAAAGTATGGACTATAAAATTGGCTTACTGGGCCGTGTGTTGTTGCTTGCGGTCACCTTGTTTTTATTGTCCTATACCATTTTTAATGATTCGGGTGTATTTTCTATTTCTTTGTTTATCATTCTAGCCACAGCGCAGATTGTTTTCTTGTTAAGATATGCCGAAAGCAGTTTCAAAAAGGTGCGGCAATTTCTCAATAACATCAAACAGAACAATTTTGCCACGGTTTATCCGGTGAAGTTTGACGGGACGGAAACCGATGATTTGCATATTGAATTCAACGCCATTTTAGCTAAACTGAAGGAAGACCAAGCCGAAAAGGAGGCCAATTATCAGTACTTTCGCTCGGTCTTTCAACATCTAAGTATTGGCCTGATCACTTTTGAGGAGGATGGCCAAATCCAAATCCTTAATACCGCAGCCAAGAGGATGCTGGATATCTCGCAGCTGGTAAACATTGCAGAGATCGAAAAAGTCAATAAGGAACTGTTTATTGCCATCAACAGTCTGCGGACAGGAGGCAGTGAGCTAATCAAGATCGCGCACCCCGATGGAATTATGCAGCTATCCGTTTATGTGATTGAGCTGGTATTAAGGGACGTAAAGTTTAAGTTGGTTTCTTTGCAGAATATCCAAAGTGAGCTGGAAGAAAAGGAAATGGAGGCCTGGCAGAATCTTGTCAAGGTTTTGACCCACGAAATCATGAATTCCATCGCGCCCATTTCTTCCTTGGCGGGAACTATCCGCGGGGATATCCAAGCCTTTGTGGATAAGAAGTCGCCTATACCCGCAGAGGATATGGAAGACTACCTGATGGGGATCAATACCATCGAAAAGAGGAGTGAGGGCTTGACTACTTTCGTCAGTGACTTCAGAAGTTTGGCGCATATCCCCATGCCTAAATTCACCGCCATCAGGATCCGTGAACTCTTTAATCAGGTGGAGAAGCTCTTCGAGAGCCAGTTTAAGGCCAACGATATTTCCCTTTCCAAAAATATAGTTCCGGCAGACCTACTGCTTTTTGCAGACTGTAGCCTGATAGAACAAGTAGTGATCAACCTCACCCAAAATGCGGTGCACTCTGTGGAGAATAAGGAGCAGAAACTGATCCAGTTTAATGCCTTTATCGACGACAACGGGAAGATTATCCTTGAGGTATCTGATACGGGGAAAGGAATCGAGGAAGATGCTTTGTCGAAAATCTTTATTCCTTTTTTCACCACCAAGAAAAAGGGTTCCGGTATCGGTCTGAGTCTGTCCAAGCAAATTATGCGGCGGCATAAGGGTAATATCCAAGTCAGGTCGGAGCTGGGAAAGGGGACGACCTTTAAGCTGATATTTAACGGGTGATTTAACGGAGCGTCATTGCGCGGAGGCGAATCCACCCTTTCGGCAAGCAAAACCTCCACGCCGAGGTGGCCATCTTAATATTGTTCTAAAGGCTTCGACAGGAGATTGCCGCAGGCATGAAAGCCTGTCTTAAATTTTTCGGTTAAAGTACGCCCTCGCAATGACGGATTACAAACACGGAGCGTCATTGCGCGGAGGCGAAACTACCCATTCGGCAAGCAAAATCTCCGACACCGACGTGGCAATCTCAAGATTAAGCTTATTGGAACCCACCTCAACCACCCCCTAGAGTACCTCGGAGGTACC
>Ga0209075_1003438_pt1 | contig 13193 bp, 8 predicted proteins | sample Stecom2011_FD_187523 | JGI IMG/M metagenome (GOLD analysis project Ga0209075, IMG submission 187523) | Agricultural soil microbial communities from Utah to study Nitrogen management - Steer compost 2011 (SPAdes) (version 2) | ecosystem: Environmental > Terrestrial > Soil > Agricultural land... | reverse complement strand
CCTTGACGATCGACATCCATCGTTCGATTTCTTCTGGCAGGCGCTGGTTACGCAACAGATCACCCTGTAGCCAGAGCGCTCTCCTGATATGGGAGATCAAACGATCGAACTGGTGCAGCTGGGCCTCGCTGAAAGATGCCTGGGACTCCTGACGATACAGGGCGATGACCGTGGACCAGTTGCCGGCCTTATCAAGCAAGGCGATGGCGACGTCTTGAATCCCCTGGGGAGCGACCCATTCGCGATAAACCTCGCTGTCTTTTTCCGTATCCATTTCCAGCACCAGATGGCGATGGTGGCTGTAGAAGTGATCCGGCGGCGCTTTCATACAGTGATTGACGAGGTCGTCACTGCTGGCGAAGCCACTGGCGATGTAGTCACGGATCACCTTCATATCCACCTGATAACACCACACAGCCTTCATTTCGCCGCTCTGGAGATTCGCAGAAGCCACCATCGCCGCACTGAAACCGGCCAGAGCGGCAAAGCGCTCCATAAAGCCCTCCCAGAAATTCGCAGTGCCGATTCCGGTGTACAGGCTCAAGATAAGCTTACTTTCCTCCGCAGCAGAATAGGTCTCTACCGATGAGGCAAAATCATTTTTGTTATATAGATTCATGTTTCAGATCGAGTGCATAAGCGTGAGTTGGTGCCTGCTCATAATTTGCTGCCCAGAAAGCCGGGTGAAAATAAAGCCGGGTGATGAGCTGGGCAATCGAACTGACCCCGATCGCCCGATAAATAGACTTGAGCCGCGCCTTCACCGTGTTGATGGAAATCCCCAGTTGTGCGGCGATATCCTGTGGACTTCGTCCTTCCATCGCCGATGCGCATATCCTTGCCTCAGCTGCAGACAGGCCGAAGCAGGTTCTCAGCAACCTCTCGTTGATGCCTACAGACGTTATTCCCGGTGTGGAAATTAAATGAACTTCGTAACTTCCACCTCGGGCTCCAAGTCCCAGCCAAGGCACCTTGTGAGTCGGCAGGCGACTTGCGCCCGACAGTCGCCGTGCTGCTGCCCTCACCCAGGGCATTGTCGAAACACTGCTACCTGCGGCTGACCTGCGCGGGTGGAGGTTTCGCCCGATACGCTGAAAGTTCCAGCTACCGTGACTTTCCCTTTGCCATTTATCCGTGCAGTTTGCGGACTGCTCCGGCTCTTCGGTGTTCATTAAGCGAAGCGCCTGACTATTAGGCGTTAGCGAACAATCCAGTGGGTGGACTACTACCAGTGGCAAAGGAAACATGGCATGCAATGTATGTACACCATTCAACCGCGGTGCCCGCACCTCCTGCTTACGGAAGATCGAATAAGCGGCGGGCAAGTGAGGACAAAAATAATCCAGCAATTCGCGGTGGTAATTAGCAAATGCGAGTGGATCAAAACACGGATTTTTTGGCTCGATCACCAGCTCGACCCTGGTGCTGGAATCCTGCCAGATGAGACTCCAGCACTGAACCCCCGGCTCGCGCATATCGTCTGCGCAAGGCTGCAGCTCATCTGGATGTTTTAAAAGCGGATAGATTTCCAGGTGTCCGGCTACACCTTTTGCGCATTTGAAAGTGGTCGTCAAAGAAGCAGTGCCCTGATGTACGAACAGCTCCGTCTCGCAATTCGTGCCATAGCTCACCAGAGCACCATCTACCTCAAACGCCAGAGACACGACGTCGACGCTCAGTTGCTTCGCCAGCTTGCGAAAAAAATCGCCTGCCATTTGCTTGTCAATAAGACTTTGATAAAGAAAGGAGATGAGCGCATAAGCGCTATCGCTGTGTGGCGGCGCAGCAGCTCCCGGCTGGACGTTATTATTGTTCACCACGCTGACTGACCTCACGTGACAGTGTTGTTATTGCAGGAAGTATAGTGCGTTTTATTCAGGAGTGATTGATCCGCCGATTGCATTTTGGCGCATAAATGCACCCGAATGGGTGATGTGACCGATTTTCGCTGATGCTATCGTCGCTGAAAATGCTCATCCGATAGCATTTGTGAGTCTGGCAGCAGTTTAGCAAGAGGAAATTCAAGCATGAAAATTACAAAAATCAAACATGGTTTAGCTTGGGCAATCATGGTCACAGCACTTGGGTTGGTGGGTTGTGGCGGAAGTAGTAGCAAAGATGGAAGCCCTACACCTCCTGTAGCGGGTGGCGGCAATAACAATGGCGGAGACGGAGGCAATAATACCGGCGGTGATGGGGACAATAATAATGGCGGTGATGGAGACAATGGCGGAGCTGATGACGTCCAGCTCAGTACCGGCATCTTCGTGGATGGCCCGGTAGCAGGCGTGAGCTACACCACCTCACCTGGCAACCGTAGCGGCATTACCAATGTCCGGGGTGAATACGATTATGCGGAAGGGGACAAGGTCAGCTTCCGTATCGGCGGAATTGTGTTCCCCGAAATCACCGCCAAAGGCACTGTGACGCCTCTGGATATGGGTGGAGAGGGAGCAACGCCGGCGAGTGTTCAGGTCGTTAATATACTCCGCCTACTGCAAACTCTGGATGAGGACGGAGACCCGGAAAATGGAATTTCCATCACTACCGGAACAGCAGAAAAACTTGCTGAGGTAGCGATCACTGACTTTTCTGAAAGTTTCGATGCAAACTCTGCGGCTGCTATCAAGACCAGCACCGGCCTGGATCTGGTAGACGATATCGAAGCCATGGAGCACTTTGAGAACTCTATCAAAAGTCTGCTCGCCGGTAGCTGGCTTTATGTGGAGGAAGACGGCGGCCGCAATCTTCTGACCTTTTTGCCGGATGTGGGAGAGTATCTGATTTCCCATGATTTCCATGATGGCGAAACCCAGGCAGCCGGCACGGCTGAACATGGTTCCTATACATGGAATATTGCCAGCGGAGAAATCAAGGTCGATTTGATTGCGCACTCGGATGCTGAGGGCGGCTTTATTGAAGGCAGTTCCCGCACCATGAAGTTGACGATCAATGGCGATACCTTGACCTTGATCGTAGGTGAAGATGGCCAAGCCAAATTTACCGCCGTCAAATCCTCGCAAAGCTCATTGGTTGGTGGCTGGTTCCTGGACGAGCCGGAGGCTGAAAATCGCAACATTCTGACCATCTTCCCCGACAACCACTATGTCATTGCCCATACCAATAATCAGGATGCGGATGGCGAACGGGTGCTAGCACAGTCGTCAGAGTGGGGCAGTTACAAGAAGCTGGATGAAGCGCGCATCGAGATCAATGCTCCTGTGGTTGAAACTGATGGTGAGGGTGGCCTTTACAATGAGGACGAGGAGAGTCATACCTTTGACCTGGTTCGTGCTCAAGCAAATGGTGATCTGGAGTTTGTTGACGCCGGGGAAGATGAGTCTTTTGCATTCCGTCGTCTGGGTGCATTTCCCTTCACCTTGAGCGATGGTGCCACCGAGCGCACAGTCATGCTGACACGCCGCGCTGGCTCCTTCCAGAATGAAGTGAACGCAACTTACACGCTGCATTTCCGCGATCAGGATGAGCAGGCTACCTTGACTCTCGCAGCGAGCGGCAGCGGTAACCTGGCGATGAGCGATGGCGAGCGGCCTGTAACAGAGTGGCAAGTGAACAGTGCTGGCACCCTGATTTTTAAAGAGCAATTCATCGATGAAGAAGAAGCTACCGAGTGGCGCATATCACCGGTGGCCGGAAAGTCGGGTAAGACAGTGCTGGTGGAAATTGGCAAGGCAGGCGCAGATACACCAGAGGGTTATATAGAGAGTTATCTGATGGATCTTGAATAGGTCTTATTCAGCTCGATCCACCTGATTCTGGATGCGAAAACCGCCCGATGGCAACATCGGGCGGTTTTTTATTGTGTCTTTCACCTGGTTCATCGAATTCACTGGCTTGTTCCGCTTTACGCAAAGAGATGGAGAAGAACAGGTTTTCGCTAAAGCGTTTTAAGAAACTCCAGCAAATCCCCGCGCTGTTGTTGGTTCAGTGGTGGCAATATCGTGCCATCGGGTTGCGCTGTTCTGCCGGCAGCATATTCATGACCACCATTCAGATCTCCCCTGCGCAATGCCTTAAACAAAAAGCCGTCATAGCCCTGGGTGCGAAAGCCAACTTTCACCGGATCAAATTCACGACTGCCGACCATAAATTCGTCGGGCCGATATTCGCCATCTTCGGGATCACCAGGGCGTTTTTTAGGCAGCAGTAAATCGTAAAGACTGGGCACAGAACCATTGTGAAGATAAGGCGCCGTGGCCCAGATGCCATTGAGCGAGCGCGCCTTGTAAGAGAGCAGCGAGCGATAAGGTGTGGCGGTGGTGTCGGGCAGATAATTACCGGCTTTCATACTCACCGGAATATCGTTGTCAAAGAACGACATTCCCACAGTGTACAGCCAGTCCAGCGCGCGCCGCACCGGCCATTTGTCGGCATCTTTGGTGCCTATAACACCCTTAACCGCCGAAGTAAGAATCTGAATGGCCGGAGCATTCTGTTCCAGTACCAGGGGGCCGGCGGTAGTTAGCTGGCGGGTATGGACGAAATTACCAGACTTACCTTTGTAGTTGACGCTGTTTTGCGCCATGGCGGGATCAGTGCCGATAAGATCGATATTGGTCATCTTGGCAACAATCAGGCGATCCCATGCAGTGCGATCCACCAGCTCGTGACAGGACTGGCAATAACGGCCGTAAATAACGCGCCCGCGTGCAGCCTGTTCGCGATTAAGGGTGCCGAGAATTTCCTCAGGCCACTCGGGCGATGTCAGGCTTTTTAGGTGTTTTTCCAGGCGTTGTAAATTCACCAGATCAATAGAAGAGGTGAAATCTATCCGCATTTGCTTGTTTTTCTGACCGGAAAGATAGGCGGAGAGACTGAACCCCGGCTTTTTCGCGCTCCAGTCGAGGATGCCGAACACACCGATAACTTCACCGGCATTGCGCGCCAGGGGTCCCATTCCTGCATTGTTGGCGATGCCGTTCCATTGCACGTAATCCGAATGGGAGATATCCCACAGCGCCGGATAACTCACGGGGGCATTGGGTTCGTTGAACAGTTGGTTGCGCAGGTGCAGCATTTGACGCTGGGTAAGCGCAGGAAAGCCGGGCTCATCGGACACCAGGCGTCGCGAAATCTCGGTAAATTCCGTGTCCCTGATAATGGTCTCGTTAATATCTGCCAGCACTTTATCGGCCTGCGCCGGGGTAATTATGGGGTTGCCGCTGGCGGACACGGCATTAACCAGTCGCTCGCGTACTTGCTGTTTGCTTAATACATGTTGCAGTACGCGGTTGTAGATACGCCCAAAGGCATCCAGGCGCCCGTAGCCGTAATCGATATGGCTGTGGTTAATGGTGTTGTAGAGGTTGATATTATGGGTCCAGTAATCAATATCTTTGACTACTTGCGTTGCGCTGCTATAACCGTTGTTGAGCTTCAGGACCCGCGCGATAAACCGCTCACGTTTAGCGCCCGGTTCAGTAACGGCTTGCAGTGATTTTTCCAGGGCGACTAAAAAGCCCACCATGTCAGCCATAGCAGGACCGCCGTCGATACGAATCGCCTGACCTTTATAATTCACTTGTGCAGTGTGGCAGGCGGCGCAGGTGTAACCGACATACTCCTTGCCGCGATAAGAATCCTTAACAAAACCTACAGGTAAGCCATCTGGGTTAAAAAACGTTGGCTTTTGCGGTAAATAACGAAAACCGTCCATGCTTTTGGCAGAGCGTAGCAGCTCACTGGAGTCGGCCTGCTCAAGCACGATAAAAAAATCGTAGGGCATCAGTCCTGAGCCCTGGGTGGTGTTGTAAAACCATAAGCTGTCGGATTCCTTCCAGCCTTGATCGAGGTAAATCGGGGTGGAATAACTTTCGCCAAGGGCACCTTGTTCCATAGGAATCGCGCCGCGCTGTTCGTCATCATCCCAGGTTTGATAAATCTTTCCGATCGCCAAACCGACTAACATGCTGGCGAGGACTAAAAGCAGGACAATTAATGCAAGTCGAAGAAAGCGTTTGAATTGCTTGCGGAGCATCCGGCCCAAGGTCGTGAGAAATTCCATGTGTAACCTTTATAATTGTGCGTATGAATATGCCGTAGGTGTCTGACGATATCTTCAGGTTTTTAGTGATATTTGGATAAAAAGCAGGCGCATTAGTATAGCTGTTTATAGATTTATGCGTCACCATCGATGGCAAGAGTGACTTTTAACGGGGGGCGGTTGAGCGCAAACATTGTGGTTAATGAGATAAAAACCTGCTTGCAAAGAGGTTGATAAGCGGCATTAAAACCAACAATTTGTTAAACCATACTCATAATGTAAAGAAAAGTTTGTATTCTGGTGTGTTCCAGTCACCATTTCATTCACACTCGGGCAGTTATGTTAACCATTTGGAATCCTGCTTTTCCCATTTGCGAAATAGATAGAGTACAATCCGGCGCTCTACTAATAATGATAAAGTCTCTGCCTGTGAACCTCCTCGGCTCGAGCTGCATAGGGTTCATCCGCATATCAGGTAAAGGATATTGATACGCAATTATGCAAGACAAAATAGCATCTCCCCGATTGGCCCTTGATCAACGCGCAGCTCAATTCGAACAATTGCTGCGGCGTATGGCTGTGGTGCTGGGTAAAGTACCGCTGGAGCGGTGGAAATGGCTGGTCACTTTTATTCTCGTGGTTTGGTTGAGCTACAGTCTTGCCTGCCTCTTCTGGTTGTTTGCGCCCGCTCCTGATATCCCCACAGCGTCGGTTTCTTCAGTCGTTTCGTCCACTGGACGCGGCTCTAATAATGGGCAGACGATTGATATCCAGACGCTTAAAGAGGCGGATATTTTTGGTCAGGCTGATGAAGCGGCAATCGCAGAAAAAAATGAGTCGACATTACCTGTGGCCCATAACGTCGAAAACGAGGCCGTTGATACACAACTGAACCTTGTGCTGCGCGGCGTGGTGGGAAGCAACCTTGAAACCGGTGGGCGCGCCATTATTGCCAACGGTTCGGAACAGAATATTTATGCTCCCGGTGACGAGCTGCCCGCGGGTCAAGGGGTCACGCTCGCAAAGGTGCTGGATTCGCGAGTCATCCTGAATAATAACGGGCGCTATGAATCGCTCTGGCTTTATCAAGAAGGCGCCGCCGGCGGATCAACAATCTCTACCTCCGTTGCTCCCGCCCAACAAAACAGTCGGAGTCGTCCAGATGACGAGCCGGAATCGCAATCTGAGCTGTTTACAGACCCTGCTCCGGCCTATGACACACCCGCGCAGGATGCCGAAGATCCTGTCTCGGAGGCCGCGCGCACTTTATCTGATGTAGTCGCCATGAGTATTCACCGTGAAGGTGGGCAAGTGGTTGGTTATAAAATCCGCCCCGGGCGAAATGCCGAGCAGTTTACTGCGCTGGGTTTGCAGACCGACGATATTGTGACCGCCGTCAATGGTGTTCCCTTGACCAGCCCCGGCAAGGTCATGGAAATTTATAAAAATATGAGCAATGCCACTTCCGCCAGCCTGGAAATAAAACGCGGTGGCAGCGTCATGTCTATCGATGTAGAGCTTGAATAGTGAGGATATCCAGTGAAGCTTCGTCTTAATCCCTTAAAGTCAGCCCTCCTGCTAGCTCTGTGCCTGAGTTTTAGTGCCGGTGTTTTCGCGCAAGAGCAGAGTTGGACGGTCAACTTCAAGGACACAGATATCCAGGAAGTGATCAAGTTCATGGCGGATGCCACCGGCAGAACCATCATTATCGATCCCAAGGTACGGGGCCCGGTCAAGGTCATTTCTACCAAACCACTTAACAGCGAAGAACTCTATAGCTTGTTCCTCTCTGTGCTCGATGTGCATGGTTACACCGCTGTGGACAGCGGGGGCGTTGTGCGGATCGTGCCCAATCGCGATGCGCGCTCATTGCCGGTTCCCAGCGAGAGCGAAACCAGCACGATTGACGATACTTATGTCACCCAGGTCATCCAGTTAAAAAATATCAGTGCAGCAAAAGTACTGCCTACCTTGCGCCCCCTGGTGCCCCAGCATGGCCACATCGCAGCTTATGACGCCAGCAACGCGCTGATTATCACCGACACCCGCGCCAACATTGTTCGTCTTAATGAAATCATTGCCAAAATAGATCAGGCCGCGGTCATCGGAACAGACTTGATTCAGTTGCGCTACGCGCAAGCTACCGATGTGGTGAGTATTATCACCACCCTGGAAAAACCCGATCCTAATCGTGGTACCACCTCGGCACCCATTGTGGTGGTGGCCGACAAACGAATTAATGGTGTGATCATAAGTGGGGACGATTTGCAGCGTCAGCGCATTAAGCTGCTCATCGACCGTATGGATCGCCCGCAAGCCAAAAACAGCAATATGCGCGTGGTTTACCTCAAATACGCCAGAGCCGAAGAAGTATCGAAAGTTCTTACCGGCATGGTGCAAAACCTGACGCAAAATAAACCGGCGACAGAAGGCGCGGCCTCCACTACCTCGACCGGCATTCAGTTTGATGTCGACACCAACGCGGTGTTGCTCACTGCCGACAGCGACACCATGGAGTCGCTGCTGACTGTCATCGAAAGCCTGGATATCCGTCGTGCGCAGGTTCTGGTTGAAGCCATTATTGTCGAAATTGAAGAAAACTCGGGCAAAGAGCTGGGCATCGAATGGATGTACCGCGACAGCGACTATGGCTTTGGTGGCTCAGCCAGAGGCAACAATAGTGGCGGTATCATCGGCGGCCTCGCGGGCGCTGCGCTGGATGATAGTGACGCAGGTCTGGCGAGCCTGGCCTCTGGAATTGGTGGTATTACCGGGCAGGTATTTGGTATCGGGCGTCTCGGCGAACGCACTGATTTTCTGGGCATCCTGAAAATGCTGCAGTCCAACAGCAAGACCAATATTCTCTCCACACCTAATCTGCTAACCACGGATAACCACGAAGCCTCGATTTCAGTAGGTCAGGAGGTTCCTTTTGAAACTGGCTCCTATACCTCTACCGGCGGCGGTGCCAGCAACCCCTCCAGCCCCTTTACAACCGTTGAGCGACGCGATGTCGGGGTGCAACTTACCGTGACACCACATGTAAACGATGGCGACAGCGTGGTATTGGATATCGCTCAGGAAGTGTCCAGCCTTTCCAACGTCGACTCGGTCGACGGGGTGGTCACCAATAAACGTACCATTGAAACCCAAGTGCTGGCCGAGAACGGGCAGGTCGTTGTGCTTGGTGGGCTCATTAAAGATGATGTGCAATCCAGCGAGCAGCGGGTGCCTATCCTCGGCAGTATTCCCATTCTCGGTCATGCATTTCGCAGTCAGACATCGCGGGTGGTTAAAACCAATCTGCTGGTCTTTATCCGTGCAACCGTTGTTGAAGATGCACAGATGATGGTGGGTGCGACCGCAGAAAAATACAGTGCGATCCGTGATATCCAAATCGAGCAACGGCGTAAAAGTGGTTTGTTATTGAATAGCCGCGAGATTCCCGTCTTACCCGAGTGGATTGATGAATCAGTTTTGCAGCAGGCGCGTGAAAAACGTGTGCAGGAAACGCAAAAGCTGGATCAGGTTATCGATCTTCGCTCCGATTTAGAGAGCTCCGATACAGATAGCTCCGGCCCAAACAGTTCCACCGAGGAATAAGGCCATGGATGAAGAGCTGATGGCAACCGATGAGTCTTTGGGCGACCTTGTTGAAGAAGAGCAGCCCGCCAGTGCAGCGGCAGCCGCGACTGCGCGCTTGCCTTTCAGCTTTGCCTCCACTCATGGCGTAATGCTGGAAGAAGAAGGAAGTCGCACACTGCTTTACCGTCCCGGACTGAACCTCGAAGTGCTGCTTGAGTTGCAGCGCTATCTGGGTAGCGATTTTGTGATGGAGGAAGTGCCCGCAAGCGATTTTCAGCGTCGACTCACGCGCGAATACCAAAGCGGCGAAGGTGCTGCTCAGCGCGCTGCAGAAGATCTCGGGGCGGAATACGATCTATCGTCACTGGCTGATGATCTGGCGGATCGCACCGATCTGCTTGCCGGTGATGACGATGCGCCCATCATCCGGTTAATTAATGCCATTCTTTCACAGGCGGTGCGCGAAGGTGCCTCGGATATCCACCTTGAACCTTTTGAAGATCGCGTCTCGGTACGTTTTCGTATCGACGGTGTCTTAACCGAAGTATTGTCACCCAAAGCAGAGCTGGCCCCGGTATTGGTTTCGCGCCTGAAGGTAATGGCGCGCCTCGATATCGCCGAAAAGCGCTTGCCTCAGGATGGACGTATTACCGTACGCCTCGCCGGACATGCGGTTGATATCCGGGTGTCGACTATTCCTTCTGCTTTCGGTGAGCGCATCGTATTGCGGCTGTTGGATCAAGCTGCAGGGCAGTTGAAGCTTGAACAGCTGGCCATGCCCGCTCACGTTCATGAGCGTCTGTCGAAAGCTCTGTTGAAACCCCACGGCATTATTCTGGTTACCGGCCCTACCGGTTCCGGTAAAACCACCACGCTCTATGCCGGTTTGAGTCATATCAATAGTCGTAGCCGGAACATTCTTACGATTGAAGATCCGGTCGAATATCTGCTGCCTGGCATTGGCCAGACCCAGGTAAATACCAAAGTAGATATGACCTTTGCGCGCGGCTTGCGTGCTATTTTGCGGCAAGATCCGGATGTGGTGATGGTCGGGGAAATTCGTGATGGTGAGACGGCGGAAATTGCCATCCAGGCCAGTTTGACCGGTCACCTGGTGCTGTCGACGCTGCACACCAACACTGCCATCGGCGCAATTATGCGTTTGAAAGATATGGGCGTAGAGCCTTTTCTTCTAGCCTCGAGCCTCGAAGTCGTAATGGCTCAGCGTTTGGTGCGGGTGCTTTGCACCCACTGCAAAGAATCTTATCTGCCCAGCGAAGCTGAGCGCGACATGCTCAAATTGCCTTCAGACACATCAATATGGCGTCCTGTTGGATGCAAACACTGTAATAATCAGGGATATCGAGGGCGTAAAGGGATCTACGAATTAATCGAAATTAACGAACGCTTGCGGCATTTAATTCACGAGCAAGCCGGCGAACAAGAGCTACTGGCAGAAGCACGCAAGTTCAGCCCGTCGATGAGTGATGATGGGCGCCAGTGTGTGCTGGATGGTATTACCAGTATCGAAGAAGTGCTACGGGTGACGACACAGCTCTAGGGTCTGTTGACGTTTCATCACGACCGCGCTGGAGCCTGTTTTGGCGCGGAGCAGCGTAAATCAGATTAACTGACCGATAAACCGAAAGAATATGTTCATGGCTGACAAAGAGTAAATGCATGGGTGCATATAGTTATCGCGCGCTAAACGAGACGGGTAAAACCGTTAAGGGCATTTTGGAAGGCGACTCCGAGCGCCAGGTCCGTACTCAACTGCGCACGAAAAAGCTTAAACCACTGGAAGTCGTCAGTGTCACCGGCAAGCAGCAGAAAACCGATGATCTCGGCCTGGGCTTTCGCGGCTGGCGTCGGCGTCGTGGCAGTCGGTTAAATACCCGTGATCTCAGTTTAATCACACGGCAATTGGCGTCGCTGGTGAAATCCGGCCTGCCGCTTGATGAAGCACTTCATGCCACCGCCAAACAACAGCAAAAACAGAATGTAAAACAAGTCATTCTGCAGGTTCGTACCAAGGTACTAGAAGGTTTTAGTCTGGCTCAGGCTCTGGGTGAAAATCCACTGGCGTTCAATGAAATGTACCGGGCGCTGGTGCGCGCCGGTGAAAGCACCGGTTACCTTGGCCCCGTGCTCGAACGTCTGGCGGACTACACCCAAAGCAGCCAACAGGTACAGCAGCGTCTGAAGATGGCGATGATCTACCCGGTGGTATTGCTGGTGATCAGCCTATCGGTAATTGGTGCGCTGATGGCGTTTGTGGTGCCCAAGCTGGTAGGTATTTTCTCGCAGAGCCAGCGCGAATTACCGCTGTTGACCCAGACATTAATTGCCACCAGCGATTTTATTGTGAATTACGGTATCTACTGTTTGATTGCCATCTTCGGCATCATCGTTGGTATCCGACGGCTTTTGCAGAATGAAAAGCGTTTGCGCCAATGGCATGTATGGCAACTGCGCATGCCGGTGATCGGCAATCTTGTGCGTCAGATCAACAGTGCACGGTTCGCCGCGACGTTAAGTCTGTTGTCTTCTACCGGCGTGCCTTTGCTGCAGGCTCTGAATATCGCGGGGCAGGTGATGAGCAATAAACTGCTGCAAGAGTCCTGTGAGCAGGTTGCGGCGGCGGTACGTGAAGGCAGCAGTCTGCACCGTGCGATGGAAAACGCCGGGACTTTTCCGCCGCTGCTGGTTCAACTTGTCGCCAGTGGCGAAACCAACGGGACTTTACCTGAACAGCTGGACAACGCCGCCAAAGACCAGGAGCGCGAGCTGGAAACCATGCTGGGTATGGCTATGGGGTTACTGGAACCCCTGACGATTGTGTTTATGGGATTGGCTGTGTGTCTCATTGTGATGGCCATCTTGCAGCCGATTTTTGAAATGAATAGTTTGATTTAAATCGAATCGAAAATATTGATCCTCCACGGGAGTTGTTATGAATGCGAATGCAGGAGCTGCTATGAAAATGAAAACTGCTATGAAAACCATGCACGGTTTTACATCTAATTCACCAGCGATTTTCAATCGCCAAGCGGGCTTCAGCCTGATCGAAATTATGGTGGTGGTCATCATTATTGGCCTGCTTGCCAGTATTGTGGCGCCCGCCGTACTCGATCGCGCCGATGAAGCGCGCATCCAGAAAGTTCAGGCTGACTTCAAATCGATCCAGACCGCTCTTAAGCTCTATCGTATCGATAACTTTGTTTATCCCACCAGTGAACAAGGTCTTGAAGCCCTGGTTAACAAACCATCCATAGCACCCATTCCGCGCAACTGGAAAAGCTCTGGTTACATTGAAACTCTGCAACAAGATCCCTGGGGGCGTCCTTACTTATATCTGAGTCCCGGTGAGGCGCATGAATACGACATTTATACCCTGGGCGCAGACGGTATCTCCGGCGGTGAAGGCCCCAATGCCGATATCAATATCTGGGATCAGCCTGCCGCATCAGAATAAGCGGCTATTTAGGGTGCCCACCAAGCCCCAGCCCTGTGGATAACCTTGAGGGTAAGTTTGTGATTAAACCTGTGGGTAAGTGTAAACAGCAGGGATTTACACTACTCGAAATTATGATTGTGATTCTGA
>Ga0209075_1003437_pt1 | contig 13197 bp, 15 predicted proteins | sample Stecom2011_FD_187523 | JGI IMG/M metagenome (GOLD analysis project Ga0209075, IMG submission 187523) | Agricultural soil microbial communities from Utah to study Nitrogen management - Steer compost 2011 (SPAdes) (version 2) | ecosystem: Environmental > Terrestrial > Soil > Agricultural land... | reverse complement strand
ATTCAAAAGAAAGAACTGAAATACTATCATGCATTTTCACGCATTAAAAACTTTGTCTGCGTCGAAATCCGCTCCAAAAAACAAGAATTAGTACTCTTCCTAAAACTCAACTACAACGAAATAGAAAGCCCACCCAAAAACAGCCGTGACGTCTCCAACATAGGCCACTACGGTACTGGAGATACAGAAGTCACAATCAAGTCAATTGAAGAGTTAGAAGAGATTAAGGCGTTGATTGAGGAGTCTTATGAGAATGGGTAGCTTTAATAAAGTAGGTGTCCTTTTTTTGTTAATTTTTTAATTCAAGCCTTTAATTAATATTTAATTTATAAATTTAATCATGATAAATTTTCAAGACTTAACCTTCCAGAAAGTAATTATGCATACAATTTCTGATAAAAAATCAGGAGAGAAATGTAGCAATGCATCACTTTCAAATGCTCTAATTGAGGTCGACGAGCTTGTTGGACAAACTATAAAAACACGTCTTATTGATGCTGCAGGGCGTGATTCTCGTGCTTTTGAGCTAGAGATCGAAAACACTTCCGGTGATTCTTTTTATGAATATGGAAAAACATTAATGGATTCCAGTGCAGACGATATATTTATAAAGGCTTCACAAGATATAGCTGAACTGCTTGCGGAAAGCCAAAGGCATCCTAGAACACCTGGTGGTTATCTTATTGTTATAAAAGCAATAGATGAACACACTAAAGAAAATTATACAGTTGTTATTAAGGCTGAACCTCATGAGGCTTTGAGGTTATCCAAAAACTCTCAAATAACCCTCCTTGAAAAAGTATTTTTAAGTCCATCACAAAAATTATACAAGATAGGCGTTTTGTGTGATAAAGAAAATGGAGAATATGGTGCATTACTATTTGATGATCAGTTTCGGCAAGATGGCCATCCTGCAGAATATTTCTATAGAGACTTTTTAGGCTTTTCTGTTTCTTCAAACTCTAAAATTCAAACTTTTCAGTTCTTCAGTAAAACTTATAAGTTTTTATCTAAAAATGCTGGAGAAGCTGATAAAATTAAACTTTTGACTGCCTTAAAATCATTTATTGGAAATAACGAGACAATTCTTCGTCCTAGATCATTTGGTGATCAATTTTTAAACGGAGGTTTAAAGGATAAGTTTATTTCTGAGATATCTAATGAGTTCAAAACATCATTTGTTAAAGATTCAATACTAATAAAAAATAAACTTAAACAACGTAAACTTACATTTCCAAAAAAAATAAATATAATCGGTCCTGAAAACAGTTTTGATGAGCAGGTAAAACTACTCAAAGAAGACAATATTCAAGATATTAATTCGTTATTAGATGAAGGCTACACTGTAATTGCTGTAAAAGGCAAACCATTTTCAGATGAATAATAAGGAAGAAGAAATATTAAAAGAATTCAATGGCCTCAAAGAAGACCTTGAAAAATGGGGTGAAATAGTTGATAAAGAATTAGTTTCTTTAATCAATTCTCTGGGTATGAGTCAAATGCTAAAAATCCCCCCGCATTTTCGTCTAAAAAATGATCAATCCTACATTGATAAAGCCCTTTACCGAAAGAAAGAATACAAAAACCCATTATTAGAAACAGAGGATAAGATAGGAACTAGGGTAGTACTTCTAAAAACAAAAGATGTTTCGGATGTTTCAAATGCTATTTTGGATAGTAGTTTTTGGAATTCAAAAGAAACAAAATCAATCACAGAACAAATTGAATCTAAACCCACTATATTTGATTATCAGTCTCAGCATATAGTTGTGCGCCCAAAAATAGACTCAGGATTTGAGAATACAAAAATTGATTTATTGACTTGTGAAATTCAAATAAGAACGTTGCTTCAACATGCCTTTGCAGAGGTTAGTCACGATAGTACTTATAAAGGTCCGTTTAAAAATGACAAAGAACTAATAAGGCATTTGTCTAAAAGTATGGCATTAATGGAAGCTACTGATGATTACTTTTGCTCAGTTTTTGAAATGCTCTCAGATGAAAAAAGAATTTACGCTAACTTTCTAAATGAATTAATACGAATTTACAAAGAAGAGTTTGATAGCTCGTTTGAAAGAGAAAGTTTATCGTTTGAATTAACTGAATCTTTTCTGTCACTAATAGACCTGAAACCTATAGAGGTTTCAGATATAGAGAAGTTTATCATTAAGAAAAAACTTGCTTTGAGTAGAGCTTTTAAGCCAATAAAAGGTATGTTATTTAATCAGCCTATTTCAATCTTAATTTCATATTATTTATTTGAGCACGGTTCTTTTTTGGAAAAAGAATGGCCTATAAATGAAAAAGCTTATCGAACTTTTCTAAATAATTTTGGAATTAGTTCAGGTGATTTCTAGTATTTCCCCCCGCTTCCAGCACCTTCATTACTTTCGTTTCTCAATCCATTCAGAAGCTTCCAGCTCCCCACAGTCAGAGTATTTCTTCATTCGTTCCTCATTTCGTCATGCACTGCCTCATTGCCAGCACACTTTTGGTTCCAATCTTCGTCTAACCTGCTTCCAACTAAAGATTGAATGAACAGGAAATAAGGTCTTCGTCCTTGCCTTCACAGCTTCAGCTTTTTTGTCTGCAAGGGTAATACAAGTTCCGCTACGCTTCACCCTTGCATACACCGTTCCTTAGCCGTTTCCTCAGAATTCGTCAATTCGGCTGTTCACTAAAAAGTCTTCGCCTGTTCAGTCGTCGTCCTCAGTCGTGTCTACTTTGCCACCCCAACTTCCTCTCAAGTTCGTCAGTTTCCCCAATAAGGTAGGCAGTGTTCTCACTCCTCGTACCTCGTCCCTCAAACTCTCCCTCTCCCTAAAAATGGGGTGTCATTCGCCACTTCGTGTTTGGCTCGCCTGCTACGTCACTCAGGCTTCGGGCCGATTCCAGTTTTTGGCATTACTCCTAAAATGTGCTAGCCTCCTAAAAAGTCAGCAAGCACCTAAACTCCTCGTTTCAATTAAACATTTTTGCAGTCAAGAGTAGTCTTATTTTTTGTCTCCATTTCATTACACCAAAAAAACAACTACACTTGTTTATGATTATCCCTTCGAATCCAAAAAACTGGAAACGTCCCTCGTGTGCTAAGGCACAGAGGTTGCAACCTGTCTGCTTCCCAGCCACTTGTTGCGCCCCCCTTCGTTCCACTCGCAAGACGGCTCGCGTTCTCCGTGTCTAGCTTTATCCTAAAATAAAACATATTCCCTCCGTACTTAGTCTGATTGAAAGCTGAAGGCTCTATTTCCTGTTTTAAAATTTCATTATAAACTGTTTAAAAGTGATTATTGGGCTCTGTAATAATACTTTTTTCCTTATATTGAAAGTGTAAATTAACATTTATCATATTAATAATGAAGAGCTTTGAATATGTTCACATTCTAAATATTGAAGAGCAACAAGATTATATATCATTTTTTAGGCAAAAACATAATGATGGTTTAGCGAAAGTTAGACGTTTTATTAAAGATAATAGCACCAAATTAATTGAAGAATATAATATTTTCGAAAAGGAGCTAGTACACCAATATAAAGAGGATCTTGACAGTTATTACGCTAAAATTGACTTATGGCATGCAAAGAAGTGTTATTGTGGTTCAGATTTGGTTTTTAAAAATGATTATGGTTTTTGGGGCTGCCCGAATTATTGGTCAAAGACTAATAAGCATGTCACCTTTAAGCATAATCAATCAGAAGTTTTTAGTCAAAATTTAAAACATATAAAGGTTAGGCTTAGTCATAACTGGAGTACTGAAATTCTAAAGCGTTGTAAATTAAACAAACAAATTACAGCTAAAGAGTTGATACTTTTTTACGAATCTCAAGGTTTAGAGGATTTAAGAGCTAAGTATGGCTTTAAACATTCTCTTAAAAGTATTTCCTCTTTTATTTTGGCGAATGAACATTCAAAACGTGAGGAAAAAGAGATCAAGGATTTTTTAAACCCTTTTTTTGAAAAGTCAAATTATCAGATGTACATAAAATTTAAGAAGATTTCTGGAAAGGAAGAAATTCGTATTTTAGATTTGGTGGTTTCTGATGAAAAAAACGTTTTTCTTATCGAAATAAAAAGACATAATATTTATATCGATTCGGAGCAACTTTGTCTTTATAGAGATTTACTACAATATATAATGACTCAGAAAAATGATAAAAGAATATTAGTGCCTTTATTTATTGTAAACGAATACTATCGACAAAGCATAAATAATTCTTCATGTATAAATTTTAACGAATTAAAAGAAATATCTTCAAAAACAGCTATAAAAGAAATGTTCATCAAAAACGCCTTTAGTTAAAAAAGTAACAATATTACCAGCTTCCCAAAAGGTCAGCAGGTATTTTAGTTTTCCGTTCCAATTAAACATTAAGGAAGTCAAGAGTGAGCTTATTTTTCGCCTCCACTTTGTTACACCGAAAAAACACCCACACTTGAAAAAAGTAATACCTCCGTACTATCATTTAGCATATTGATTACATTTAAAGCTTCGATTAAAAAAGGGATCTACCTTATCTCTGAAGTAATAAAATAAAAAAATAAAAGCAAAAATAGGGCTGTTCACAGCTTTATAAAGGTCAAGCCCTTCGGGTTTTGCAATAATAATTTTGGTAATCTTTTTTTCAACTTAAATCTCCTCCGCTCTAAAATTTGCCATCCATTCCTTTGTTCACTCATGGAGTCAAATTTTTTATTGTCAAAAACCTTGACAAAGCTGCTACTTAGCCCTAAAAAAATGGGCTTTCTTTTTTCCTTTTTTTTCGGCCTTTTTTGGTCGTTTTTCTTGGTTTTTTCTTTTGGAATTCATGGCGGAGCAAAGCGACGATGAACATGACTTAATTTTTAAAACCTAAATTATGTCTAATTTCAAAATGATTACCTATCGACCAGAAGGCGTGTATAAAAAGCCTCACTTCTTTATCCTCAACAAAGGATTAAACAGTGGAAAACCACTCAAAAAACCCTGCCCGAATTGCTTTGTGATAAGCTGCAATTCGGAAAGTGAAAAAGAAAGCCTGTACTGGATTGTTTATTCTCTTCATCAAGGGAAACGGTTTCAAATTGCTTTAGTAGGATCTGTGATTCCCTTCATTCGGAAAAATGACCTAATGGAAATAATTTATCAAGCCCAAAGAATAATGATTAACAAGCCTAATACAGTCCAGAAGACAGTTTCATCACTTTTGCAATTGGAGCAGCAGGAGGAGAGCTATAAGCGCATTCAAGTTTCAATTAAACAGTTGAAACAGGTGCTTGTGCATCAATTAATTAAATCGTAATTATTAACCAGTTTGGCATATCTCAGCTGATGGGATGTGCCGAACATAAATTTTATTATCATGTATCACGTAAATTCAGCAGTCATCAAAAGTATTCTTAGGTCAATGCCCAGAAAAGAAATTCCTGCAGAAATGGAGAAGCTCAAACAGAAGATTATTGAAACACCTCCAGGAACTGAGAGGAGTAAATTTATAAGGCTTTATAGATTTTGTCAAAAACTGACCTCCTAGCGATAGCAGAGAATCAAATACCACAAACGGGTTCATTGGTTGGCCCGTTGGGTTCATTTGTTTCTCTCAGCAGCTCGCTTCGGTGGGCTGCTTTCAATTTTTTAATCAAAAAAAACAGCGCCTTTCGGCACTGTCTTAATTATCCAATTACTAGAATTGAAAAGAGCAACTTTACTTACTGGACGGACAAACCTCTTTAGAGATTCTAATATCCAATGCAATAGTTTCTGAATTTTCACAAGCTTCCTGATCTACATCGACCATTATTGAATTAACAGAGTTTGCTAGGTCTGTTCCTGCTTTGAATTTTGGAGCTCGTTTAGCTCTAACTTTAATTTGTAAGTCATCTGACTGACATTCTTTTAGATTTGACATATTATCTGTTTTTGTTGTTATTAAATTTCGTTTCCCTCAACCACTGCTTGGGCAACGGCTGTTATTACTGTGCCTCCAATTATGAGGTATTCACCCAATCTTGAAAGAAACATTGGGAGTTCATAATCTGAAGCCACAAGCGTTCCTCCAATTGCGAGTAAGATTAAACCCATGTTTCTGAAGTCCCTGAAGAATTTTGGAGTTTTTGTATTTATTCTTTTGATATAGTTCATCTTTTAAAATTTGATTGAAACATTAACTTGCAACCTTTGCAAGCTTTGCAAATTGGTTAGCTAAATCACTTCAACCACCCTTAAAGCGTTATAAGCTCCATTTTTTAGTGTGTACTGATTCCCATTAACTTCTTGAAAGAACTCTAAACGTAAAAGAATCATACCTAAACCAGTCGGGGAAGGCGTTCCCGTAGGGGTAAGGGTTACGTTATTTGAAGTCATATCAATCGGTAAGTTTTCAACATTAGAAAAATGAAGTTCCTGTTCACCAGTAGCAAAATCAACACCTAAAAAACCACCTGTTAAACTGATGTGTGTCGCTCCTTGAGGAATTACAACATCGTTTTGTGTAATTAGGTTATTGATTGTAATCTCCCCACTTGTAGTGTCAACACTATACGGTTTGAAAAGGATTGAGCTAAGAACAGCTTCTTTATTAAAGTCAAAGCCCTTAATAATATTAGCAGCTGCAGGATCCTGCAAACCTTGAACAATATTTCTTTGACCCCTTGCACTCGTAGTGTCTAAGTTTTTGATTTTAGTCATAACTTGTGTGAAACGAGAAACCAACCTTGAATCAGATGCAGTCATTGATAACGCACGAGCCCCATCCCTAACCAACTTACCTGCCTTTGCAGAAGTTCCAAACTCAGCATTGTTTTCGCGTGTCCGCTCAAACGCTGGATCATTCTTAATACGGTCCTTATCAACCGAAGTTTTCATTCGTGCCAAGTCTCCATCCTTGGTCTTGTAAAAGCTAACGTTATCTAACGTTCCTTTCAATTTAATTAAGCCGCTTTGTCGTGCCATAGTTATAGTTTTTGTTTATGAATGTTATAATTACTATAAATATACGCTATAAGAGTGGGGAAGTTGGCTACCTCGTTGCTGTTGCTTTGTTTCTCTATTTTTTGCTAATTATTAAGTATTTTGGTCGAGTAGATTTCGCTTGTCTGAAGAATTGAAGGGATATGAAAAGTAATTTTGTGTCTTGTAAAAAACATTATATTTGACAAAACGAGTAAAGAAATATAATTTGAATATGTAGCGAAAAACTGATAGGTTTTCGTTAATATAATTTGGGATGATTAACTAAGTTAGGTGCAACAAATAAAATATGAAAGACGAAAAAAAATATAGAGAAAGTAAAATAGAAGAGATTTTATGGAGTATGAGTAGTGATTTTCACGAATTAGCTTTTATGTGGGAGTTTACGCCTGATGAAAATAAAAATGAATATGAATATCTTTATAAGGAAGAAGATATTAAAAGTAGTTTTAAACAAAAATCAAAAACAGTTTATAAAATAATTATTGCGTATTTTGAGGACCTGAAATTAGACGCGTATTTGACTGGTTTTAAGGCTGAAATTGATGAAATAATTTTAAAAGAAAAGAATTTATTTGAAGCTTTAATTAATAACGATGATGGAGAACAGTATAGTGCAACTGTGAACAAATTATGGAACTACCTAGCTCCTTTTGAATTCAGCCAGCAAAGTTATATAGATAAATTACTTAAAAGCAACAGTACAACATACCTAGAAAGAATTTTAAGGAACACACAAGTTATAATCAACAAAACAAACTCCACACCTAATTCTGAAACTCAAGTTTACAATACGGTCAAATATGTTGTGCATTCTGTTTTTCCAAGCTCTTTAAACCCAACATCTGGTTTCTTTAAGTCATTTAAGAATTATAATCCTGACATATTAATTCCTGAAATTCATGTTGCTATTGAATATAAATATGCAGACAGTGAAACAAAACTTAAAGCACAAATAGATCAAGTAGTTGCGGATACCAAAGGATATACAGGTGACACTAACTACGAACTTTTTTATGCCGTTTTTTATGTGACAGATGATTTTTGGGGTATAGACAAATTCGAAAATGTATGGAAAGAAATGGAATTCCCGAAAAACTGGAAAGGGATTTATGTAATTGGGAAAAAATAATGAAAATTAATGAATAGAACTATAGGCATAAGAGTCACTCCAACTATAATCTACTACTCAGTAGTAACTGAGTTAAAAGATGAAATCGAAATTACAATATTGGATAAAATTAATAATCCAAAAGCGTTAATAGTTCCTGAACAACTTAAGTTCTTGAGAAATACATTATGCGATATTATAAACGAATTTAAAATTAATAAAGCATGTATTAGAATTGCTGAATCAACTGCTCAAAAGATAAATATTGATAGAGTATATATTGAAGGTGTGATTCAAGAACTATTTGCTAGTTCAACAGTTGAAAATTATTTTGTCGGTCAAATTTCAAATATTAGTTCACACCTTGGTATTGACAGAAGTGATTTTAAACCTTATGCAGAAGGGGAAAATATTTTTTTAGAAATCGAAGATTGGAAAAGCCATTCTTTGGAAAAAAGAGAATGTATCATGGCAGCGGTTAGTGCCTTAAATATATAATTATGCCTTTAGGACTTTATACTACAGAACTCAATTTTGAAACCATTGAAGAAATTGGACAAGAGGGAAAAAATTCAAATGTTTACTTGGCTCATGATAAGCAGCTAGATGGTGAAATCGTAATAAAAAAAATTGAGAAGGCAAAAATAACTAATGCTATGGAGTACTATGAGGAGGCAAAAAAATTATACGCTTCTTCTCATTCGAATGTTGTTAGTGTAAATTATGGTTGTTCAGATAGTACACATGTTTATATAGCTATGCCTTTCTATAAGAATGGATCACTAAAACAGAAAGTGAACTCTGAACATCTGACTATACGTGAGATAATTAGGTATTCGATTCAGTTTTTATCTGGTCTACATAATATTCACTCAAAAGGGTTAATACATTTTGATGTCAAACCTGATAATATTCTCATTTCTGACAGTAATGAGGCTTTACTATCTGATTTTGGATTAACAAAAGCAATGAATACATTTGGTTTTGCTTCACCTGAACAAATATATAGCAAACAACTTCCTCCAGAGACATTTACGAGTACAGATAAAACGCTACATTTTGATATTTATCTTTCAGGTTTAACTTTATATCGACTGTTAAATGGTGAACAACATTTTCATCAACAACTATCCTTGTTTAAAACTAGGGATGAGTATGTTAATGCTGTGCGAACTGGATGTTTTCCAGATAGATCTAGTTATTTACCACATATACCGATAAAGTTACAGAGGATAGTTAATAAAGCAATTAGTGTAAATATTGTTGATAGACATCAATCGGTTTTGGATTTAATTAATGACCTCAGCGGTGTTGATGAAAATTTAGATTGGAAATTTAAAAGAAGTTCTAATACTGAATCTTGGTCTAAAGAGAACGGAACACATTGTTATAAGGTCGAGTTAGATTTTGCTGACTTAAAAAATATGAGTATCTTAACAACCAAAACAAATATAAATACTGGACGTACACAAAGGCAAAAAGCACATTGCCACAATAATTTAACAAACTCAAACGTTTTATCTAAAATAAAGAAAGCACTTAAGATTTGAGGATAAAATCTGTAAAATATAATCAGAAAGGGCTAACAAGAGTTGTAAATACATCTCCAAAATTTGTGTACCCTAAAAAGGATCTAAACAGCTCCAATACTATTTTAAAGCAGGATAGTCACTACTTTAAGGTTTCAAAAAAGAAGTGAACACTTAGCGCATGAACTGTATTTGTTCCAAAAAAGAACTATATCCTCCAACCATTACCCATAGATACTTTATGAAAAATGAAAATTGGATGAAATTAACATCAATTATTTCACCAAAAACATTGTTATTAACTAAAGAAGTATTACTTTTGGTGCATATTAAAGCAGAACGTTCATTGATTATCATGTAATACCTAGTAATAACCCAGTGGGCTATTCGTGGGACTTAGTTAAATGCTAAGTGTAACTACTTGATAAATAGATATTATGCGTTGGATAGGCTAGTCCCGTCCAGACCGCATTTACAAAACGCCTCTATGGCTGGAGGAATAGAGACCCCTAAGATGTATCAATGTCTTAGGGGTTTTGTCTTTTATAGAAGTTTGTCTTTAGATGGTTTTTATGTGAGTTTTTTGTTTATCTTAAATAGAGAACCATAAATCACCACCATGAATCAATATTGCACTTACATCTTATTCAGTCCAAAATTTAATAAATATTACATTGGACAAACACACAATTTTGAAAATAGAATTTCAACGCATAACTCAGGAAAAGTAAAGTCCACCAAACATTATTTACCTTGGGTGAAAGTTTTAATTCTAGAAAAAAATACGCGTTCAGAAGCTATTGTTTTAGAGAGAAAGCTAAAGAATTTAAATAGAGAACGATTGTTAGAGTTTATAGATAGATATAAGGTATGAATTTTAACGCCTCTATGGCTGGAGAGTTCCGACGCTTCGGTCGGAATCTAGACAGAAACGTCAGGATTCCGTCGCTTCGGTCGGAATTCAGACTGTAACGTCAGAAAGACCCCTAAGATGTATCAATGTCTTAGGGGTTTTGTCTTTTCTGGATGTTTGTGTTTTAAGTATTATTTAGCTACTATGTTTGGAGAGTTCCGACGGGTCAAGACTAATTGTTGGAGATTAGGCATTCAAGTTACAATTCATATCATTTATAAGCATATAATCCCAACGGGATGACATGTAATAGGGATGGACGCAGTCCTTGGTTATTACATGTCGCTCCTCTGGAGCTAGTAGAATAAACACACCTCTTCATACATTTGTATTATTAGATTCTAAAAAGAGATAAACTTATCGGCTAAATTCTTATAAAATCAATTGAGAAAGGAACCAATCCCTCCCCAGCTTTTGGGACTGATCCTTCTTATTTATAAGAGTAGTAATATTCAAATCAGTATTGTTTATAGGGAATTCAGGGAAAACCCTTGTATTAATAATATTAATTTGATTTAATTTTATAGTTCCATAGAATTAATAAAATATATACTCATGATAAAACCAAAGCTTAGAAAAGGATTAACTATTATAATTCTCTCAACACTGTTTATTGCTGGTGGATGTAAAAAAGAAGATAAGAAGCCAATTACTAATTCCAATGGAAGTTCAGGCTCGCCTAATGGGCCGACTGTAGGTGCAAATGAAGTCTACAACCCAACAACAGGAAGAATCTGGATGGATAGAAATTTGGGGGCTTCAAAAGTTGCTTCTTCGTCAACTGACGTTGCTGCTTATGGAGATTTATATCAATGGGGACGAGAAAAGGATGGTCATGAAAAAAGAAACTCAGAAACGACTTTAGTAATTAGTGATGATGATACCCCAAATCACGACAAATTTATTATTACTCAATCTCATAGCGATTGGCGTAATTCAGATGAGACCGAATCGTGGCAAGGTGTGAATGGAAAAAATAATCCTTGCCCATCGGGATATAGAATTCCCACTACTGAAGAATTGGAAGCAGAAATGGATAGCTGGACTTCTAAAGATGCAGAGGGCGCTTTTGGATCCCCTTTAAAGTTACCAATGTCAGGTTTCCGAAGTCACGTTGATGGTGAGCTACATGAGGGAGATATAGGGAGATATTGGAGTAGTGAAGGATCTTTCAGCACGGCGAGAAATCTCGAATTCGGAAGTTATACAGCTAATGTTGGTGGTATAGGTGTAGCTCATGGCAATTGTGTACGTTGCATAAAGGATGAATAAATAATGTTTTCTATTATATTCTAAAAAAAATAAGAACTAATTATTTTATTTTAAATCACTTATATCCGGTAAAATTTTTATTTAAAAGCGGAATTTCCTAGAAGGATTTTCCGCTTTAATGTAATTTTTCATGCCAGTAATAATAAAAAAGCACCTCTTTGATTTAACTCATACTGCTCCTTTACAAATTTTCTCACAACATCTCCAATGTGTACTAAATACATTCCTTTTTGGTATTTAGACATATCATTAGATATGTTATTTTCTCCAATTTTTCTAATTCTAGAGTCCTCAAATACCGCGTGTCCATCAACTGTTATCTACCGAAAAACCACTCTATATATTAAGCTGCCCCTTCAGGGCGCGTTAACCCTTTTCATTTCAGCAGAATGCGTTGTATCCTGCTGAAGTGAACTGGACCTTCAGCCCGTTAGATTTAACTTAGATTATTAATTATCGTTATCAACGAAATAAAAAGGTATTCTCTAATGTTTAAGAGAGTAGATGGAATTGATATTTGATTTTTAACTTCATCAACGCCCTGAAGGGGCAGATTACTCTTTATGATTCTCCCTTCAGATATACAGTAAGCTCTTCGGAGAAAAGAATTAAAATCATTAAGTTTATGCATCTACTCTTCAAACTGAACTTCTTAATTATGAAAGAACCTTTGCTGATAATCTTATTGGTTTCCTTTATTGTGTTTTCTATGAATTCCTATAGTCAATTCGAATTAAAGCCGGGTATCTCAGGAAGTCAATTTGAGAGCCAAATAGGAGCTCACATGGATGCCGCATATGTATCAAGGGACTTTTTCTCAATTGGATTATTTGGTTCTTATGGGAAGGTATTCTCAGCGCTTGATAAGAATCATATTATGGCTACAGGGTTAGTAATGGAATTCAGAGGGTGTTTTAGTGAGAATATGAAGGTTTTTCCCTTGTTGAACGTTCACATTGGCCGTAGTTGGGAGTATAAAAAGCATTACTACACGTATGGAGATAATGACGAATACGTTTCTGATACTGATCATCATTTAAATGGATTTTCATTGGCTGCTCGAATCGGAATGGTTTCAAATTTTAATAAAACTGGTCGATTTCAATTCTAATTTGATATAGGATTGTTACAGCAGTCTATTCGTCCTTTTGCGCCAGTTTTTTCGGCAGAAGAACCTAAATCATTCTTTCAAGCTAGATTGCTACTTGTGTACAATTTGTAAATTAGAAACTTCTATTCTTCATCAAACTCAATACTCCCTTCACTCTTACTAATTACTGTCCTACTCCATCTCTTCCACCAAAGCATCAGTAACTTCTAGGTTATGGAAAACATTTTGAACATCGTCATCATCCTCAAATTTCTCTTCTAATTCTAAAATCTTTTTTGCTTGATCAATCGGTAGTTCGACGGTGTTTAGTGGAA
>Ga0209075_1003436_pt1 | contig 13205 bp, 12 predicted proteins | sample Stecom2011_FD_187523 | JGI IMG/M metagenome (GOLD analysis project Ga0209075, IMG submission 187523) | Agricultural soil microbial communities from Utah to study Nitrogen management - Steer compost 2011 (SPAdes) (version 2) | ecosystem: Environmental > Terrestrial > Soil > Agricultural land... | reverse complement strand
ATTGCGATTTATCGTTTTGATGGTCACGAAGTTGTGGATCAATTTTCGAGTTTGGTCAATCCCGAACGGCCTATCCAACCTTACGTTGCCAAGTTAACCGGCATCAACGACAACATGCTTCGGCGTGCACCGAAATTCTACGAAGTTGCAAAGCGCGTTATAGAAATAACGCAAGATTGCACCATTGTAGCCCATAACGCTAGTTTTGATCGAAGAATTCTCGCTACGGAATTCAGGCGCTTGGGATATAACTACGAACGCGAAAGCTTGTGCACCATCGAATTGGCTAAAAAGCTCATCCCTGGCCTCCCCTCTTACAGTCTGGGAAAACTGACAAAACACTTGGGGATTCCGATGACTAATCGACATCGCGCTCACGGAGATGCCAAAGCAACCGTATCGCTATTTAAATTATTGCTTGCGAAAGACAGAGAAAAAGAAATAATTTCGAAATCGGTTAAGGAAATCACCCAAAACTCGATAAAATCCAAACACTTAGAATTGATCGAAAATGCCCCGACAGATCTGGGAGTATATTACATCTACAATCAAGCAAAACGGATCATTTACATAGGAAGAGGGAAAAACATCAAGAAAAAACTTACGCAACATTTTACGTACGACAACAATAAGTCGAAACGATTGCAAGCTGAAGTGGCGTCGGTTGCTTATGAAAAAACAGGCAGTCAATTGATTGCGCTTATCAAAGAATCGGAAGAAATCATCAAGACAAAACCCCTCTACAATCGCAATACGAGAAAACGATTATACAGCCATCAGCTGGAATCTACCGTGAATGAGGATGGATATGTGCTACTAAAAATTGTAAGAGCCGATGGTAGGAAACGAGCGTTGATGACGTTCTCTAATTATCCGCAAGCCGATGCGTGGTTAACGGCGTTTGTTGAAGAAAACAACTTGCATCAGAATAAATCAAACCGAAAAAAACGAAATGCTGATAAAGCTAAAAAAGAAAGCCCTGAAGCTTATAATCAGCGTGTTCGAGAAGCATTTCATGCGCATAGTATTTTTGAAAAAGACCTCCTTCTAATCGATCGCGGTCGCACTATCGAAGAACGGTCCTTGATTTGGATAGCAAACGGCAAAGTAAAAGGCTATGGGTTTTACGACCTCAATCACCAAATCACCAATCTTGAAATTCTAAAAAACATCGTCAGTCCGATTGTCGATGTGCAAAATGCCACGCATATCATTCAGAAGCACATACAAACGCATAACGTTTTAAAAATTGTGGATCTCAATTCGAATTCTGAGGATTGATTAAATTTGTTTACTTTCGAAAACCTCTAAGAACAGGACACAAACGGACGACAACACACCATGACTCAAAAACCTTTACTTATCAGTGTGGTAGGGCCTACGGCTATCGGAAAAACAACGACGGCTATCGCATTGGCAAAAGCGTTTAAAACCGAGGTATTATCTGCGGACTCACGTCAGTTTTACAAAGAAATGAGTATTGGAACAGCCGTCCCTTCTGATGAAGAGTTAGCGGAAGTTCCCCACCATTTCATCCATTCAAAAAGCATATTCGACGATTATAGCGTCGGCGATTTCGAACGGGAGGCAGTGGAATTTTTGTCAGAAAAATTCTTCCCTTCAGATCCTGACCAACGAACTTTTAAAACCTTCGTCATGGTTGGGGGTTCGGGACTGTATGTCGATGCCGTCATAAAGGGGTTGGACGAATTCCCGAACGTTCCTGCAGGAATTCGCGAAAAGCTGAACGAAGAGCTATTAGGGGGCGGCATGGCTCAGCTTCAATCTGAATTAAAGAAAGTTGATCCTGAATATTTCGAAAAAGTAGACCAACACAATCCGCATCGGGTAATTCGCGCACTAGAAGTTTATCGCGCCTCGGGGAAACCCTACTCTTCATTTCTAAACCAAAAACCAAAAGAACGAGTCTTCGACAGCATACTTATCGGATTGACTGCTGACAGGGCGACAATCTATAGCCGCATCAACCAGCGTGTCGATATGATGATGTCTGCCGGACTTTTAGACGAAGCAAGCGCTCTATATCCACATAGAGAACAGAATGCGCTTCAAACCGTTGGATATCGTGAATTGTTTGAGTTTTTCGATGGATCTCTTTCGGAAGACAAAGCTGTTGAAGAAATCAAGAAAAACACGCGTCGGTTTGCCAAAAGACAATTGACGTGGTTTAAGAAAAAACCAGCAATCCATTGGTTTGACTACACAACCGATGTCGAGGAGATTGTTGCTTTTATTAAGAAAGAACTGCCCTAAAAGTAAATTTCGAATCTAAAGGGTATCGCGAGTGTATGCTTGCAGACACTTTTTCGCGTCCACAACATTGACTCTTGACTTTTCCCAAACTCGCTTTACTCTTAGGACAGGCTTTTACACTTATCTTAAAAAAGCTGATTGTATTTAGTTGTCAACTTCGTCTTTTACCACCAAACGGAATCCTTCGCCGTGAATATTGACGATTTCAACTCCATCATCTTTACTTAGGTATTTTCTAAGTTTTGCGATATATACATCCATACTACGGGATGTAAAATAGTTGTCGTCTCTCCAGATTTTTATCAGCGCTAGCTCACGTTGCATCAAATCGTTTTTGTGCAGCGCAAGTAGTCGAAGTAAATCGTTTTCTTTTGGCGACAATTTTATTGGATCCTCATCCTTGTAAGTAAGAAACCTCAATTTTGAGTTTAAGAAAAAGTTTCCGATTTCAAATTCAAACTGCTTACTATCTGCAATCGAATCTGTAGCCTTTCTTTGAATGATGGCTTTGATTTTCATCAAGAGCACTTCACTGTCGAACGGTTTGTTTAAATAATCGTCCGCTCCCACTTTGTAGCCTTTCAACACATCTTCCTTCATAGCTTTGGCCGTAAGGAAAATGATTGGAATATCTTCGTTTTTCTCACGAATTTCCTTGGCCAAAGTGAACCCATCTTTGTAGGGCATCATAACATCCAAGATGCAAAGGTCGAAATCATCCTTTTTGAACTTCTCGAATCCTTCCATACCATTTTTCGCATGAGTAACATCGTAATTGTTCATGGCCAAGTAATCTTTCAATACCGTTCCAAAGTTTGGATCGTCTTCTACAAGTAGAATTTTTTTGTTTTCTGTTTCCATAATTTTAAGATATTAAGTGTAATTTAATTGTAAATGTACTGCCCTTTCCTTTTTCGCTGTTCACGGAAATTTGGGCGTCGTGGTCGTCTAATATACTTTTAACATAGGCTAATCCTAGTCCGTGTCCTTTCACGTTGTGTACGTCGCCTGTATGCTCGCGATAAAACTTTTCAAATATTCGTTTTAGTACCACTTTACTCATTCCGGCGCCTTGATCTGTTATTTTGAGGATAACATTGTTTTTTATATTTTCCGTGTAAACATCAATCTTTGGCTCCCCTTCAGAATACTTCACTGCGTTGTCTAGAATATTGACTACCACGTTTGTCATATGTGATTTATTAGCGAGAATAGCATTATTTTTAGCGTTGAAATGGGTTTTGATATAACCTCCTCTATTTTCAACGATTAAAATTAAATGCTTCATCGCATCTTCGACAACTTCCTGCAGATTCACCCGTTCTTTCGGAAGGTCGAGTTCATTTTTTTCCATTTTCGAGATGCGCAGGACATTTTCAACCTGTGCGTGCATCCGACTGTTTTCGTCGCGAATCATCCCCAGATAGCGATCTAAAAACTTTCTGTCATCTTTCACCTTTGGATTGTTTAGCGCATCGAGTGCTAAATTAATCGTAGCAATAGGGGTTTTAAACTCGTGCGTCATATTGTTGATGAAATCGTTTTTAATTTCAGCAATCTGTCGCTGTTTGTACAGCTGTGAGATGGCACCTCCATAGGCCAACACAATCACAGATGTGAACCCTAAAGAAAGTATCGCCATTCCGAGAACACTGTTAATCAATAACTTCCGCTTATCGGAGAAATTGACATATAGTTCGTAATTGTTCTTTTCGTCGTTCACAAAAAGTGGCACCACATAGGTGCTTTCCGGTTCTAAATTAAAGTGCTTCGATCGAACTTTTGTTTCCACGCCCGTGCTATAAACCGCAAATTCGAAGTCGGAATGAAGCCCTCGCCCATCGAGTTCCCTGGAAATTAACCTTCTAATTTCATTTGTGTTAATCCGGTTGTATATGGGTGTTGACTCGGTTACTTTTCCAATAAAACTCTCGAACTGTCGTTGTTCATAATCTTTTAATCGGGTGAATGACTCAGTTCTTGTTTCAGTTAAAGGCGCTCCATCCAAACCTTCCGATATTCTAGTTGTCGTCTTTCTGTTCGTCAGTTTTCTAAACTGAATACTGTCAATTGGCGAATCAAAAAGATTAGACGACAATTTATAATCTTGTTCTAAAATCCCATCCGTAAAAATATAGGTTTCGTTTGTCGCTCTATTTTGGGTTACGTAAGCCAGTTCGGTGAAAGAGACATTCTCTGGAATAGTTACACTATCGGCATAGGCACTATAAACGTCGTAATAAGCTTCTACTTCCTTTAATTGGATATCTTTCGAAACCGATAACAAAACCTGTCGAACTTGTATGGCAAATTGCTCTTGTTTGGTTTGAAATGCATTCGATATCCAATAAATTTGGACAAATACTATACCTACCAACGAGAGACTCATAAGCCCTATGAGCAGTACGAATAGTTTTTTGTTCATACCTCAAAAATAAGATTTTAACATTTAGCGATGGGGGCATTTAACCTAATGTTAACACTAAAGGCGGCGTGTTAATCTCAAAGCAACACAGGATGTAGGTTTTCTACAGTTTTTTGAGTATCAGAAAGATACTCATTTTCTATTATATAATCGGCCAACTCTCGTTTTTTTGCGTCGCTCCATTGATTTTTCATCCGTGCCACAACTTCGTCGCGTGTTGTATTGTCTCTCTTCATAACACGCTGAATTCGAACTTCTTCAGGAGCGGTCACTAAAATGGTGATATCGCAATCTTTATAACTCCCACTTTCAAAGAGAATAGCGGCCTCTTTCAGAACATAAGGAAATTTTTGCGCTTCAACCCATTGTTTAAAATGTTCCGCAACGCGCGGATGGATGATGGCATTGGCTTTGGCGAGAAGTTCTTTGTCATTAAAAATCTTATTTGCCATATATTTCCGATCCAACACCCCATCTTTAAAGGTGGCTGCACCTAATAATGCGATTAAATCTTCTCGAATTTCGGGGGAAGTAGCTGTCAATTCTTTTGCCTCCGCATCGGCATAATAAACCGGTGCGCCAAATTCAGCAAACATCTTGGCCACCGTGGTTTTTCCACTGCCTATACCTCCTGTGATTCCGACAATTTTTGGACGTGAAGACGCGCTTTTATTTGAAGACATAATATTCAATCTTTTTTGGATCTATCATCACATTGATAGCTTCTATGGGGTGTTTCACTAATTCGGGAACCATGAAACCAGCATCTATATTCCGTTTGGAATAGTCGCAGACAACTCTGAAGTTTTCCGCCGAAACCGAAGCAAAATCTTCGACTGCCATATCAAAAGTAACCGACAAATAGCCAGGAACTGTTTTGAGTTCCACGCCGGGCGGTAGGTTAATCACCTCAACAGGCAATGAAAACTGGCCTTCAGCAAACTCAGTCACTTCCCATTGAAACACGACTTTATCAGGCGTGATTGACACTATTTCTTGCGATGGCGATAGAATATCCATCTCTTTGGAAATATCCTTGTCGACATTTTTAAGCGATGCTTTTCTCGTAAACACCGTATCTATGTCGGTTATACTTTCCTCAGGGCCCGAAATTGTAATGGTGTTAGGATTCAATTGAAAATCGCCCACAGCTCGAAATCCATTCTTAAATTGGATATCTAAATCGGGAACGACGGTGACTTTCTTAAGAATAATCGGAGCAAGTTTTACTTGAAGTGGATCGGGGGTTAAATTTCGAATTTCGAAATACTTATTAAACTTACTCTCTAAGTCCAGAAGTACATCTTTCATCGGGACAACAAAACTGTTTTTATCCTCTGTATAATAAGTGTTTACAGCGATGTCTAAAACTGGTTTTCTGAATTTGTACAACAGGATTTCGAAACCACTTGCAGTTAGATCAAAATGGATAAACTTAGGGCTATCTTTTGCTAAGACCGCTGTTTCGGGTAAGTTCTTATACACAATTCGAGCTTCCATAGGTGCAGTAACCTCTCTTCCAAACTTTGTCAAAATCCAAAGAAGACTAGCAATAGCAACAAAAACTAAAAAACGTTTAATTTTCGTGTTAGAATACCTATTGAAAAATCCTTTCGCCATATTATTATTTTTGGAGTCCTTTAAATTTAGTCAAAAAATAGAAAGGGAAAATGCTTTTGCGGTTCTTTGTTCCGAATGCTTGTAAACCAAAACGATTCTGCAAATGCCAATCCGTATCCGAAGAACTGAATAAACACCGCTATCACGGTCAGTAATCCAATATATAGACTTTTATTTCTTAGGCTTGAATCGAGAAATACGGCCAACAAATACAAGGCGAGCGGCAAGATCAAAGCCCAGTGAAAAACGATGGCAAAAACAATAGAAGCGACGACAAAAACCACAAATAAACTGGGCAACCAAAAAGTAGGTTTTGCCAACGAGGGATGCCATTTGTTCAATATTGGGCGCGTGAGTCCAAACTTTCTTACCTGCTGGTAAAATTTCTTCCATGAAATGCGTCTCTTGTGATAGACAAAAGCGTTGGGCAGAAATATAGTTTCGTAGCCTGCTTCTCGAATTCGCTGTGATAAATCGGGATCTTCTCCAGGATGGATTTTCCCGAAACCACCCGTTTTTTCAAAGGCTTCCTTCGAAATTCCCATATTAAAACTACGGGGTTCAAAACGTTGAACTCCTTTTTCTTTCCCTCGGATTCCACCCGTTGTCAAGAAAGAAGTCATCACATAATTTATCGCCTTTTGCAAAGGTGAAAAACTTTCGTGTGCCGCATCGGCGCCACCAAAACAGTGGTGAAATTTGTTGTCTAAAAACTTCTTTACGGTAGTCAAATAATGCTTTGGCATCAGGCAGTCCGAATCCAATATGATAAAATAGTTTCCCTTGGCTCTCGCCATGCCATAGTTTCGAGAATCACCGGGTCCAGAATTGGGTTTAAAATAATACGAAATCTGAAGTTTGTCTTTAAAGGCTTCGACGACGCTTTCGGATGTTTCCGAAGATCCATCTTCTACAATCACCACTTCGAAGGGTTCTGAAAAATCCATAGCCACCATACTTGCGAGAAGCTCTTCAACTTCCTGTGGACGATTATAAACCGGGATGACAAATGAGTATTGAATCATAAACGGCAAATGTAGTTAAATAATAAATCCTTATTTGACTGTTTTGGTTTCAAAGAAATTTTCATTTCATATTCTGTATGAGTTGCAATACTTCGATCCGTTTAATTTTTTCAGTATCGGTATAAATAAAATTCGGAAGTGTATATATTTTCTTTGGCCGTTCGTATGCAGAAAGACTTTCGAAGGCTTCACTGAAATGACTAAAATTCAGCTCGGTTTTGTCTTCAACAACCAAGATTATTCGCTCTCCTAAAGCGTCATCTTTTTCCGAAGCAATAAAGAATGGCTTTTCGATGAATGCCGATAATTTTTGTTCGATTGCTTCAGGATACATCTTGACTCCACCGGTATTGATCACATTGTCGATGCGCCCTAAAAATCGGAATTCGGTAGGCGAAATCAACTCAACAACATCGTTTGTCACTTGAATTTCTTCAGCAATGAAAGGGGCACTGATTTTCAAACACCCTTCCGGAGTTTGAGAGAATTCTACTTGTGGAAGCGCGGTAAAAACCGTCGAGCGTTGCTTTCCGTTTACCGCTCTTGCAGCGATATGGCTAATGGTTTCGGTCATGCCATACGTAGCAAACGCCAAGGTGTCTATTGCTTGAAGTTGATTTTCTAATTTTTGAGGAATGACGCCTCCGCCAATAATGATTTTCTTTACTTTATGTAAATCGTCTATAGCGTGAAACACTTGATAAGGCACCATTGCGGTGAAGTCAAATTCCGTCGTAGCATTCTTTAATGGATTTTTTGTCGGTTCGACGGCGTATAAATCCCAACCAGCTGTCATGGCGCGCACCAACATCATTTTTCCTGCAATATATTCCGATGACATACAGAGCAGCGCCTTGGTATTTTCGAAAAGTTGAAAATAATCTACGGTAGCACGCGCACTGTTTTGAACGTGCTGTTTTTGCAACGTCATCAACTTGGGCGTTCCAGTTGAGCCCGATGTTTTGACTTGAATAAAATCATCGGTATTGAGCCATTCTAAAATAAATTCGCCAATAAGACGATTTTCTCCCGACACCAAAGTCCAATTTCGAGCAAAATCTTCGAGGGCTTGGACGGTTGAAAATGATTGTCCGTTAAGTTTAAATTCAGGATGTATCAAAAGATATTTTTAGTTTGTATCGATAAAAAACTGGTCGATTTCTGTTGCCACTGGCTTAGGCGCATCAATTTTTCCAATGAGTTTTTCTCTCCAATTCGTCCACTTGTATTTTTTTGAAAGAATGAAGAGGAAAAGTGGAAAAATAACAAATACCGGCACTAAGATGTCAATTCCTGCCGAAGGTTCAGAAATGTCTTTCAGAACAGAATTAGTCTGAAAAACAGTCCAATCTGCAGTGACTAAAAGTGCGGCAATCAAGTTGTTTCCTGCATGATACCCTAAGGCCAATTCTAGACCTTCATCCATTAATGTCATTATTCCCAAGAAAAATCCTGTTCCGATATAGTAGACCATGATAACATATCCCAACTTGGTTACTTCGGGATTGAAAGCGTGCATGCCACCAAAAATCACGGAGGTTACAATTAAAGGAAGCCAACGGTTTTTTGCATTTACGCCAATGCCCTGCATAAGATATCCTCTAAAAAGATATTCCTCAAAACTCGTTTGTATCGGAATCAATACAATAGCAATCAACGCTAAAACAAGAAAGGGAACCAATTGAAATTGAACGACGTAGCTCTCAGGGTTTTGGTAATAGCTTATCCCTGTAAAAACAAGCGTTAGTGTCGCTACGAGAAAGAATCCGAAGAAGACACGCCCCCAGTCGGTTTTTGCACGAGTTGTCGTGAGGTCTTTAAACGATTGCTGATGTAGGTAGCGCACGAAAAGATACAACCCCAACATTCCCGCTGCAAATCCTAAAAGCATAAGAAACAACGTTAAGTTGGAATCTAAGGTTGTCATCAGAACGTTCGGATCGTTTATCGATTCAATATTGCCACCATCCGACATCACTTTAAAAGCTACTGCCATAATTAAGGGAATGGCACCTAATTGGCTGACGAAAAACGTGGCTAAAAACCCTAACAAATAACGCCACCATTCGTTTTTGCCTCGAAATCCTTGTTCTATATACATTTACTTTTATTGAAAATTTGTTGTTGAATTTGTTTGTTAGTTCAAAAAACCATCTGTTTCCCAATCCCATTCACCTTTTGGGTTATAACGGAGTGCGCCTTGAACCACTTCCAATGGAGAATCGATATTGTTGGTGTAGAGACTCCCAGTCCCTAAACCTTGTGGCATGTCATTGTTTTTGGTGTAGGTGTACTGAGCAATCGCATTCAGCCCAATATTGCTTTCCAAAGCAGAGGTCATCCACCATCCTGCACGGTGTTTTTCAGCCAGTGCAATCCAGCGATCGCTTCCAGCCATTCCTCCTACCAACGATGGTTTTAGAATGATATATTGCGGTTTGATTGTGGATAGCAACCTATCTTGCTCCTCTTCATTAAAAACTCCGATAAGCTCTTCATCCAAAGCAATCGGCAAGGGTGTTTTATCGCATAATTCTGCCATTTGTTCCCACTGATTTTGTTTGATGGGCTGTTCAATGGAGTGAATCTCTAGGTCGGAAAGCCATTTTAATTTCTCCAAGGCCTCTTCATATTCAAAAGCGCCATTGGCATCGACCCTAAGCGTAATTTCGGAGGCCGAAAACTCTTTTCTAATCAACTTTAGCAGTTCGAATTCTGTTTCGAAATCGATGGCACCTATTTTCATTTTAATACATTGGAATCCTTCCTCCAGCTTATCCACAATCTGATTTTTCATAAATTGCTTGTCTCCCATCCAGACCAATCCGTTGATATCGATTGCGTCTTTTCCTCGTGTAAAATCGGAGGGGAATAATTCAAAAGGACTTTCAGCTTTCAACGATCTAAAGGCTGTTTCAACTCCAAATTGAATGGAGGGAAATTCCATCAATTTCTGTAGTAAGACTTTTTCTCCCAATGAGATATTCTCACACGTCCAAGCCAACATCTCCTCGTAATCCGACCTATCGTCAATAGACAATCCGCGCAACAATCCGCACTCCCCTACACCGTATTTCCCTTCTTTTTTTAGAATAATAAAAAAGGTGTCTTTTTGTCTCAGCACACCTCGTGAAGTTCCACTGGGTCGTTTAAAATCTAGTCGGTAGTGCGCATAATATGCTTTCATCGATTACAGATTTAAAGTTCGATGGATTCGCCAATATCCAAGAGCATCAAATCTTTCCCGGCATCGTAGAATTTCTTTTTGGCTTCGTCGTGGTCAATTTCGATAAATCCGAAGGTGTCGTAGTGAACACCCAAGACTTTATCACATTCCACAAAATCACTGGCAATCAGGGCATCGTCTACTCCCATGGTGAAGTTATCACCAACGGGTAAAATGGCAAGGTCGAGTTTTGCGTAAAGTGGGATGAGTTTCATATCCATAGTCAAGGCAGTATCTCCAGCGATATAGATGTTTTTATGTTCTCCTTTGATGACAAACCCTCCTGGCTGTCCGCCGTAGGTTCCGTCGCCAAAACTACTGGTGTGATGTGCAGTTACATATTTTACATCTCCAAAATCGAAAGTCCAGGATCCACCGATGTTCATGGGGTGAACAGTAAGTCCTTTTTCTTCATAATACGTCGTGATTTCGAAATTACTCACGATCACCGCATTTGTTCTTTTTGCAATGGCTTCGGCGTCTAATGTGTGGTCGCTATGGGCGTGTGTTAGGAGAATATAATCCGCTTTGATTTGGTCCATATTCACCTTGTCTTTTGCCAATTCATTGCCTGAAATAAAAGGATCGACAAGAATGTGTTTTCCTTTAATCTCAAGCCCTAAACAGTTATGTCCGTAAAATGTAATTTTCATAATCTCTATTTTTTCTTTAAATATAAAATTAAATCCAAGTTGATACAAAGAATAGCACTGAAAACAGAAAAGTGCTCAAGGCTACTTTCTTCAATTCTGGGTCGAAATCAGGCGGCGAGTCTATTTGGCGCACTTTTTTGAGGTGAATCAAAAGCGGAACAAATGCCACCATGGGTATGTACCCATGCCACGGTGCATCTTTAAGGATAAAATACAGCAGTGCGGCGATGGCTGCTCCTAAAACCAGGAAATAATGATACTGTTTGATTTTTTTTCCTCCCAACAAAACAGCTAAGGTAGTTTTTCCAGCGTTGGCATCGGCAATACGGTCGCGCATATTGTTGACGTTCAAAACTGCGGTGCTGAGCAAACCGATGACCACAGCGGGAAGGACGATGTAGTTGTCGATGGTTTTTGCGTATAAAAAATAACCGCCAAGGACGCTCAACAGGCCAAAGAACAAAAACACAAACAGATCGCCTAAGGCCCTATATCCATAGGCGTATCGGCCCACGGTATAGGTAATTGCAGCAACAATTGCCGAAATTCCCAAAATCAAAAAGACTGTAGAGTGCCAGATATTTTCATTCCGGAAAGAAATATAGATTAATAAACTGGCGAGGATTAATGTTATGAAGGCGGTAGCCGCAATTCCTTTTTTGAGTGTAGTGGCAGAAAGCGCACCACTTTGCATGGCCCTCATCGGACCGACGCGTTCGTGGTTATCGGTTCCTTTTACACCGTCGCCGTAATCATTGGCGTAGTTTGAAAGTATCTGAAGTCCTAAGGTTGTGGCTAAAGAAAGACCAAAAATAGCGACAGAAAACAAGCCCAATTCTTTGGCTGCTGCTGCTGCGGAAATGATTCCAGCGACAGACAGCGGCAAGGTCCGCAGACGTGCAGCAGAAATCCAAGCTTTCAATTTTATCATAGGTGTTTGTTTATCGATGGCAAAAATACATTTAAAAATTAGGTGTGACAATTTTGGTAAAATTACTTATTTTAGCCTCTTAATCTCTTTTAAACATCGCTCCTATGAACAAGGATATTGGCAAGTTAATTTTACGTGTTGGTTTTGCGTCGATGATGATTGCATTCCATGGAATTCCAAAAATTAAAAACTTACTTTCGGATGAACCTCAATTCGTTAGTGTTTTAGGCATGGGGATGATTCTCACCCTAGTTTTAGCTGCTATTGTAGAAACAGTATTTCCAATTTTACTCATCCTTGGATATAAAGCCCGACTGGCAGCAATTCCATTGATAGTTATCATGCTCGTTGCTATTTTTGATCATCATAGTCAAGATCCGCTTGCAATGAAAGAGAAAGCTATTTTATTCTTGATCGGTTTTGTCTCTATAGCACTTATTGGAGCAGGTAAATACTCCATAGACAAGCGATAAGTATTAACTCTTTCATTTAAAAAAACTGTTATAATTGTGAATGAAGCGACTACTTCATTCGCTTTACATATTAATGTTTTCGGATTAGAACAGTGCCACATAGAGCTCTTTGAGCAAGTCGGCATGAGTGAGACTGGCGCCAACACCTTTACTTTTCAAATCCACTTCACGGATTGCGGCTATAGCTTCACTGGCTTTCCGCATGGGAATATTACGCGCTGCTATGACATAGTCGTTTAGAAAGTACGGATGGACTTTAAGTGCTTTCGCCGCATCGGCATTTTTATCCAATGCGTGATACGTCAGTAGTTTATTGTAAAACCCATAGAGTATCGCTGTAGTAAAAGGCATGGGATTGTCTTTTGGGTTCTGAGCAAAATACTGGATTATCGCAAAACCCTTCTTTCTGTCCTTAGTCCCTATAGCTTTTAACAACTCGAAATTATTAAAGTCCTTACTGATTCCGATATTCTCTTCAATAACTTCGGGTGTAATCTGCGCTCCCGGTTTGAGCACCAATTGTAGCTTTTCGAGTTCGTTATTGATTTTACTGAGGTCGTTTCCTAAAAACTCCACCA